>Ga0172380_10009358_pt1 | contig 10461 bp, 7 predicted proteins | sample Leawe162metaG_FD_119747 | JGI IMG/M metagenome (GOLD analysis project Ga0172380, IMG submission 119747) | Leachate microbial communities from a municipal landfill in Southern Ontario, Canada - Leachate well 162 metaG | ecosystem: Engineered > Solid waste > Landfill > Unclassified | place...
CTGCAACTTATTAATACGGGCTGATATGATCGAATCCCTTAAGCGCTTCGCCTTTTCCCTGCTGTTGGTTTTTTTTGCAGCGGCCATTTTGCTTTGGTCCGACCGGCATAATCGCCATGCCGAGCAAGCCTCACCGTCTACGGTTAGCGCCGCCGTAGCGATTGCGATATTGCAGCACAGTTCCAACCCGATGATGGATGAAATCCGCCAGGGCGTTCTCGACGGGCTGCATGCCAAAGGCTATAACGACGGGCAAAATATCGCGATTACGACCTATAACGCCGAAGGCGATTTACCGACCGGCAACCTGATGGCGCAAAAAATCACCGGCGGCGATTACCGTTTGGCGGTTTCGATCTCGACCGTGATGTTGCAGGCCCTGGCGAACGCCAATCGCACAGCGGCCGTCCCGCATGTATTCGGCGCGGTGACGTCGCCGGTCGCGGCAGGCGTCGGCATTAAGGCGCTGGACAGCCTCGATAAGCCGCATTATCTGACCGGCATCGGCACGCCGCAGCCGGTCACGGAAATTTTCCGCTTGGCGAAGCGAGTCAACCCGAAGCTGAAGACCGTCGGCGTGGTTTGGAATCCTGCCGAAGTCAATTCCGAATTCTGTACCAAACAAGCTCGTGCAGTTTCGGCGGAACTGGGTTTGACCCTGCTGGAAGCGCCGGTCGAACAAACCAAGGATGTGCGCGAAGCGGCCGATTCGTTGGTCGCCCGCGGCGTAGAGGCGTTCTGGACGGGCGGCGACGCCACCGTTAACGGGACGGTGGATAGCCTGATCGAGGTTGCCCGCGCCGCGAAGATTCCCGTGTTTTCAAATATTGCCGGGCACGCAAAGCGCGGCGGCCTGTTCGATTACGGCGCGGATTACCATGAAGTGGGCGCGGAAATTGGCCGTATCGCCGCCGATGTCCTGGCCGGGGCCGATCCCGCGCAGCTTCCGGTCAGGGATTTTGTGCCCAAGCGCATTATCCTGAATGAACAGACCCGCGGCAGCCTGCGCGATGCCTGGACATTTACGCCGCAGCTGTATGCCGGCGCCAAGACCCTTATCGAGCAAAACGGCGTTGAAAAAAATGCCGCCGGTTCAGTTGATGCAAAACCAATACCCGGCGTAGCGCCGATCATGCTGCAAGCCAAGCGGACGTATAAAGTCGGCCTGGCTTATTTTGCGCCGGAACCCGGCGTTGATTCGGTTCTTGCCGGTTTGCGCGAAGGCTTGAAAGTGCTGGGGCTGGAAGAAGGCCGCAACCTGGTGTTCCGGTCCATGCATGCGCAGGGCGAAATCGGCCAGATCCCGACGATGGGCCAGGTGCTCGACAACAGCGATGTCGATGCGATACTGACCTTGACGACGCCGGTATTGCAAGGCGTCGCGATGGCGGCGAAACACAAGCCTTCGGTATTCACCTATGTGACCGATCCCTTGGCCGCCGGGGCCGGTAAAAATTTTACCGAGCATTTGCCTAAACTGACCGGCATCGGTTCATTCCCGCCGGTCGAAGAGATGTTCACGATCACGCGCAAAGTTCTGCCCGGCATCACGACGATAGGCACGCTGTATAACCCGAGTGAAGCCAATTCGGTCAAAGTCGCCGAGGTCATGCGCGAAATTTGCCGCAAAGCCGGCGTCGCTTTCGAAGAAGTGCCGATCAGCACGACCGCCGAAGCGGTGCAGGGCGCGCAGGCCATCGTGGCGCGCAAGGTGCAGGCGATCGTCTCGGTCGGCGACAACACTATGTACCAGGCTTTGGACGGCATCAGCAAGGTCGCCAAAGACGCCAATATCCCGCTCATTCTCGACCAGCCCGAATTTATCGGCCATGACGCGTTGATGGTGGTCGGCGTCGATTATAAGGAAAGCGGTCGCGCCGCCGCGGAGCCGCTGGCACGCTTGTTGACGGGCGCGAGCCCGGCGACGATCCCGTTCCAGAATGTCAGCAAAAAATCGATCCTGCTCAATGACGCGGTCGCAAAACGGCTGGGTATCGTCTTTCCCGATGACGTGCGCGCATTGGTTACGGACGCGGCGAATACCGCCGCAGCGCCTAAGCCGCTGGACCATGCCTGGAAAATCAAGCGCCTGCTGTATGTCGAATCCGCGCCTGCGGAAGACGCCGTGCGCGGCATAGATGATGGTTTGAAGGCTGCTGGCCTGGTTGCCGGTAAGGACTTCGTGTTGAGCGACGCATCGGCGCAGGCCGATATGACGACCTTGTCCGGCCTTGCCGATGCGGTCAACAGCGACGGCACCCAATTGCTGATGACCTTGTCGACGCCGACGCTCGAAACCGTGTTGCATAAAGTCAAAAAAATCCCTATCGTTTTTACCTTCGTCGCCGACCCTGTCGTTGCCGGTGCGGGCAAGGACGATACGCACCATTTGCCGAATGTCACCGGCGTTTATACGCTCGCGCCGTTCGAGGAAATGGTGGGATTATTAAAACAGTATTTCCCATCGGTTCATAAAATAGGCACCTTGTTTACGCCCGGCGAAGACAATTCGGTACACAATAAAGACATTTTTGTTGCCGAAGCAACGCGGCAAGGCATTTCGGTATCGACCTTGCCCGTCAATTCCGCCAGTGAATTGCCGAACGCCGCGCTGGCGATGGCTAACCAGCCTATCGATGCCTGGGTGCAGACGCTGGATAACCAGATCGTGACGGGCTTTACCGCGATTGCGCAAGTCGCTATCCGGGCAAAAAAGCCGCTGTTTACGTTCACCGAGTCCGGCGTCCGACAAGGCGCGGCCGTTGCGTATACGATGGATTATTACCAGGCCGGTTTCGACGCCGCGTTGAAAGCAGCCGAGATTATGCGCGGCAAAAAACCGGGCGAGATTCCTTTTTCGAGGCCGACGAAAATCAGCCTGATCGTCAGCGAAGAACACGCGAAGGCATTGCAGTTGCCGTTGCCGCCGGAACTGGTGCGCAAGGCGGATAAACGCCTGACGGCCATTAAGTAATCGGTCAAAATTCTTTTAACGCTTTTTACTCACCACGAAGCGCACGAAGGACACGGAGTTAACTATTTTTCTTCGTGTGCTTCGTGGTAAATAAGGGAATAAATGGCTTTTAATTTTGTTAAAAAACTTGTAACTACTCAGCCCTATCGTTCCACGCTTCGTACTTATCGTTATACACAAGTCCGGTTGAGCGGTAAAAGTACCGTCATTCCGGCAGGGATGCCGGAATCTAGTGCTAGGGATGGTAAGTTGGAAGTGGCGCGGGTGCTTAATTGAGCAGAAGTGTAAGTTCATAGATTCACATCCCTGTGACTGGATACCGGCATCCATGCCGGTATGACGACTCTGGAACTTGTTGTGTATAACAATGAGCGCAGAGCGTGGAACGATAGGTATTGTTTTTATAGGCTGAGTAGTTACAAAACCTTTTGATTACTTGCATAATTATTCGGGGAGAACGTGGATGGAAATCATTACCCAGCTTGACGGCGACGAAATGCGCATCGCTTTGCGCGGACGGCTTGACGCGGCGTGGAGCAATTCGGTCAATAAATCGTTGCAGGATACCGTGCATAGCGGCTGCCACCGCATCGCGCTGGATTTGTCCGGAGTCGATTACTTAAGTTCCGCCGGCATACGTGTGCTGGTCGTGCTGGCGAAAAACCTGAACGGCATAGGCGGCACCTTGCGGCTTGTCGATCCTTCGCCTAACGTCAGCGAGGTCTTGAAACTGGTCGGCTTCCAGCAATTGCTCGATACTTTCAAGACACCTGTACCAGTACCGGTGCTGCAACCCAGTGTTGCCGTAAAGCGTGCGCAGGTCGCTAAAACCGTTAAACTGGCCGGCAGTGATTTTGATGTGTACACCTTGAACGGCACGGCTGAGCAACAGGGTAAGGTTATCGACGAGGGCTTAAACAAGCCGGTTTCGCTAGCGGTGCCCGAACACACCTGGGTGATAGGTCATGGCATGCTCGGCGCAAGCGGCAATGCCGAACGGGCAGGGGAACTGATGGCTGTAGACGGCTTGGCGATCAGCTTGCCCGGCGACGATCCTCAGCATCCCGACTGGTTGCAACAGGAAGGCGAACTGGTGCCCGAAGTCAGCCTGCTGCATGGACTCAGCGTAACAGGGCCGTTCCGCTACTTACTGCGTTTCGGCATTACGCCGGAAACGCCGCCGCTACGCCTCAGCGAATTGGCGCAAGCGGCGTTGGAAATCTGCGGCAGCGATACCGTATCCTGGGTCATCGCCGCGGAAACCGCGCATCTTATCGGCGCGGCGCTGCAAATGTCGGCGGTGCCGGCGGGTGATGAATTATTCGCGTTTCCGGCTGTTCGCGACCGCCTGCTGTTTACCGCGGAACCTGCCTATACCGAAGAAACCTGCCTCATCGTCGGAGTAATCGCGCGCAATCCGTCATTGCCGTTGGCGACGCAAGTGCGACCTATTGCGACGGACAGCGCCGTGCAGATGCATGTGCATGCCTGCATCGTGCCGTTCTGTCCGGTGCGCAAGGGTTTTATCGAACTGCCGGAAAGCCTGGATCATTTGATGGACAATCAAATCGTGCGAGGCGTGCTGCATTTGCTTAACGATGACCGGGAAGGCGTCGGCGCGGGCGAAAGTTATTTACGGCGGGGCGCGTTGTGGTGCGCTCCGGTTCAATTCAATGGCGAGGTTTCAGCATGACATTATTGATAGGCGCGTTAACGCTGGGCATCATCCTGGCCTTATTGGCGCTGGGGATCTACATTTCTTACCGGATATTCGACATTGCCGATATTACCGTCGACGGTTCGCTGACTTTCGGCGCGGCGGTCGCCGGCGTCCTGCTGGTCAGCTACGGCATCCATCCTTTATGGGCGACCGCCGCCGGCTTTATCGCAGGCATGCTGGCCGGTACGGTCAGCGGCGTATTGCAAACCCGCTTCGGCATCAATGCGTTGCTGTCGGGCATCCTGGTCATGACGGCGTTGTATTCCGTCAAGCTGCATGTCATGGGGCGCAGCAACATCCCTTTTTTAGGCGTCGCGACCTTGTCCACGTACTGCGAGGATATGGCCGGCTCGCTATTCGGCGGTCCTGAAACCAATCTATGGGGCTGGACGGTGTCCAGCGCCGATTTGACGATGCTGTTGTTGATGCTGGTACTCGTCAGTACGATTGCGACCGGGTTGTGGGCATTTTTCCGCACCGACCTCGGCACCGCGATGCGCGCTTCCGGCGACAATCCGCAAATGGTCAAGGCGCTGGGCGGCAATGTCGAAAACTACCGCATTTTCGGCCTGGCCTTGTCGAACGGACTGGTCGGCCTGGCCGGTGCGTTATGGGCGCAATACCAGAATTTCGCCGATGTGCAGATGGGCATCGGCATGGTGGTCTGGGGGCTGGCCAGCGTCATCATCGGCGAAGCCTTGACCGGGGCAACCGGCGTCGGCATTGCGATAGCCGGCACGATTATCGGCTCCGTGCTGTTCCGGCAGCTCGTTGCGATCGCGTTGTCGTTCGGGCTTAATCCTAACGATCTCAAGCTGATCACCGCTGTGTTTGTTTTTGCCGCGCTGGTCCTGCCCGGCATGATGAACAAGTTTTCGTTACGCAAAGCCCAGGGGGCAGCATGAACTCTCTCGTCCAAGAGATCATCGCGCCGCAACGCCCGCTGGTGCGTTTGAGCCATGTCTATAAAACTTTTCATGCCGGGACGGTCAATGAAGTGCGTCCAATGCGCGGCATTAACCTAGAAATCGCCGAAGGCTCGTTCGTCATCGTGCTGGGCGGCAACGGTTCGGGTAAATCGACGTTATTGAATGCCCTGGCCGGCAGTTTTGCTATCGATTCAGGGCGTATAGAACTGGACGGGCAGGATGTCAGCCTATGGCCCGAACACCGCCGCGCCTGCCTGATTGGCCGGGTATTCCAGAACCCCTTTTCCGGTACCGCGCCGACGATGTCGATACTGGATAATTTCTCGCTGGCGGCGAAGCGCGGTAAATTCAGGGGACTGGCTTGGGCGCATTCACGCCGTTTGCGGGACGAATTGCAAGGCCGCGTCCGCGAACTTAAAATGGGCCTGGAAGACCGCCTGGACAGCGCGATAGGTTCGCTGTCCGGCGGCCAGCGGCAGGCGCTGACCTTGCTGATGGCGACCTGGCTGAAACCCCGATTGCTGCTACTCGACGAGCATACCGCCGCGCTCGACCCGAAAAGCGCCGACCAGGTCATTGCCTTGACCGACCGCATCATCGCCCGCGAGGGCTTGACGACGCTGATGGTGACGCATTCAATGCAGCAAGCTATCAACCTCGGCGACCGCATCGTCATGATGCACAGCGGCAATGTCCTACACGACTTCGACAGCGCGCAAAAACAGCGGCTGCGCGTCGATGACCTGCTGTCCCGTTTCGAGAACGTAAGACGGCGGGAATTGCTGGACGAAAGCGCCGCTGAAATGTTGAAATCGCGTTATATTTAAGCTTGAAAAAGCGGAAGTCCATGAGAATACTCGAAAATATTTAAGGCGCCGTCAGGCTGGGGAATATGCTTTAAACGGTCAAGTTTTCGGTAGATTGCAAAAACCGAAAACCTGACCGTTCAGAGTATATGTTGAGTTATTTCGTGCCGCCTATTTTCGGTTTTCGTGGATCAAACTTATTTTTTGGTTTAGCGGCATTCAATCACTGTAAAACTTTTAGGCAGACATACTCACATGAGCAAAAAAATCCTGATTACCGATGATGAACCCCATATCCGGCTGCTGCTGGAGCAGACGCTGGAAGAGCTGGAAGATTATGATGTCGAGTTCTTCAGCGCCGAAAACGGCGAAAAAGCGCTGGAAATTATCGAGGAGGAACGCCCGCAGTTAGTGCTGCTCGATGTCATGATGCCGAAAATGAACGGCTTCGATGTCTGCCGCACCGTCAAGCAGGACTGGGCGATGGACGATGTCTTCATCATCCTGCTGACGGCCAAAGGGCAGGAATACGACAAGGAAAAAGGCAAGGAAGTCGGGGCCGATTTGTACATCACGAAACCTTTCAATCCCGATGAAATCATGGCGCATGCCGTCAAGATTTTGGATATTGATCTGGATTGACAGTATTTGCGGGTAGCGCGCCTCGCCGGTAACGGCGAAATAACAATCGCCGCCGGGTGATTCGGCAAAAGTTCTTGTTTGGTGCGGAAAATGTTGGTTGTCGCACACTATTGAGGCGGTCCGCACATTCAGGCGGTCACTGCCTAAGCAGGCCATACCTGGCCTGAAGCTTATAAAAACCCATAACATGCTGTAATTACTTGCTTTTTAATGCCTGTTACTCGACTGTATCTATGATGGCATAAGTCCTGCTTAAAATAATTGCAAAGGCTCTAACGATGGAGCCGAGACTTTAGCTTCATTGCTGAGAGTACCAGACAAAGGCGTCGCTTAAATCACGTATCATTCATGATGCGTGATTTAAAGACGCCTTTTTTTTTGCCCGAATCTTATACAGGATAACGCCATCATGAAAAAAGCCGGAATGACTCTAAAAAAACGGGTGGCAGCGCTATCTGCCGTTGCCGCTGTTACGACCTTAATCTATGCATCCAGTGCGGGTGCGGGTGCCGATCTTGAGAAAGAAAACCTCAAATTCGGTTTTATTAAATTGACCGACATGGCCCCATTGGCCGTTGCTTTTGAAAAAGGCTTTTTCGAGGACGAAGGGCTTTATGTGCAACTGGAAGCGCAGGCCAACTGGAAAGTGGTGATGGACCGCGTCGTCAGCGGCGAGCTGGACGGTTCGCATATGCTGGCCCCGGCACCGTTGGGCGCGACCATAGGCTTTGGCACGCAAGCCGATATTGTCACGGCCTTCAGCATGGGTTTTAACGGCAACGCGATTACCGTATCGAACGAGGTCTGGAAACTGATGAAGCCGAATGTGCCTATGGAAGGCGGCAAGCCCGTGCATCCGGTTAAAGCCGATGCGCTTAAACCCGTCGTCGAAAAATTCAAGAGCGAAGGCAAGCCTTTTAATATGGCGATGACGTTCCCGATCGGCAGCCATAACCTGAAACTGCGTTACTGGCTGGCCGCCGGCGGCATCAAACCCGGTTTTTATGCGCCGCCGCAAGACACGTCCGGCCAATTGGACGCCGATGCGATGCTGTCGGTCACGCCGCCTCCGCAAATGCCGGCTACGCTGGAATCCGGCACGATACACGGCTATTGCGTCGGCGAACCGTGGAACCAGCAAGCCGTGTTTAAAGGCATAGGCAATCCTGTCATCACCGATGACGAATTATGGAGAGACACGCCGGAAAAAGTGTTCGGCGTGACGAAAGCCTGGGCCGATAAATATCCACACACGCACTTGGCGGTCATCAAGGCCTTGATCCGCGCGGCGATCTGGCTGGATGACGAAAACAACAAAAACCGTAAGGAAGCGATCGAAATGTTGTCGCAAAAACAATATGTCGGCGCCGATTACGATGTGCTTGCCAACAGCATGAACGGAACTTATGAATATGAGAAAGGCGATATACGAACCTTGCCGGATTTCAATACTTTTTTCCGTAACGGCGCCAGCTACCCATCATACGGCAGCGCGGTTTGGTACCTGACGCAACTGCGCCGTTGGGGCATGATCAGCGAATTCAAGCCGGACGCCTGGTATATGGAAACCGCCAAAAAAGTTTATCGTCCCGATATTTACCTGGCCGCCGCGAAAGAACTGGTCGCCGAAGGTAAAGCCAAGGCCGCCGATTTCCCGGCCGATACCCGTATTCAACCCTCGCAGAACTTCTTTATCGACAAGATTGCGTTTGACGCCAACAAACCGAACGATTACCTGGATAAATTCCCGATTGGATTGAAAGGCAAGCAAAAAGTGATCGGCGGCAAGGTGGTTGATTGACCCCGTTATTTCGCTCGTTCCCAAGCTCCTGAGTATGTACGGAGTACAAACCTAGGTTTGTACTCCAAATACTTATCGCAGGGTTCAAGGATAGCGGCAGTATCAAAATGTTTGGAACGGGCTTGCAAACCCCGTCCCGCGAGGGATGAACAAGGCGCGCACGGCGCGCCCTACGAAAAAACGTACAAGCAACTCGTAAGTGGGTGTTCCTGGTCAGACAGGCTGTCGATTTGGTGCAGGGACGCATCTTTTTTTAGAGATTAAGGTGTCATTATGGGCAATCAACTCATCAAATTTTTTAATATCACGGGACTGACCTGGTTTGTCCCTTTTGTAAAACTGGCGGCGGGCGAAAACCCGACGCAACAAGCCCGCGATTTATGGCTGATGATGGGCATACCCGTCATCGCGTTTATGCTGTTCCTGGGGCTTTGGAGCTTTTCGGCGTCTAAAGTTAATACCAGTCTCGGTGCTATCCCCGGTCCTGCGGCAGTCTGGCACGAGGCGGGCGGATTAATCGAAGCGCACCATGCTGAACGGCAGAAAGAAGTCGAATTCTACCAGCGGCAAAAAGCCCGTGATGAAAAAATGCTCGCGGAAAACCCCAATGCCGAAGTTAAAAAACGCCCCTATACCGGCAAGCCGACTTATCTCGACCAGATTTTCACCAGCCTGTACACGGTGTTCGCAGGTTTCGTCATTGCGACCTTGGTTGCGGTGCCGCTAGGCATACTTTGCGGCATGAGCACGACGATCAATACCGCGCTGAACCCGATAATCCAGATATTCAAACCGGTGTCGCCGCTGGCCTGGTTGCCGATCGTGACCTTGATCGTCAGCTCGATGTATGTGACGACCGACGATTCCTGGTTTGAAAAATCCTTCCTGACCTCGGCGATCACCGTTACGCTGTGCTCGTTATGGCCGACCTTGATCAATACCGCGGTAGGCGTTTCGTCTATCGACAAGGACCTGGTCAATGTCGGCAAAGTCCTGCGCCTTAACTGGGCGACGCAAATCAGGAAAATCATCCTGCCGTCGGCATTGCCGTATATCTTTACCGGCATGAGATTGTCACTGGGCGTGGGCTGGATGGTGTTGATTGCCGCGGAAATGCTCGCGCAAAATCCGGGTCTCGGCAAATTTGTCTGGGACGAGTTCCAGAACGGCAGCTCCAATTCCTTGGGCCGTATCATGGTCGCGGTGTTCACGATAGGCATCATCGGTTTCATCCTCGACCGCATCATGCAGTCATTGCAAAAAGTGTTCTCTTTCGGTAGAGCCTTGTAAGCCCGGAGTCCATCATGAGCGCAGCAAAATTACAACTCGTTGATATAAAGATGACTAAACAGCCACCTATCAAACCGTCGAATGACGCCTATTTGCCGTTAGTCGAGCTAAACAATGTTTGCAAATCCTTTGGCGAAGGGAAAAATAAAGCCTCCATTTTAAAAAACATCAACCTGTCGATTAAAGAAGGCGAATTTATCGCCATCGTCGGCTTTTCCGGCAGCGGTAAAACCACGCTGATTTCAACGATAGCCGGATTGATCCAGGCCGACAGCGGCGATGTGTTAAAACAGGGCAAA
>Ga0172380_10009359_pt1 | contig 10458 bp, 7 predicted proteins | sample Leawe162metaG_FD_119747 | JGI IMG/M metagenome (GOLD analysis project Ga0172380, IMG submission 119747) | Leachate microbial communities from a municipal landfill in Southern Ontario, Canada - Leachate well 162 metaG | ecosystem: Engineered > Solid waste > Landfill > Unclassified | place...
AAGCTGATCGATATCGAAACCGTCAAAGTTGTTGTCGATGTTCAGGAAAAGGACGTGCCGAAGGTAAAAAAGGGCATACCTGCCCTCCTCACACTCGACGCCTTCCCAGGGGAGGTTTTTGAAGGCGAGCTGAAACGCCTCAGCGAATCACTGGACGTCAAAACAAGGACGATGAGTGTTGAGGTCGAAGTGCCCAACCCGGACGATCGTGTGAAACCGGGTATGTTCGGTACGGTGATGATTGTGCTCGATTCTCATCCCGAAGCGCTGACAACGCCTGCCCGTATTTTGCTGAAAGATTCCGCAGGCTATTACGTTTGGGTCGTCCGAAATGGCAAAGCCGTAAGACAGCGTGTCGAAGTAGGCTGGAGTCAGAATGATCGCACCGAGATTCTATCAGGATTGTCACTATCCGATAGTGTGGTGACACTTGGCGCTCAGTTGCTTCGTGATGGCGGCAGTGTCAACATCAAGGGCAGGTAACGCATATGTGGCTGACTCGCCTGGCGCTGAAATATCCAATCTCAACCTTTCTTTTTGCGATCACACTCGTCGTGCTCGGTTACGTAGCATTCACCCAACTCGAAGTCGATATGCTCCCCGATATTTCGATTCCCGTGGTGAGTGTATCGGCGAATTACTCCGGAGCCGGGCCGCTCGATATGGAGCAGTCGGTAACTCTTCCCCTCGAACGGGCGGTCAGTTCGGTCAACGACGTCGATTATGTCGAATCGACAACGCGGGAAGGCTCTTCTCGCGTCAGGATCAACTTCAAATGGGGAGCCAACGTCGATGTGGCGATGATCGACGTGGTTCAACGCGTCAGCCGTATCGCCAATCAATTGCCGGAAGGTGCATCTACACCGTCCGTTTCCCGCTTTGACATCAGTTCCCGGCCAATCTGCCAGATAACTGTCTCTGCGGAAATGGATGAGCGAGATCTTTACGACCTTGCCTATAATGTGATAGCCCCTCAGATCGAACACCAGACCGGTGTCGCCTCGGCGAGTGTCAGCGGCGGCCGCGTCCGTGAAATCCACGTCATTCTTGACCGCAACCGTATGCAGGCATTGCAGATGCCTGTTCAGAGCGTTCTAACCTCCATTGCTAATTCTAACCTGCTGATCCCGTCCGGTAATATGAAGACCTCCGGGCTCAATTTCTCCCTGACCACTGAGAGTCGTTTCAACCTTATCGAACCGATTGAGAATATTCTTCTCCGGTCGAACGACGGCGTTCCAGTCCGCATTCGGGACATCGGGCGGGTTGAGGACAGCTACCAGGAAGAGACCCAGATTATCCGCATCAACGGAAAAACCGGCATCTCAATTCAAGTCATCAAGCTTGCCAGCGCCAACACAATCGAAGTTGTCGATAATATCGTTGCGGCATTGCCAAAGCTAAACGGCGTACCCGGCAACGTCAAACTCGACATCGCATTTGACCAGTCTGTCTATATCCGCAAGACCATCAACGGACTTCTCCACGAAGCAGTTGTCGGCGCGATACTTGCCATTATCATCATACTCGTTTTCCTGCGGAATTTACGCGGAACAACTATTATCATGGTGGCGATCCCGCTGGCGTTCATGTTCACTTTCATCTGGTTTCGTTTCGTCGGACTGACGCTTAATATCATGACTTTTGGCGGGCTGGCGCTTGCAGTGGGAAGGTTGGTGGACGATTCGATTGTCGAGCTGGAAGCCATCTCGCGGCACTACAATATCAGGAAACCGGGAACGACCAAGCTTCAAGCCACACTTGAAGCCGCCGGGGAAGTCGCTTCGCCGATCTTTATTTCGACACTCAGCACCGTCATTGTCTTTCTTCCCATCGTCTTTCTCACCGGCATCACCAAGCTGATGTTTATGCCGTTGACCGCCACGATAGCTATCGCGCTCTTCGGGTCATTCTTCGTTTCACGGACAGTCACGCCGTTGATGTGCTTGAAATACCTTCCACCCGAAAAAGAGATTAACCGGACTTCCCGTAGTTTCTCAGATCGGTTACAAGTCTTGTTTTTCGATATGATCGAAGGATTGGATCGTTGGTACGAAGGAAAACTTGACTGGGCATTGAAGCACCGCCGGATAGTGATCGGATCGATTGCCGCATTTGCATTGATCTCAAGCATTTTGTTCAAATTCATCGGTACTGAATTCTTCCCCGATCAGGATGAAGGCTCCTTCAATGTGAATATCAAAATGCCGGTCGGAACACGCGTCGAGGAAACACAAAAGCAAGCCGCTTTGATCGAAGCGATTCTTATCGAAAATGTCCCGGAAATTCGGACAATCATGTCTGACGCAGGGTCATCTTCGGGAGGAGGAAGCCCCGGCCGTGGCAACTCCGGCGGACATCAGGCGTCTATCAGTGTCGGACTGGTTCCGGTCGATCAACGCGACAGATCGGTGTTCGAAATTGTTCGTGCAGTTAAGCCCAAAATGTCGAAGGTAGTAGGTCCTGAGGTGACTGTGCGCCAGACCGGATTCCTGCGTTTCCTTATGAATTTCGGAAGTTCATCACCGATCAGCATTGAGGTTCGCGGCTTCGATCTTGACGCTGGAACGGCTTTGGCTAATCAAGTTGCCGACATCGTGCGCACAACGCCCGGAGCAACCGATATCCAGGTTTCCCGTGACGATAATCTCCCCGAATTGCGCGTCAAGATCGACCGGCAAAAAGCAGGCGTGCTTGGCCTGAATGTCGGCTCGATAGCCAACACCATTAATACCTGTATAAACGGTTCGATCCCTTCGCTTTACTCTGACCCCATCACGGGCAACCAGTATAACATTCTGGTCAGATTCGAAGAGAGCTACCGATCGAGGCTTGAGGACATCGAAAAAATCGTTCTGACCACCGCCGACGGACAATCAGTGCTTTTGGGCAATATCGCAACGATTGAGCGTACCAATTCCCCTGTGCAGATCCAGCGTAAGTACCAACAGCGCTTCATTGAGGTTCAAGCTAATGCCACCGACCGGCCTTTGGGCGACGTCACCGCCGACCTTAGGGCGCGACTCGACTCTGTTGCCGTACCCGCAGGGTTTGAGCTTCATATCGGCGGAAACGCGGAACAGCAGGAAAAGGCATTTTCCGACCTGTTACTGGCATTCGGCCTGGCTATCCTGCTTGTCTATGTGGTAATGGCATCGCAGTTTCAGTCGTTGCTCGACCCCTTCATCATCATGTTTACCGTACCACTCGGCATCGTCGGCGTCCTCTGGGCGTTATTCTTCAGCGATGTGACTCTTTCCGTGACTTCCTTTCAAGGTATCATTGTCATGGTGGGAATCGTCGTATCGAATGGGGTCTTACTGGTTGACTACACGAACCGGCTTCGCACCAACGGCGTCCCGCTCGATGAGGCAGTTCGTCGGGCCGGTGTAGTTCGACTCAAACCGATTCTCATGACTTCCCTCGCCACAATTTTAGGCTTGATCCCGATGGCAATCGGTATGGGTGGTGAGCAGACACAAGCGCCGCTTGCGCTCGCGGTGATTGGCGGGCTGACCGTTTCAACGGCTTTGACGCTGTTCTTTGTTCCGGTGCTCTACACAATTTTCGAACAACGCCTCAAGCGTGATGTGCGCGAGGAAGAGTTTTAACAGACCCATGCAGAAGGGGAGTCGGTACCGTAAGAAAATCGACTCCCCGACAACCTAAGAAATTCCCATCCGAACCATCCCTCCAACATCTTCATATCATTTTTGTAAGAATTTGTTTATTTTAGGTAATCAAGATTGGAGATTCTGTTGCCCCATAAGAAAATTGACCGTATCATCCACGACCTTCTCCTGCGCCATAGCCATGAGAAGGAGAATCCACCCGAATTCAAGGAGAGAATGCTCGCCATGGGTTCGGAAGGTGGTCGCTTTGTCGAAACAATCGTCCGGACGATCAAGCCGAAACGGGGATTTGAAATAGGCACATCCTCCGGATTTTCGGCACTTTGCGCCTTAAAAGGCGCTCTATCCGCCTATCCCGATCCAACAGCATGCCCGTTCCAATTGATAACGGTTGACTTCGATTCTGCCAAGGCTGTATGGGCGCGCGATAATTTCGAGAAAGCCGGTGTCGGCGGAAAGATCAAGATTTTGGTCGAAGACGGCATCGAAGCCGCCACCAAGGTCGAGGCTCCCCTTGATTACGTTCTGCTTGATGCCGCCAAAGAGCAGACTTTGCCGATTATGAAGCTACTGTTGCCCAAACTCTCGCAAGGCGCGGTTGTCTTGACCGACAACATGCTTACCCACACGGAAGAACTGCGGGAATTTTCTGATTTCGTTCGTTCCCATCCTGATCTTGGTTCGGCAATGTACCCAATCGGTAACGGAATCGAAGTAACGATAAAATTGACGGATCGATTGTCGGATCGTATCATTCCCGGCGATGCGCCTATTAAAAGTAAAAGGGTTTAAAATGGGTTGGAATTACACAGGTAAAATCTATCTACCGATGCCGCCTGAGCAGGTGTATCCTTTGATTTCCACCATGAACGGACTGAAAAAATGGTTCGTCCACCGCTGTCAGATCGACCCGCGACCCAGTGGCCGTCTTAACCTGACTTTCGCCAAAAACGACACGATTCTGGCGCGTATCACGAGGATGACCCCGCTCGAACTCTTCTGCTTTGAATGGCCTCTCGATGACGTCCATCCCGTAACTCAGGTTGAGATGAAGCTCGAAGTGTTGGGTAAAGGCACCATGCTGACACTGACCGATGGCGAGTTCGAAGCGGATCTTAAAAATGCGGCCCACTTTCAGGCAATTGTGCAAGGCTGGACGGGTTATCTTTGGAATTTGAAATCGATTGCTGTGTACGGAACCGATCTTAGAAACGAATGGGATTGATTTTATTAGAATAGCTTAGCTTAACAGATATCTCGTTACGATTCCTCCAAACAACACGGGCTATTTTCGCAGAAAGACGGGAAACCGTTGACTCTATTCAAGTACTTCCTCTTTTGGTTGCTTTTGGTGCCCATCGCCGTTGGGAATGGTGCATTCCGGCAATTATTGATCCTGCCTCTGACATCTGAACTGACGGCCCACCAGATTTCCTGCTTCACCGGCATACTTTTGTTTGCGATCTACAATTATTATCTTGTCAGGTACTGGAAGGCTTTCCCAGCCAATCCATGGTTGATGGGTGGTTTCTGGATTGTCCTCACCATACTATTTGAATTTGGTCTCGGTCGAGCCTTGGGAAAATCCTGGACAGTGCTTTTTCACGACTACAATATCTTCGCCGGACGGCTCTGGGTGCTGGTGCTGATCTGGACAGGCTTGGCTCCTGTCGTCATGGCAAAGCTTTTCCGAGACTAAGCACTCCCTTGTAGGAATGATGGTCCCCATCTGTCACCTGTATTTACCAACCTCCATACCCATAACACATTACAGGAAAATTAATGCCTTGGAAATATCACGATCAAACATACATCCCCAAGTCACCCGCCGAACTCTGGCCATTGATCTCAACCCTCGAAGGTTTGAAAAAATGGAGTATTAGAGACGGCAAACTTGACCCGGTTTCAGGAGGGGAATTCCATGCCGAATGGAACGCACAGGCGCACGCAACCTGTCAGGTGGTTGAATTGATCCCGAACGAGCGTTTTGCTTTCAATTGGAATTGGTCAATCGAAACTCGCGTGGACTTCTGGCTTGAACCTGCCGAAGACGGAATCGGGACTTACTTCCATATCGAGCAGGGTGATTTTCCTGAAGAGAAAGACTTCGAAGGTGTCTTCTTTGCCTACATGATGGGCTGGACGAAATACATCATGTGCTTGAAGGGGTATGCTATGGCGGGTATCGACATGCGGGATACGTGGGTTTGGTGAAAAATTTCAACTACCTATCCTCCCTAACAAGAACTACTTTAACATGTCCTCCGTAATAAGTCCCTTTGACGGGCTTGCCCCACTCTACCGCAAGTACCGCCCCGCCTTCCCAAGTGAAACCGCCGCGTATCTGTATGATTTAGCCTCACAACAGACCACCGGCAAAAACTTGCTCGATGTCGGTGTTGGAACCGGTCAGGTGATGCTGGCTTGCGCTCGGCACTTTGAGCAAATGATCGGCATCGACCCCGATTTAGGAATGTTGGACGAAGCTTCCGAAGCGCTGAAACCGGTTCTTGCCGAACGGAGGCTTATCAGACTTTTCCAAAGCCGCGTCGAGGACTTTACCCCGCCGGAAGGGTGGAAAGCTTCGCTTGTTACGTTCAGCCGGTCGTTCCATTGGGTAGAGCAAGACGCGACGTTGATCCGGCTTGCCGGAATGACCGAGCCAAATGGGTTGGTGGCACTGATGAGCGACAGGAATTTCGAACGTTGCGAATCGGAGTGGTGCAGGGCGGTGATGGAGCTTGTGAGGCGTTTTCTTGGCGAGCCGAAACGGCTTTGGACGGCGACTAATCCGCATTTTTACCGTGAATGGGGGGACGTGCTGAAAGCCTCGCCTTTCTGCGATGTCGAGCGCGCCACTTTCCCCGTTGAGCGCGTCTGGACATACGAGACGATTCTCGGCTATCTTTACAGCACTTCGACCGTCGCCAAACATCAATTCGGAGATCGGTCAGGAGAATTTGAGGCTGAGTTGAAAGGACTATTGACGACGCTGTCGTCTGAAGATTGTTTTTTGGAAAATGACACTTGGGAAGTGATCGTCGGAAGGAAGAGAGGGGATTAGGCCAACCAATCTGTCCGGGAATGTCGAAAATGCTCGGAATGCTCTCATACCGGCGCAAGCCGGTATCCACTAATGCCTTATATATCATTGAGATACTTGGATCCCGACTTTCGTCGGGATGAGAGAATTTGAACAAAATTCGCATTCATGTACAGTCTGCAACAGCCGGACGCCTAACCGGTGAGACTTTTACTCATGATGACACTTCGGTAGTTGACCTGCTCCCACTGGATGTGCTCGATGAAACGGTAACCGAGCCGTTCGTACCACCCGATCAAGTGCGTCGCTGTTTCGGCAGTATCAAGCGCCAACTCGCCCGCACCATCTTGACGGGCATGTTCCTCGATGAACTTCATCATCGGCAACCCGATCCCGCTACGCTGTAACTCCGGCTCAACGCCAAACTGCCCGATCCCCGCTACATCCGGCTTGTCGTACCAAGGCGATCTACCTGTTTTGTTGGGAGGCGAATAGGTGATCGTGCCGACAAGTCTGCCTTCCAAAAACGCCACAAAGCAGTGCCGGTCTTTGATCCGTTCCGCGGTCACGTCCGGACCCTGCCATGTCGCCCAATAGCGCAATCCCATATCTGCAAGAATCTTATATGCCCGGTTGAGCAGTAAAGTCAACTCCTCGATGGAGTCAATCGCCGGATCGAACCGACGGATGGTTATTGAACTGTTAGAAGGCATATGGGAACGTTAATTACTTCCTAATCTCACAGTTCTATACTTAACAGCCCCTTCCTCGACCGGTCTTCGCGTCTGGATTTGCATGTAGTAGTAATCGTTGGGGTAATCGACCGGAACCGGGTCAGACAAACTTTGCCAATCATCCCAGCGGATCAGATTCACGTCGTCTGTCCACATCTGGTTGCCACCGCCCGCCAAGGCTCCGTAAAGTTGCCAACGGATATTGAGGAAGTCACACCCGTCCGGCACTGTCAGATCCTGCCAGACGTAGCGCCAGTTAAACGTGCCCTGATGGCGGCCTTCGGCGGTTTCATCCGCACCGATGATGTTCTGCGGCTGGTTGTCATAGCGATAGCGATAGTATCTTGCCGAGAGCGCCGCGTCTCGGCCATTGTTCAAGCGTATCCATCCGGCAAGCGTAAGCGGATCGGTGGGTCTGGTCGGAATGCGCTGAAGCATGTCGGTTACACCGTCTGCCTGCCCTTGGTTGCGCCAAAGTTTCGATGAGTAACGACCTGAGACGACAAATTGCGAATCTCGCGCCTCATAATTGGAGTTATAAAGCCAGATTGCCGCCCCTTCAGCCTCCATGTTCCCCACCAGCAAAATCTCCCTCCCCAGCCTTACCTCAACACTCTCGTCAAGAGCCTCCGGAAGCAGTTCACTCACTTCGCGGATGTACCCGCCCGGATCGATCCTGATCGGAGCCGACCGATAATAATCGTCTTCCGGGAAGTAACGGAATTCGACGGGGGATTCAGGGGCTTCTTCTGTGCGAGTCAGCGTTTCAGGGTGAAGCGAAACAACGCCTCGCATTCGATTATAGTCGGCGTAAACAGTGGCATTAAGCGGTGTAGAATAGCCGCTTAGCCTGTCAAGTATAGCCGCGCCAAGACTACCAACTGCCGGTGTTGGATAGTAGTTATCGACAAAGACAGGCTCGATTTCAAAGGATTGCAGACCTTCCCGAGTGAAATTTGCCCAGACCAATGCCGACGGCCATGTTTCACTGAAATCCTGATCGAAGGCGAAATTGCCAAGGCTGGAGGCTATCGGAACGCCGTTGTAAACCTCGAAACCTTGCAGAACATGGGGGTGATGTTGAATGATAAGATCAGCGCCGAGGTCGATTGCCATATGGGCAAGTTGCCGCGTCGCGGAGTCGATCTCAGCGGGGGGATAGATTGGCCATTCGGAAGACCAAGCCGGGTCACGCTGACCCATCGCCAACGGGGCGAGGTCGTACTCGGCGCCGCCATGGATCGAAACGATCAGATAATCACAGACTTCGTCCGTGGGCGGAACGGTCTGCATGATGTTATCGGCAGTCAGCCAGAGATAGCCGTCCTTATCGAAACCGGCGTCAAGAAAGGGACGATCTCCAAAATCGCGGCCTGTGCGATTGCAAAACCCGATAAATCCAAAACGTATTCCGTTGACAGTTTTGAATACCGGCTTCATCGCCTCGTATTCGTTCAGTCCTGCTCCGCTGTGAAGTATCCCTGCATCGTCAAGCACCTGCATCGATTCTTCGAGGCCGCGAGCCCCGTAATCACTCATGTGGTTGTTGGCGAGATTGGCGACGTCAACTCCGGCATAGGTCAGTCCGGCAATGTTGGCAGGCCTGCCACGAAACGCAATATCCTTGGTCGGGTGAACAATGCCTTCATCAGTCAGCGGACATTCGAGATTGACTATGAAAATGTCGGCGGCGGTGGTGTGATGGCGGATACGCGAAAAGATCACCTCGGGGCCAAGTCGTTGAATAATGCCACCATTCTGTTCGTAGCGTCGCGCCATCATCACATCACCGGAGAAGGCGAGGCTTGCTGATTGTGCCACGCGAACATCGCCAACTTCGACCTGCAAACTCGTCCTGCCGACCAAACCTTCCACGCCAACAGCATCGAGACCAACCGTATAGATGTTGTTATCGGCGAAAAAGTGTATGGGGTCAAAACCAACGCCTGTTCTGCCATCGCCAAAATCCCATAGGAGGGAGACTCGCGCCGGATCACGGTTTTCGACATTCGCTCGGAACCGGACGGCGACGCCGGGACCCTCGACCTTGGGGTCAATCTCCCAGCGTGCTTTGGGGCGAGGTTCAGGCTCAAGGCTCGCGGTAATGTCGGTCAGTTCGTCGAAATAAATTGATGCGGCGGGGTTGGTGGTGTCGTTGTCGTTGATGAAGTAGAGTTCATCGATGGAGGGTAAATAGCCGTAGCGTACTTTCCAATCGTAGCCAACACGCAGGCGGAACGTCTCCCAGCGACCGCGCCGACGGGCTTCCTGATTGGCGATCATCCACTCCTCCGCCCAGACAGTCTCGCGTCCGTAAAAGTCGTAAATAAGTTTCTCCGACCCGTCCCCAACCCCGAACGCTTGCAACTCTGCCGAAGTGTCACCATCCACCGACATCACCGAAATTTGCCAGACGGTGGAATCACTGATAATCTGACGATCGAAAGGAAGCGTTTTCCAAGTGTTGCCGAATAACTTCAAGGATTGACTGGACGGGGGAAAGGCTTCATCCTCCGATACTTCCCAGCGATCTCCCTGCACGTCTTCATCGTCGTTAAAGGGTATCAAGTCAACCGCACCTTCCTCGAAATCGAGCAGGATGCCATCTTCACGGACAGCGACGCGAGGCCGACGCATATTGGGGTCGATCTTAGCATAAATGGCTTTTACGGCGAAGTAGCGTTCTCCGGCAGTGGGGGCGCTGTAATAATTCAGAGCTGTGAAATCACAGACTTCCAAGGCGAGCGAGTTCGCACCAGCGTAGATCAGATAGCCGGTGAGGTACTGACTATTCCAAGTCTGGCGGGGAGCTGTCCATTCGAGGAATACATAGCCTCTGGCAATGTTGATCTGAACAGGCTCGATGGCGAGTGTTTCGGGAAGTGCCGGGCTGGTTTGATTGTCTTCGATAGCCGGGGTGATGGCACGGAGGCTCCGTCCTGCCATAGCCGGAAGACCAAGCAGGATCGCGAGAAAAAGACTGGCGAGAAGTTGCATCGCAGTGCCGGAGTAATAGTTTGTAGCTATAAGATAGGGAAAAGTAAGAATA
>Ga0172380_10009360_pt1 | contig 10456 bp, 3 predicted proteins | sample Leawe162metaG_FD_119747 | JGI IMG/M metagenome (GOLD analysis project Ga0172380, IMG submission 119747) | Leachate microbial communities from a municipal landfill in Southern Ontario, Canada - Leachate well 162 metaG | ecosystem: Engineered > Solid waste > Landfill > Unclassified | place...
ACATCGATGAGGCTCACCGTAGGATGTCTGCGGATCAGCTCCACCTCCGCCACCCGTCCCTGCTCCGGCAGCCGATAGCTGCCGAGCCAGGTCTGGGAGAAGGGGGCCAGCACGTCCGGCGAGAAGATCATGTAGAAGTTGGGCCGCATGTTGTCCCACTTGATGGCCCGCAGGCTGGTCACCTGCGCCTTGAAGCTGCGCCCCTCTATGGTGAAGCCCAGGGTGTCGCCGAGCGCTATGTCGAGCCGCTTGGCCAGATCCTTGTCCACCGACACCTGGCCGGGGCCATCCAGCCAGCGCCCCGCGGTCAGGGTATTGTCCGGCGGCAGGCCGGTGGTGGTGGTGAAGTTGAGCTCGCGGTTCACCCCTTCACGGCCATCCTCGTCGCTGTCTCGCACCGCCTCGCTGTCTCGCACCGCCTCGCTGGCGATGCTGACCAGCCGGCCCCGCACCATGGGATAGAAATCCGAGGTCAGGGCACCGGCACTGTGCAGATCGGCCAGGATCCCCTCCCGCTCATGGTCGGCTATGTTGACCAGGAAGCGGTTGGGGGCATCCGCCGGCAGGCGGGCGGAGAAGTCATCGAGCAGATCGACCCGCACCGCCCACAGCAGACCGAACAGCATGAGCGCCAGCGCAAAGCCCGCCAGCTGGAACAGGCCGCTGCCGCGCTCGCGGGAGAGGTGACTGATGGCCAGACGCAGCGCATGGGGGCCCTTGACCCGGCGACCAAACCGCAGCAGCAGGGAGGCGATCAGCGCCAGCAGGCCCATCAGCAGGCCCATGCCGCCGATCAGCCCCAACGCCAGGGTCACATCGGCGGTAAAGCCCCACACCAGACCAAACAGGCCGAGCAGGGCGACCGGCAGCGCCAGCCAGGGGGGAATGCCCGCTTCCAGCTCGCGGCGCAGCACCCGCAGCGGCGGCACCTTGAGCAGCCGCAGGAAGGGGACGAAGGCCAGCAGCAGGGTGATGAAGAAGGCCACCGCCAGACCGAGGGCAAAGGGCCGCCACGACGGCGGTGGCAGATCCGCCGGCAGCAGGTTGCCCAGCAGATGCAGGGTCAGCCACTGCATGGCGCTGCCCGCCACCAGACCGATGAGCGCCCCCGCCAACGTCAGGGAGAACAGCAGGGTGCCCATCAGTTGCCAGAGCGTGCGACGGGAGGCCCCCAGCGTCTTGAGCAGGGCCACCATGTTGGTCTGGCGCTCGGCGAAATGGCGCACAGCTATGCCCATGGCCAGCGCCCCCAGCAGCACCCCGGCCAGGGAGGCGAGCCGGAAGAAGCGCTCGGCATTGGCCAGTGAACGCCCCACCTGGGAGCCCTGATCGTCCGGCTTGATCAGCTTCTGCCCCGCTTTGAGCTTGGGCCTGAGCCAGCGCTCATAGCCGGCAACGTCCTCGCGTGCCCCCTTGAACAGGTAGCGCCACTGCTGGCGACTGCCCGGCAGCAGGGCACCGGTCGCCTCTATGTCCGCGCTGTGGATCAGGGCCCTGGGCGCCAGCAGGAAGGGGCTGAAGCCCTGATCCGGCTCCTGCCCCAGTTCACCCGCCACCTTGAGGAGGGTGTTGCCCACCTCCAGCTCATCGCCAATTTTCGCCTCCAGCAGCTGCATCACCCGGGCCGAGAGCCAGATCTCGCCGGGTGCCGGCGCACGCTGGGGGCTAAGTTCCAGCTTGCCGTAGAAGGGGAAATCGCTCGGCACGGCGCGGATGGAGGCCAGTTGCAACGCATCGCCATGAAACAGCATGCTGTTGAAGCTGACCGTGGTCTGCACCGACAGGCCCGCCTTTTCCGCCTGTTTGAGCCAGGCAGCCGGGGCCGGCGTGGCTGAACGCAGCGCCCGATCGGCGCCGATAAAGTCACGCCCCGAGGCCTTGAGCCCCGCATCCAGCCGGTCCGCCACCAGGGCCACGCTCAGCACGCAGGCCACACTCAATGCCAGCGCCAGCACGAACCAGCGCAGCTCGCCGCTGAAGCCTTCCCGCCGCAACAGCTTCACACCCAATAGCCACCGACTCATAGCAGCTCCCTGACTCGGGAGGCCGCACTGGATGCTGGCGCATCCGCCTCCAGTCGCCCCGCCGCCATCACCAGTTGCCGCTGGCAACGCTGGGCCAGCTCGTGGTCATGGGTGACCACCACGAGCGTGGTGCCGTGCTCGCGATTGAGCTGGAACAAGAGTTCGATCACCGTCTCCCCCGTCTTGCTGTCCAGGTTGCCGGTTGGCTCATCGGCCAGCAGCAGGCTGGGCCTTGTCATGAAGGCGCGGGCGATGGCGACCCGCTGCTGCTCGCCGCCGGAGAGGCGCGGCGGCAGATGGTGCAACCGCTCGCTGAGCCCCACAGCCGCCAGCAACTCACGCGCCCTCGGCTCGCAACGGGTCTCGCCACGCAGCTCGGCGGGCAGCATGACGTTCTCCAGCGCGCTCAGGGTCGGCAGCAGCAGGAAGGACTGGAAGATGAAGCCCACCTGCTCGGCACGCAGGCGGGCACGGCCCTCCTCGTCCAGCTGCACCAGCGACTGGCCGAGGATCTCTATATCCCCCTGGCTCGGCAGATCCAGCCCGGCCAGCAGCCCCAGCAGGGTGGATTTGCCGGAGCCGGAGGCGCCGACCAGCGCCAGGGTCTCGCCGGTATTGACTTGCAGGTCGATCCCTTCAAGGATGGTGAGGCTTTCCTGGCCCAGGCGAACGGTTTTGCCCAGACCCTTGACGACAATGATGGGAGTTGAACTCATGATGCGTTTCCTGTTTGTCCGGGCCAAAAAGTGGGGAGTGAACCCGTGATGTCTATCCTGCTCACCCCGGCATTGAATGACAATGCATGCCGGGTGTTGGCATCATCACACGTATCCCCTTTGCCCGGATCCTTGATGACAATGAATGATGGGAGTTGAATGCATGACACGTTTCCTGTTCGCCTTGTGTTGCCTGGTTTCATCGGTGCAGGCCCAGACCCTGCTGGTGCTGGGCGACAGCCTGAGCGCTGGCTATCAGATGCCGGCGGAGCAGAGCTGGCCTGCCCTGCTCAATCAGAAATGGCAGCAGCAGGGCGGCGAGCATCAGCTGGTCAACGCCAGCATCAGCGGTGAGACCACGCAGGGAGCCCTGGCCCGCCTGCCCGCCCTGCTCAAGGAGCATCAACCGGACTGGGTGCTAATCGAACTGGGTGGCAACGACGGGCTGCGCGGGTTCGCGCCCGCCATCACCCGTGACAATCTGACCAAGATGGTGGCCTTGACCAAGGCGCAGCAGGTGAAAACCGTGCTGACCCAGATCCAGCTGCCCCGCAATTACGGCGCCCGCTATCTGCGCCAGTTCGAGCAGATCTTCCCCGAGCTGGCGGCCGCCAACCAGCTGCCGCTGATGCCCTTCTTCATGGATGATATTGCGCTGCGCCCTGAACTCATGATGAACGATGGTATCCACCCCACGGCCGCGGCCCAGCCGCAGATCCGCGACCGGGTGGCCAGCTTTATCGAGCCACTGCTGACCCAATAACGCCCCAATAACCATACGCAAGAAAAGGCCCTGTCGGCCCAAAACAAAGATCCCGCCGAGGCGGGATCTTTGTTTGCATGAGCATCAGCGTTCCAGTATCTGGCGCAGCCGCTCCTGGGCCACCCCGACCAGCAGGTCTGGCTGGAATTTGGAGATGAAGCGGTCACACCCCACCTTCTTGACCATGGCCTCGTTGAAGTTGCCGCTCAGGGAGGTATTGAGGGTGATGAAGAGATCGGACATGCGGGCATCGCTGCGGATCTCGTGGGTCAGCCGGTAACCGTCCATCTCCGGCATCTCCGCATCCGTGATCATCAGCAGGATCTCGTCGGTCACCTTCTTGCCCGCATCGCACCAGCCCTTGAGCAGATTGAGCGCCTGCAGACCATCCTGGCATTCGATCACCTCCAGACCCAGCTGACCCAGAGTTTCCCGCACCAGATTGCGGGCCGTGCTGGAGTCATCGACGATGAGCACCTTGCGGCCATGCATCTCGGGCAGTATCTCCCGATCCAGCACCTCTTCCGAGATGCGAATGTCGTAGGTGATGATCTCGGCCAGCACCTTCTCCACGTCGATGATCTCGACGATCTGGTCGACGCCGTCTTCGGGAATGCGGGTGATGGCGGTCAGGTAGTTGGCCCGCCCGGCGGAGCGCGGCGGCGGCAGTATGTCCTTCCAGGTCATGTTGACGATATGGGCCACCTGCCCCACCAGGAAGCCCTGAATGGTGCGGTTGTACTCGGTGATGATGAGGTTGGACTCGCTGTCGATGGGCATGGCGCGCATGCCGATGGCGCTGCGCAGGTTGATCACCGGGATCGAGGTGCCACGGATATTGGCCACCCCGCTGATGTTGTGGTGCGCCCCCGGCATCTTGTTGAGATGGGGCAGCTTGACCACTTCCCGCACCTTGAACACGTTGATAGCAAACAGCTGTCGGGATCCCAAACGGAACATCAACAACTCCAGACGGTTCTCCCCTACCAGCTGGGTACGTTGATCCACTGAATCCAATATGCTCGCCATATAAAGCCCTTACGTCCGTTTCCCGAGTCTCGCCATAGTATAGAAGGGTCAGAATCCCAACACGACCCGTATTCTTATCCTATGTCGGCAAGATGATGACGGAACTTGATGAAAAAAAGCGAGATTCGGCTCAAGGCCGGACTCTCTTCACACTTATCAATAGCAAGGTGGCCGCTCGATCGAGCCCAGGGCGGCCTGTGTGGGGCACATACTTGATATCCGTCGCAAAAGCCCCGCCAGCAGCGTGACTCCCCCGATAACCAAGCATAAAAAAAGCGGCAGATTGCTCTGCCGCTTGTTGTGCTGCCCTGACGGGATTACTTGTCGATATCCAGCAGATTGTTGCTCAGCATGTAGTCGATCACCTGGGAAGAGGTGGACGCCACACTGCCGGTAAGGCTGTCGAACGTGTGGTTCATCAGCACTATCTCCTGAGTCACAGGGGCCGTGCTGGTCTCCTTGACCTGCAGGTGCACACCCTCGCTGTCCTGGAACACAGAGAGCAGGCTCTTCAGATCGGTCTGGTTGCGAGAACCATCGTGATCCAGCAGATCGCTCAGATCCAGCTTGTCACCCTCAGCCTTGGAGAAGTCGACCACGTAATCCTTGGCGACGCTGCCCGTAGCTGTATCCCCCTGCAGCCAGGTGAAGGTATCGGCCCCCGCATCCCCCTTGAGGATGTCGTTGCCCAGACCACCGACCAGGATGTCGTTGCCCAGACCGCCACTCAGGGTGTCGTTGCCGGCACCGCCATACAGGGTATCGTTGCCACTACCACCATAGAGCTGGTCATCACCCAGACCGCCGAGCAGCACGTCATCACCGGCACCACCGAACAGTATGTCGTTGCCGGCACCACCGTCCAGAATGTCGTTGCCACCCTGACCGAACAGAATGTCATTGCCATCCCCGCCGAACAGCACATCCGCCTTGTCGTTGGCGGAGGACTGATCGAAGTCGGTGGCATGGTCCGTGATGTAGTCATGGACCTGGGCATCGGTCACAGAGCCGGCACTCAGCTTGCCAGCCACGTACTGCTTGATGGCCGCATAGCCTTCCCCGTTGATGCCGGCAAAGTGAACCGCATCACCGAACAGGATATCGTCACCGGCACCTCCATCGATCCGGTCGCTGCCCGGCAGATTGTTGACCGAGGTGCCAAGGATGGCATTGGCCAGGTCATTGGCAGACACGTTGGACTGCACTACCTGGTCGCTGTCAAACAGCTTAAGGGTCTCGATAGAGACGTTCCTACCTATCCCGATGGCTTGCAAGGTCACATTGTTAGCAATGAGGAGCGGCAACACTGCCAGTGCATTTTGCAATGCCCAAGGCTCATAACCATCAGAGTCAAAGCTAGAGATCTCATAAGTACCGTCGCCTTGGGCACGGAGAGTACCAATGATATTTGAGCGCCAAGCTCCATTATCCCTTTGATACCATTGATTAATGTTCCCATTGCTATCAATCAGAACCCGATCTTGCCCACCAATGTTGGCATAGAAGGTTTGCCCTGAAACATAATTGTTAACGTTGACAAACGAATCCAACCGATCATTCGTCGTGGTGTTCACAACAGGATTGGTATTTTCATTGATGTAATAAGTGTTAGGTGCCCCATCAGTAATGAAATAAGCGAGGTTCTTGGCGTTGGTATTCGACTTGGCCACATCGCTATTGAACCAGTTCGAAGTGCTCTTCAGCGCATCCTCATAGTTGGTTGAACCGCTGCTGCCATCCATGCTGTTGATGATGGCCTGCAACTTGGTCAAGGCATTGGGATCCTTCAGGTCCACACTGATGGACTTGTTGGCCTGGCTATCGAAGTCCACCAGGAAGATATTGACCTTACCGGCCCCTTCTGTGCCCGCACTGGCCTTGAGGGTCGCAAACACCTGGCTCAACTGGGTTTTCATGGTTGCCATGGCGCTGGAGCCGATACTGCCCGAGCTGTCGACCATAAAGGCGATGTTGTAGTTCTGGCCCGGCAGCACCACGCTGCCGTCCAGGTCGCCGACCACGATATTGTGCTCGCTGCCATAGACACGGTTTTGATCGCCCGGCTCCCCTTCGGTGGAGAGGAAGTAGCTCATGCGGATTGAATCCTGATCCGATGCGCTGCTGGTCTGGTCGGTCACCACCTCCTTGGCGATGGCCTCCACCTTGAGGTCAAACTGACCCGCATTACTGCCCGGCACCCGCAGGGTCAGGCCGGTCAGCTTGACGTCCAGCGCGCTCTGGTTCCAGAGGCCGGTGAGCGTCAGCTTGCCATCCGCACCGACTGTGCCCAGCGCAGTGCCGCCCTGATACAGGATCGCACCATTCGGCATGCCGCTCAGCACCAGGCTGTCGAGCTGTTCACTGCCATCACGATCGGTCAGGGAAGCACTGATCTCGAGGGGATAATCCACCACGCTGGGCTGTACCGCCGTCAGGGTGCCATCGGTCTGATTGAACTGGTAGATACCGTCATCAAACTGAACCAGCTCGATGTCATAGAGCGACTTACTGATGGTGGCGCCGTTCTCCTTCACCAGGAAGTTGAAGCCGCCATCACTCCTGCGCTCGATGACATAGTTGGCACGCGATCCCATCAGCACGGCCAGGTCTGTACCTGCACCGCCATACAGGGTGTCACCACCCAGCCCGGCCACCAGAATGTCGTTACCCACGCCGCCATCGAGCGTATCGCCCGAGACAGAGTTGCCACCGACCAGCACGTCATTGCCCAGGCCGCCGACGAAGTAATCGCCGCCGCCCTTCACGCTGACGATGTAGTCGTTGCCATTGCCGCCCACCACCTGATCCTGGCTGGTGGTGCTGTCGGTCAGGCTGTTGGTGATGCCGAAGCTGCCCTTGTTGAAGCTGCCACTCTGGAACGCACCGGTCGAGATACCGGACGATGGATACTGGGTATAGAGCGGCACGCCATTGCCGGTCAGGCTGATATCCACCACCGGCTTGTCAGCCACGGCAGCTATGTCGATCACCAGCTTGCCGGAGTTGCTCAGGTTGGCACCGTCGCTGATCTGGTAACCCAGGCTGGCGTAGTCCCCTTGCTGGTTGCCCGTCGTCGCACCGTTGCCATTGACGGCACTGGTGCTGGATTCATTGAGACCGGGTACGAAACGCAGATGGCCACTGTCGATATCGGCGTAGGAGATGAGATCCCCCGCCTTCACGGCAATCCACTGACCGGCCGCATTGAGATACTCCAGCTTGCCATTTTGCGGCAGGGTATTGATCTGCACGCTCAGATCAGACGCAGCCTGATCATCGCTGGCACCAAACTGGGACCATTTCAGTACCAGCGGCGTGTCTTCCGTCCCGATACCGTGTCCACCCGTGGTCACGGGCGCACGGTCGTTGTCAACGATAGTACCCGTGCCGTTCTGGCCACCCACTGTCACCGTCAGGGTCTCGTTCGCCTCGACCAGTCGATCGTTCACGGTCGGTATGGTCACGGTAAAGCCGGATACCCCGGCCGGCACAGTGACCTTGCCGGTAGCGCTGTTGTAGGTCACCCCATTGCTGAACTGGGCTGTGCCCCAATCAAGGCTGGAAGCCGGGTTGGTACCGCTGCCCCCGATGGCGAAGTCATACTGGGTCGCCTCCTGGGTCGTGTCGGACAGCACCACCGTATGCAGCAGATTGCCGCCTTCCACTGCACTCTCACTGGACACCGACTGCACTATCGGAGTGAACAGCGGCTTGGTCGCGAAAGAGCCCAGGCTGGAATCGCCATCCGCATCCACTACCTTGATCTGGAAGTCGATGTCGCCGTCCCCCAGCGGCTTGGACATGTTCTGATACTGGAAGAACTCCCACTTGCCGGTGGCCGGGGTAAATTCCAGACGGAACACCAGGGTGCCATCGCTGGCCTTACCTATCAGGGTATTGGCCGATTCCATGGTAGTGGTGATCAGCTTGCCGGTGGCCGTGGTCAGCCCGGTCTCGTTGGAGCCGAGCAGCTGCATATAACCCTTGCCATCTGCCCCCCACTGCGGCGTGACGGAGCCAGAACCGTAAGCGATGGCCGGCGCCGTGGTAGCACCGAGGAACTCTATGCTCTTCACGGTGAAGTCGCTGTTGTCGGCGTACAGACCGTTACCATTGTTGGTGGCCTTGATGACCATGGTATCGAAGCCACCCTGCTGCACCTGGAAATTGCCCGCATAGTCGCCACCCGCAGCATTGGAGCTGAAGGTCTGGGTGCCGATCAACACGCCACCGCGATAAAACTCGACCACGCCGCTCTCGAGCTCGCCACCGAACATCTGGCTGAACTTGATGTTGGCGCCATAGGCCACCTTGCCCGCATCCAGCTTGATGGTCAGCTGCTCGGAAGCCGAGGTGCCATTTGCGAAGTGGCGGAAATCAACTTCGTTGGCGAGGTTGTGATTGGGCGAACCCACGCTGGAGACCCCCAGCCCGGAGCTGGAGCCATTGACATTGGCCATGACCAGCGCCGAGCTGGTTGACGAGGCAAAGCCCAGCGCCGTGATGCTGAAGCCTGACACGTTCAGGGTCGTCTGATTGCTGCCACTGTATTTGGTCAGATCAAACAGACCGGTCAGGGTATCCGGGATGTTGGTCTTGATGACGGACACGGCCGCGGCATCGCCAGCCATCGGCGCGTCATCCTCGACGGTGACATTCAGCTTGCCTGTGGTCGTGCCATTGCCATCGGAGACCTTGACGTCCAACTGGAACGACAGGGAATCCTCCTGGCCCTTGACCGGGTGGTCAAGCGGCGCCTTGAGGGTCAGATCATAAGCCCAATCGCCCTTGCCGCTGGCGTTCGGGGCGGTCAGCTTGACCTCGACCACCGCCTTGTAGCCATCGCTACCCAGGGTGCCGGTATAACCAACCAGTGTCTTGCTGCCGGCATCCCAGCTCCACTTCACCTCGGCACCACCGGAGGTCAGCCCCGCCGGTCCACCCAGTGAAACAGCCAGGCTGCTGCTGTCCACATCACCGATGGAGATAGTGCCGGACATGCTCTTGGCATCCGTGGTATCCGGGTTGCCACTGTTATCGGCTATGCCGTTGGGCAAGCCCTCTTCGGAAACAGTTGCGCCATTGGAGATGCTCACTGTCGGGAGATCGTTCACCGCCTCCACCTTGATGGTCACGGTGGCAGGAGTTGCGTCGGCCGACCCTTCATTGTCCACTGCCACATAACTGAAGCTGGTGTCACCATTCCAGTCGGCACTCGGTACAAAGGTCAGTTTGCCAGCATCCACAGCCTGAACACTCTGATTCTCCGTCACTGGCACGCCATCAAGCAGCAAGACACCATTGGCCGGCAAGCTCTTGATGGTAAAGCTCACGACAGAACCATCGATATCACTGCCAGAGAGCGCAGGTATGGCGATGCTGGCTGCATCCTCCAGACCACTGGCTTGCTTGTCCGCCGTCTCTGGAGCTTCATTCAAAATGGTTGCCATGTCGCTGCCCGGCAAGGAGGTATTACCCGCCTTGTCAGTCTGGGTCGCCATCACCGTCAACGACTTCCCGTTGGGCGGTGTGGTCTCCGTCCAGCTGATAGTGCCATTGTTGTAAACAAAGCCGTTTGCCGGCTGCCCGCTTGCCAACATCAGCACACCATTCACCAGCTTCAGCTCGACCGTGCTTTCGCTGCCACCGTTGTTGATGGTCAAGGTGACCTTGCCACCTGCAACCAGGTCACTATTGCTGACCTCGGCCCGCACCTGGATCTGATCATTGCCGATCTCTCCTTTGGTCAGCAGCTGGTCGTTGTTGGAGTCATCCACTATGACTACGGTCGGTGCACCAGTCGCCTGGGTGTCGACCCCGTAGCCTTCGCTGTCGGTCGCGGTGGCGCTGTTGCCCGCCGCGTCGGTGCTGGTCACGCTGGCATCGATGGTCTTGTTGCCATCGGCCGCCAGATCGCTGCCCGC
>Ga0172380_10009361_pt1 | contig 10455 bp, 6 predicted proteins | sample Leawe162metaG_FD_119747 | JGI IMG/M metagenome (GOLD analysis project Ga0172380, IMG submission 119747) | Leachate microbial communities from a municipal landfill in Southern Ontario, Canada - Leachate well 162 metaG | ecosystem: Engineered > Solid waste > Landfill > Unclassified | place...
GACGCCTTCCGTCCGGCCTACGTCGGCACCTGGCGCGAGAGCTTCCGCGTCAGCGGGCTGCGCCGCGACCAGCTGCCGCGCCTCAAGCCGCCGAAAGCCCTGCCCGAGGCCACGTCGTTCGAGCGCAACCTCGAGCGCATCTGGTTGGACCACAAGCGCGAGTACACCAACCGCTACATGCACCCGCTGGAGAACATGCCGGACTACGGGCGCGAGATCACCAACATCGTCTCGAACACGGCGGTGGCGTTGCTGCTCGACGACCCCGAGGGCCGGCTGGAGACGGTGCTGCTGCGCTATGTGCAGAAGGGCATCGACTACTACGGCGCGGTGCAGTCCGATCCGGTGCTGTGGGTGGCCAACGGCGGGCACAACTCCGGGCGCAAGTGGCCGATCATCTTCGCCGGCATCCTGCTCGGCCACGACGGCATGATGCACGTCAAGGCGACCTTCCAGGAGGACGAGCAGACCTATTACGGCCCCGGCTTCAACGGCCAGAAGGCGTTGTGGTCGATCACCCCCAAGTCGGTCAACCGCAAGCACGAGGAGGTCGATCCGGCGACGTGGAAGACCTTCGGCAAGGGCGACAACAACGGCAGCAAGGCCGAGTCCTACCGCCGCATCAACGGCCCGACCTGGATCGGCCAGGCGCTGGCGGCGCGTCTGCTCGGCGCGCAAGAACTGTGGAACCACCCGCCCTACTTCGACTACGTCGACCGCTGGGTTGCCGAGGAGGGCGACAAGGCGGCGAGCGGTCTGGTATCAGAGATGTGGCGGACCTACCGTAGCGCGGCCGACACCATCGGCGCCGCCGCGGCGCAGCGTCGGACGGAGAAGCCATGAGCGATCTGCACACCCTGCTCCGCCTCATGCAGGCCCAGCGCCCCGGCACCTGGCTCGACGAGGTCGCCATCGCCGTCGCCGCGGTGGGTGGGCAGGAGGCGCGCGACCAGCTGCTCGCCTCGCTGACCGCGCCGGTGGAACCGGTCGAGCCGCCCGGCAACCCCGAGCAGGCTCTGGCCGAACTGGAAGTCGCCTTGAGCCGGCAGCCGGCCGAGCCTGCGCCGGCCCCCGTCGTGCCGGTCGATCCACCGGCTCCACCGCTTCCGCCATCGCCGGGACTGGGACCAGTGCCACCGCCGCGCCGCTCGATGGGCGACTGACGCCGGCCGCTTGCGCGGCCTGCCCGATGCGCACGATTGTCGGAATGATAACGCGTGCTACCATAGCATTTATCGTCGTATACGTCCTCGCCGCCGGCGAGCCGGCCACGGCCCTGCCGCTGCCGGTGGCGGCGTGGGACGTGGTGCCGCATCAGGTGCTCAGCGCGCCGCTCAACGTCGGCGTCGTCGCCTTCCACCGCCAGGCCGTCAGCGTCGCCTTCCGCATCGATGGACCGGCCGGTGCCCTGCTCGAACGGCGGGTCGAGGCGCCGACGCTGAACCCGCACACCGGCGTGTGGGAGTACTGGTGCGCGGTCGATCCGGCGATCATCCCCGACGGGCCCTTCGCGGTGCAGGCGCGGGTCGAGGTCGTGGGAGCGCCGACCGTGGCCAAGGACCTCGATCCGCTGCCGCTCTTCGCCAATGCCAAAGGCTCCCTGCCTGCCGGGCGCACGGTGGTGGTCGATGCGGAGAAGGGCGACGATGCGGCAAGCGGCGAAGCGGCCGCGCCGCTGCGCTCGCTCAAGGCCGGACTCGCGGCCGCCGGCGTCGGCGGGACGGCGCGCCTGCGCCCCGGGCGCTATCCGGCGCAGGCGCTCGGCGGCGGCAAGCGTGAACGCTGGACAACCATTACTGCTGACGAGGGGGTCAAGGCCGAGCAGGTCGAGATCACCGCCGGCCGGCCCGGCTTCGACAAGCTGCGCTTTCACGGCGTCAGCCTGGTCGCCGAGCCGGCGAAGCCGGGCTACAACACCATCCTCACCGGCGAGAACGGGAAGCATGAGGCGTGGTTCGACGGCTGCCTGATGGTCTGCCGCACGGGCCGCGAGTCGGGGTCGCAGCTGACCGGCAACAATTACCCGTCGTATATCACTGGCGGTGAGGTCATGGATCTGGCCGATGGCCCGTCGGCGCGCCTGATGCGCGGCCTGCGCATGCGGCGGATCTGCTCCGACGCCTTCACCGGCGCCAAGGTGGCGATCAACTGCACCGTCGATGTCATCGACCGCGGCACCAGCGAGGCGCATCCCGACTTCGTGCAGAGCCACGTCGGCGATGCCGCTGCGTTCAAGTCCTTCATCCTCTACAACTGCCGCGGCCTGCGCTGCGGCGCGCAGGGTTTCTTCGGCCTGAACGTCCGCGATTCGGCATTCGTCAACTGCCTCTTCGTCAAGGACCCGCCCGAAAGTCCGCTGCGTTCGCAGTACGTCGGCAAGATGGAGAACGTGCTCTTCCTGCATCTCACCCTGCCCAACCAGCACTGGCACTGGCGCGGCACCGGCCCGCTGACCCGCGACGTGCTCTTCGCCAACGGCATCGTCGCGAGCATGGACGGCAGCGATGCCGAGTGGATGGCCGGCATCACCGTGCAGGACAGCCAGGTGGTCAAGGAGACGAAGGTCGCAGGTGCCCGCCTGACCCAGGGTACGCCGGGCTTTGCCGACCCCGCCACCGGCGACTACCGCCTGCGCGCCGATGGTCTGGCAGCCGGCAGCGCTCCCCGTCTGCCCTGTGTCCCCGCCGACCTCGACGGCAAGCCGTGGCCGGAGGGCAAGGCCAACCGCGGCTGCCTGCGCACCCTGGAGACCAGCCCATGATCCGTTTCGCCCTGCTTGTCGCCGCCTGCGCCGTGGTCAGCGCCGGCGAGGCGCGTTTCGCCCACATCTTCCAGGACGGCATGGTGCTGCAGCGTGAGCGAGCGGTGCCGGTGTGGGGCTGGGCCGAGCCCGGCGCCAAGCTGACCGTCACTTTCGCCGGCCAGGAGAAGACGGCGGTCGCCGGCGCCGATGGCGCCTGGAAGGTCGTGCTCGACGCCATGGCGGCCAGCCGCGAAGGCCGCGTGCTGGAGCTGCGCGGCGGCGCCGCGCCGGTGCAGCGCAGCGATGTGCTGGTCGGCGAGGTGTGGCTGGCAGCCGGCCAGTCGAACATGCGCGCCGGCGGTCCCGACCGCAGCAACGGCGTGCAGGAGCGTTACGTGCCGGCCGGTGCGCCAGCTTCGCGGGCGCCGATCCGCCAGTGCGACTTCGGCTGGGGCCTCTCCCCCGAACCGCTGCCCGATGTCGATCCGGCCGGGCGCGAGGCGAAGCCGGCATGGAAACCGCTGGTCGAGGATCCGCCACCAGTCGGCGGCGCCCTGCCGATGTACACCGCCCGGGTCCTGCGCGACGCCCTCGACGTGCCGGTCGGCATGGTGGTGGTGGCCGTGCCCGGCACCAACCAGGCGGCGTGGATGGCGCGTCCCACCCTCGAGTCCTTCGCCGGCAGCGGCGGCAAGGACTACTACCTGACGCGCTTCGCCGAATGCGAGGCGGCGGCGGCCAAGAGCAACGAATCGTGGGCTGGCTTCCTCAAAGCCGAGACGGCGTGGCGTGAGACGCGCAAGGGCCAGTGGCCCGGCCGCGGCCAGACCTTCATCCAGTACCCCTCGGTGCTCTACAACACCCGCGTCCATCCGCTGGCGCCCTTCGCCCTGCGCGGCGTCATCTGGCACCAGGGCGAGGCCGGTCCGGGCGGGCCCTACGCTGAGCGACTGGTCGCGATGTTCCGCCAGTGGCGCCAGCTCTTCGGTCAGGATCTCGCCATCGTCTGGGGTACGCTCAGCCGTTCGACCTCCGGCCCGCCGCCGCTGGCGCCGCTGCGCGCCTCGTTCTACCGCTCCGGCACCAACAACGAGCTGCGCAAGGCGCTGCGCCTGTTCGACGGTGACAAGCAGGTCGGCTTTGCCGAGTTCTTCGACCTCGGCCACTGGAACACCCACTTCGATCAGAAGGCCGAGGCCGGCCGGCGTCTCGGCCAGGCTGCGCTGAGCATCGCCTACGCGCGTCCGTATCTCTACAGCGGTCCGCGCCTGGCAGAATCGAAGCTGGAGGGGGCGGTGGCGCGGCTGCGCTTCGACTTCATCGGCGATGGTTTGCGCTTTGAGCCATCGCTCGACGGCATCAGCGGCCTATGGGTGCGCGGGAAGAGCGGCCCGGCGCGCTGGGGCGCGGTCAAGCTCGTCGCTCCCGATGCCATCGAGGTGTCGCATCCCGAGATCCCCGCCATCGCCGCCGTCGCCTACGGCGCGCATCCCAATCCGCACGAGACGCTGTTCGGCCCCGGCGGCCTGCCCGCCTCGCCCTTCGCCGTCGAGCAGGAGATGGAACGCGAACCAGCCCCGGCGGCCGGCGCATCGCTCCTCACCGTCACCGGCGCGCCCGGCGCCGAGCTGAGCGTGGCGCACGTCCGCCGTGCCGGCTACGTCTTCGCCCTCTTCCGCGGCAAGGCGGCCAAGGACGCCGTCGCCACGGCGCAGGCCTACGTGCCCGCGGAATGGCAGGGGGTCGAGGTCGAGTCAGGCGGCAAGCCGGTCGCCTGTACCGAAGCGGTGAAGGATGGAGCGAAGACGCTGAGCTTCAGCGTGCCGGCTGACGGCGCCTGGGTGATCGTCGCCGAGCAGGGCAAGGCCGCGTCCTTCCGCACCATCGACCGCTTCTAGACGGGCGGTCGTCGCCGAGGTCGTAGGGCTTTCGCCTTCCTTTGCCCGTAGCCGGGTCTAGATCGCCCTGGCCGACGGAGCCGGAATCTACCGACATGTGGCGCACCATCTTCGTCTTGGCCCTGTCCCTGCCTGTCGCCATCAGCGCTGCCGAGCCGGTGTGGCGGCTGACCACCATCCTGGGCTCTCACGACGCCACCTTCGACCTGTCCGCAGATGAACTCGAGGTCCGCACCCGGCCGGGTACCGACGTCGCCGACCTGCCGTCGGTGCGCGGCCTGGCCGCAGCCCGCATCGCGGCCGGCGTCATCGACGGCCGCGCTGGCCGCCAGGACCGGACGCTGCACTTGCCGGCCCGGCTGCCGCCTGCCGCCCTGCGTGCGCTGGCGGGCACAGTCGCCGGCGAGTCCGGCGGCGAGGTCCTGGCCGTGGCCTATCCGTCCAGCCGTTCCGGTGACGCCAACGTCCGCCTGGTGGTGACCCGGCAGGTCACCGTGGCAGTCGCCCCGGGCAGCGATGTCGCCGCCTTGGCGCGGCGCGTCGGCGCCGTCGTCGTCGCTCCGCTGGCGCCGATCCCCGATGTGCACCTGCTGGCCGCCATCGACCGCGACCTGCTCGCCGGGATCGAACTGTCCGAGCGGCTGCGCCGGCAGCCGGAAGTCCGTTGGGCCGAAAGCCAGTTCGAGCGCCGCAGCCGGGTGCGTGCCGATCCTGACGACACGCTCTTCGCGACCCAGTGGCACCTGCGCAATAGCGGCCAGTTCGGCAGCGGTGCCGGCAACGACATCAACGTCGCCCCGGTGTGGGCCAGCTACCGCGGTGCCGGCATGCGCATCGGCATCGTCGATGACGGCGTGCAGGCCTTGCACCCGGATCTGGCAGCCAACTACCGCAGCGATCTCGACATCGATCTGCGTGCGAACGACAACGATGCCTCGCCGGGGGTCGACGATTGGCACGGCACCTGCGTCGCCGGCTGCGCTGCTGCGGTGGGCGACAACGCCACCGGCGTCACCGGCGTGGCCTACGAGGCCGACTTGATCGGCATCCGCCTGATCGGCGGCCTCACCTCGTCGGCGCAGGAGGCGCTGGCCCTCGCCCACCTCAGCGATCCGGCCGATCCGGCGCAGCGCCTGCATGTCAGCAACAATTCGTGGGGCGACGCCGACGACGGCAGGTTCCTCGCCAGCCTCGACGCCACCGTCTCCGCCGCCATCGCCACCGGCGTCGGCAGCGGGCGCGGCGGCCATGGGATCGTCTACGCCTGGGCGGCGGGCAACGGCGCCTGGGACAATGGCGATTCCGGAGACGTGGAGCACAATCTCGACAACGCCAACTACGACCGCTACCTCGACCGCCGCGTCATCCCGGTCGGCGCCATCGACCCGTTCGGGATCAGGAGCTGGTACAGCGAACCCGGCGCCAACCTGCACATCTGCGCGCCCGGCGGCAGCGACGATGGCGGCGGCCACGGCATCGTCACCACCGATCGGACGGGCAGCGCCGGTGCCGCCGCCGGCGACTACACCGGGGTGGCCGACAGCCTGCAGGGGACATCGTTCGCCTCGCCGATCGCCGCCGGCGCCTTCGCCCTCATGCTGCAGGCCCGGCCGACCCTGACCTGGCGCGATGTGCAGCACATCCTGGCGCTGACCGCAGTGGCGAACGACCCGACGAATATCGACCACCCGTGGCAGACCAACGCCGCAGGCTACCACTTCAGCAACGCCTACGGTTTCGGCCGCCTCGACACCCAAGCGGCGGTGTCCAAGGCGCTGACCTGGGGCAACATGCCGGCCAACGCCACGCCGCTGGTGGCGACGACGGCGACCTCGTTCGCCGTCCCCGACTTCGGCGGCGGATCGGCGACGTGGAGCCCGGTCATCAGCGCGCCGGCCGGATTCCGCGCCGAATGCGTCGAGCTGACGGTCAACATCACGCATGGCTGGCGCGGCGATCTCGCTTTCACCGTCACCTCTCCCGCCGGCACGGTCGCCGAGGTCGCCAGCCGGCCCTACGACGACGGCGATGGTCTGCAGTTCACCTTCACCCTCCGACCGCATTGGGGCGAACTGGTCAACGGCACCTGGACCGTCGAGATCACCGACGAGGAGGCCGGATACGCCGGCACGGTGCAGTCGCTCGGTCTGCGCATCCACGGCTTCATCCCGCCGTCGACCCCGGGCGTGTCGGCGCTCGACCCGACCGGCTTCGGCACCGGCACCGGCGACCAGGTCGTCACCATCAGCGGCAGCGGTTTCGCTGCCGACAGCAGTGGAGCCAGCCTGAGCATCGCCTACTGGGGCGGCACCGTCCTGGCGACGACCTTCGTCAGCAGCGGGCAACTCACCGCCGTCATCCCGGCGGCGCTGCTCGCCGCCGACGGCACCGGCACGATCACGGTGCAGAATCCCATGGTCGAGATCGCCAGCGGCAGCCTCGGCGGCGGCACCTCCAGCGGTATCGATGCCGACGTCCTGCCCGGTCCAAGCATCACCGCCATCGCCGACCAGGCGATCAGCCAGAGCACCGCCACCGGCGCCATCGCCTTCACCATCGCCGATGCCGACACGGCGACCGGCGCTCTGCTGGTCAGCGCCTCGTCGGCGAACGACGGGCTCGTCGCCGATGCTGCATGCGTCCTGTCCGGCACCGGCGCCGACCGCACCATCACCGTCACGCCGACCGCCGGAACCGCTGGCGTCGCGCTGATCACGGTCACGGTCAGCGATGGCAACAGCTCCGTCAGCGAGACCTTCACGGTGACGGTGATCGCGCCCGCTGGTTCGGGTGGCGGTGGCGGCGATGGCGGTGGCGGTGGTGCCTGCGGCGCCGGTGCGGCAGGTCTCGGCATGCTGCTGCTCGCCTGCACCTGGCTGCGACCGCGCCGGCGCCGCGGGAGCTGACGGATTCAGGTCGGCGACAACGATCCGCTTCGGCGCAGCGTCGCCGGCGGCGAGCCGAGGTGGCGGGCGAAGGCGCGCGAGAAGTGGAAGCGGTCGCTGAAGCCGCAGTCGGTGGCGATCTCGGCGATCGGCCGGGCGGTGCTCAGGAGCTGTTCGCGGGCCGCCTCCAGGCGCAGGCGCAGGATGTAGCGGCCCGGCGAGCAGCCGAGCGCGGCGCGGAAGCGGCGGCAGAACTGCGCGCGCGAACAGCCGGCCATGGCAGCGAGGGCGTCGAGGCGCGGTCGCTGCATGTACGAGGCCTCGAGATGGCGGCGCACCGCTTCAAGGCCAGCGAGGCCCGGGGCGCCTTCCGCCGCATCGCGTGCGACCACGTGCAGCAGGGCGCGGAACAGGGCGAGGAGCAGGCCGGGCCGGGCGCCGCGTGGATGCACGCTGGCGCGGTGCAGGGCGAGCAGGGCGTCGAGCGCGCCGTCAGGCGGCGTGAGGATCAGTCCGCGGCGGCGCGGCAGCCCGGCCTCGGCCACCGCCGTCGCCACCAGCGAGCCCTCGCAGCGCAGCCACGAACGATCCATGCGGCCGCCGGCGGGGCGGTGGTGGATGCGCTCACCCGGCGCGGCGAGGACGGCGGAGCCGGCGGGCAGACGGCGTTCGCCGCCGTCCTCGCTGATGATCACCGGATGGTGGAAGAGGAAGAGGAACCACGATGGCGCCGCCGCCGTCTCGACCGCCGCGGTGAAGGGGTTGCGGTGGCCGATGACGAGCACGGCGAAGCGCGGATCGCGCTTGGCGGTGGAGAGCATGCGGAAGGGCCGCATGATCCGATCATACATGCTTATGATACGCCCGTACATGGAAAACCCGAGTTTGATGCGGCATAATGAGACGATGCCGCACAGCGATCCGCCCAACATCCTGATCATCATCACCGACCAGCAGAGCCACCACCTGCTCTCCTGCGCCGGCACGCCGTGGCTCGCGACGCCGGCCCTCGACCGCCTCGCCACCGGCGGCGTGCGCCTGCCGCGCGCCTACTGCAGCGATCCGGTGTGCGTGCCGTCGCGCTTCAGCATGTTCACCGGGCGCATGCCTTCGGCGATCGGCATGCGCGGCAACGGCGGTCGCGACCTGCTGCCCTTCACGGCCGAGCACGATCGCACCGGCCTCGGCCATCTGCTGCGCGGGGCCGGCTACGAGACGTGGTACGGCGGCAAGGTGCACTGGCCGGTCGGCCTGACCCCCGAGCGCCTCGGCTTCGCGACCTTCTGTAGCGACGAACGCGAACGCCTGGCGGTGGAGGCCTCGGCGCTGATCCGCGCCAGCCGGGGCAGGCGCTGGGCCATGGTCGCCAGCCTGATCAACCCGCACGACATCTGCTACCAGGCGATCCGCCAGTTCGCCACCGACGGCACCGACCGGCACATCCTCACGAGCGGCGCCACGGAGCTCGCCAATCTCGATGAGGCCCTGCTGCCGCCGCACGGCATCGATCGCGAGGTGTTCCTGCGCGACCTGCTGCCGCCGCTGCCGGCCAACCACGCCATCCAGGCAGACGAGCCCGAGCTGATCGCCGCCGTCCTGGCGCAGCGTCCGTTCAAGGCCGCCGCCCGGGCGCAGTGGGGCGAGCGCGACTGGCGTCTGCACCGCTGGGCCTACGCCCGCCTGATGGAGCGCGTCGACCGGCAGATCGGCGCCATCCTCGACGCCCTCGCCGCCAGCGGCCAGGAGCAGGACACCCTGGTGATCATGACCAGCGACCACGGCGACCACGACGGTTCGCACCGCCTCGAGCACAAGACGTTCTTCTACGAGGAGGCGGCGCGCGTGCCGTGGATCATGCGCCTGCCCGGACGCATCCCGGCCGGGACGGTGCGCGACGACGCGCTCGTCGCCACCGGCCTCGATCTGATGGCGACCTGTTGCGACTACGCCGGCGCTGTTGTACCGGGGCATTGCCTGGGCCTCAGCCAGCGGGCCGTGGCCGAGGGCCGGCCCGGCGCTGTCGCGCGCGAGGCGGCCTACGGCGAGAACGCGGTCAGCCGCATGGTCGCCACGCCGGCCTGGAAGTACGTGCGCTACGACGGCGGTCGCCACGCCGAGCAGCTCTACGATCTGGTGCACGACCCCGGCGAGACGCGCAACCATGCCGCCGATCCCGCGCATGCCGCCGTCCTGGCGACGCTGCGCGACCGGCTCGACGCCGAGATGGCGGCGCACGCCGCGCTCGCCATCGGACCGCCGCCACCGCCGGGAGCGCTCGGCGAGTAGGCGTGGCGGGCCGCGCGGCACCGCCAACGTCATCACGGCGGACGTCCGGCCATGATCCTTGTCCATCTCCGGTGAACCGGTTCACCAAGCTGTCCGCCCTGCCCGCGTCCGGACCCGCTACGCTACGCGGCAAGGGAAAGGGATCAGCATATCGCACGGCATATTGCCAGCGCTCCGCGTGCGCCCGGCAGCTGGAGCACAGGACCGGATTCGACGGACATGGCCATGCCATGTCGGCAGTGTGTACAGGTCTGCACCCAATGTCCCGACTCGGTCATGTCGTCGGGGGGATGGTTTGTCACAGTGAGTACGCCAGACATTTCTTGTTTGTCTTCATGCCGGTCGCTGTCGGAACGGACGCGACGGGTACCACGACCAATCGGGGAGATGACGATGCGCAACCTCACGATGTACCTGCTCTGCCTGTCCGCCGCGCCGCTCATCGCCGGCGAGGCGTTCGCGACCAAGCCGAGCGTGCAGCAGGTCGATGGCAAGGCGACCGTGGCCTTCGCTGTCGCCGCCCCGACCGATGCGGAGGTGGCCATCCTCGACGCCAAGGGCGTGGTGGTGCGCCATCTCGCTGCCGGCGTGCTCGGCGGCAAGGACGCGCCGCCGGCGCCGCTCAAGGCCGGCTTGGCGCAGA
>Ga0172380_10009362_pt1 | contig 10452 bp, 13 predicted proteins | sample Leawe162metaG_FD_119747 | JGI IMG/M metagenome (GOLD analysis project Ga0172380, IMG submission 119747) | Leachate microbial communities from a municipal landfill in Southern Ontario, Canada - Leachate well 162 metaG | ecosystem: Engineered > Solid waste > Landfill > Unclassified | place...
GGGTCACCGCTCGCCTGGAGCGATAAAGCGCGCGCAGCGGCAATTCAGTGGGGGTATGAGAAAGGGGACAATAGCGGCCGGATCGCATATCAGTTCGCCTGCCGCTGGGTCGGCACGCAGATGCTGAAACACCAGCAGACCACCACATCATGAAGCGCCATCTGCACGTAGCCTGCGCCATCATCGAACAGAACGGCACCGTGCTGGCGGCGCAACGGAGCGCAGCCATGACCCTGCCGCTCAAATGGGAGTTTCCCGGGGGCAAAATTGAAGGCGGCGAATCACCCGAAGAATGCCTGCACCGTGAGCTGATGGAGGAGCTTGGCATTACCGTTGCCACCGGGACCGCACTCTCTCCGGCAACCCACAGCTACCCCGATTTCACAGTAACCCTGTACCCTTTCACCTGTCGCCTGATTCAGGGACACATTACCATGCACGAGCACCATGCCCTGCAATGGGTAGAGCCGCAGCGGATGCGTGAACTGGATTGGGCCGCCGCCGACCTCCCGGTTATCGGCGAATACATGACCATGTCTGCTGCCGCAGAGAGCTGTACCGAATGACACACACGTCACCGCCCGCCATGAGCAGGGTGTATTTTTTTCTGGTACTGACCACCTTTTTCTGGGGAGGGAGTTTTCTCTTCACCAAAATCGGCGTCGCCACGATCCCGCCGCAGCTGTTTGTGCTGTCCCGGTTTATTCTGGCAACAGCCATCATGCTGGTGGTCTGCTCCCAACGTTTAAGGAAACTGAATTCTGCCACCATGATCCGCGGCATGGCGGTCGGAGTCGCTCTCGGGTTGACCAACCTGAGCTTCGTCTTCGGCGTCCAGGGTACCAGCATTTCGCGGGCAGGTGTCCTTAACAACCTTTTCGTACTTTTTATTCCGGTGATCACCAAAATCATCTGGCGTGACCGGATTGGACGGGTCAACATGGCCGGCATCGCCCTGGCGGTTGCCGGGATCGTGATGCTGGCAACCGGTGGCGGAGGCGGGTTCAATCGAGGCGACATCATCTCGACGTTCTGCGCCTTTATGATCGCCTGCCACATTATCTCGGTTTCCAAGGTCCTGAAGGACGATGACGTCTTTCTGATCACGCTCGTCCAGTTCGCCACCGTATCGCTGATTGCCGGTACCGCCACGCTGCTGCTTCCCCTCCCCTCCTTCACCGTCACCACTCCCGCAATCATGTCTGTTGTGTATTGTGCCGTGCTCCCGACAGTACTCTGCTTCACCCTCCAGAACATTTACCAGCGCTACGTCACCCCCACCCGTGCCGGACTGATCTACACCCTCGACCCGGTCTGGAGCCTGATCGCCGGTTTTTCCGTGCTGGGGGAGCGACTGAACAGCCGGGAATGGCTTGGCTGCGGCATCATCTTCCTGGCCGCCCTCCTGCCGCTGCTGTTCCGCCTGAGTGCGGAGAGCCGGCTGATCAGCTCGTATATCAATCGCAACAACTGATTTCCGGCTGAACAGCACGCCTCTGGAACCGTGCGCCGATTTTTATCCGCCGGAATGGACTGAGATGAGCGATGGCGATCCATAATGAGATGCCTCTTATCATTTATATTCTGGCAAGGAATGGTTGTTATTTTTGTGGTACGATGGTGCCACAGAAAACTTTATTGGAACCACGAGGCATCATACTTTCAACAGCATTCTTGAGGATTTGTGGAAAAGACCCCGATTATCGAAAAGATAAAAAAATTATTGGCCCTTGCCAACTCCAGCAATGAACATGAGGCAGCGCTGGCTGCCGGCCACGCCCAGCGCCTGCTCTCAGAGCACAACCTGGCCATGGCCGACATCGAGGCGTCGCACAGACCGGACAAGGCAGACAGGGTGGAAACCGTCGTCTCGAAGAGTCTGCCGAAATGGCTGCGCCACCTGAGTGCCGGAGTCAGCACCGCCTTCGACTGTCAGGCCATCCATCACCCCGCAACCGGCAAACTGACCTTTATCGGCGTCGGAGCCGATGTGGAAATTGCCGCCTACACCTTTGCCTATCTTGACCTGACCATCAGAAAGCTCTGCAGAACCTACCTGAAGCAACACGCCCCGGCCACGCTTGCCAACCGCCAGCGCGAACTGATGAGGCAGTCGTACTACCTGGGCGCCGTCTCCACAATCACCTCCCGTTTGAGAGAACAGAAGGTGCAGACCCCGGTCACCACCGGCTCGCTGGTTCCGGTGAAAGTGGGTCTGATCAGGCAGGCCATGAACGAAATCGGCCCCATCAGGACCCTGCACAGCCGCAGGAGTTACGTTAATGCCGATGCCTACACAAAGGGGCAGGCCGACGGCAGTCAGGTAGGCATCCGGCAGGGCCTCCGCGCAGGCAAACACCCGCACGCAATACGCGGCTGAAAAACCGGTCTTGAAATAGTACATAAAATAGGTTATACAGTCTGTCCCCACGGAGAGGTGTCCGAGTGGTCGATGGTGCCTGACTCGAAATCAGGTGTACGGCAACGTACCTAGGGTTCGAATCCCTACCTCTCCGCCACTAATTATTCAGTATTATCAAATTGTTAGGCTGTTCTGGCCCCTGACTTTCACAAGAACTTTCACAAAGAAAGTTATAATGAGAGTGCTGGGGCTTCTTTTTGGCCTCTAAAAAATCCTTCCCGAAATAATTCACAACGTCCCAAAAGTCGCATTCAAGATCCTCTACATAATTTCCGTAGGTATCGTAAATCATTCTCTTACTACCATGACCCATGAGACTGACCAGACGTAAAGGCTCAATACCGGCCAGCAAACTCCATGCTGCAAAGCTATGACGGATACTATAAGGTGGGCGATAAGGTATGTCGCATTTATCGACTGCCGACTTCCAAATACGTTCGGTAAAGTTCTCCCGGAGATACGGAGTGCCATCCAGGTTGGCAAACACGTATGGGCTTTCGGTTCTTGCCATGGCCGCATCGAGAATCTCACGAATTCGGCTGGTTACAGGGAATTTCCTTGGTCGGTACTTGTTTTTGAGGGAATTTTTCTCCACCTTCCGGACAATTGATCGTTGCAAAAAAATGTATCCATCATGAATATGGCTGCGCAACAGGCCTGATATCTCTGAATGAATCATACCGGTAAGCATCATCATTTCAATCATTGGCCGGTACCATTGGGGTATTGCATCAAGGATTTGTAGCCATTCGTCGTAACGAAATATTTCCCTGACCAGTACGGGTGTATTCGGATATAGTTTATGAGCATTGCGAAAGGGGTTAGAGACTTCCCAATGGAATTCATCTGCGGCATCGTTGAACACAATCCTGACAATGCTGACAATATTTGCGACACGTGATCGAGAAAGTGTTTTACCTTTTTTGGGGCCTATTTTATGTTTCAACGTTGATATAAATCTCTTTAACTCATATCGGGTCAGTTCGTAAAATGACTTATCTGCGAAATATGGTTTGACCCAGCAGTTAACAATTGCCCGATAATCAAAGCTTTTGATTGATGAGTCGAACAACTCAACAACCTCTTTATCCCATTTGCTCAAATAGTCACCGATACGGACATCTTTCGGAGACGGAGCGTAGTTCCACCCTTCTTGCTGAGCGAACCAGGCTTTTTCAGCGTCCGGCGCTGTTGGGAAAGCCTCTGCAAAAACAAACTTTCCTACCTCAATCTTCTCCATCTGGCGGTCGAGCCAAATCCTAACCTTTTTTCGGTTTTCTTGAGAATCAACCAAGCCAGTCGTTTTTTCCACCCGCCTGCCGTAGTAGCTAAACAACATATACAACTTCTTGGTGCCAGGTTTGTTGATGATTGAACCTAATCGTTTTTCTGTATCTAAATTGTCAAAGATCAGTCTGTTGTTATTCGCAGTTTGTTTTCGCATTGTTGCCTCCTATGCGCATCCGCACCGCCGAACAAAGTCCGGATGAAGAATAGCACGTTTGTGGATGATTTGGATTCAATCAATATTCCCAGTCAATTTTTGATTGTTGGGAAAGCTTTTTTTTAGAAACCTTCTTCGATACCGTCTGTTGAATCTGAGGTGTTTTGAGTGTAGAAAAAACATCCTCATTCCAATTAAATCGTAATATCCTACCGATTTTCACGTAATGCACCCCAGTTTCTAGCACTCCATTCCTGAGCCACTCAAATAAAGTAGACCTGCCGATTTTAAGTCGATGAGCAAACTCTTCTGCTGTGAGGATTTCCTGAGCCATCGCCAGTTACCAGGACCAGCAGCTGAGTAGATGCTGATAGAAAACTTCACCAGACGTTTGTGCCTTTTCGGCACACTTCTGGCCGTTACGATTACTTCTGTTCCGCCTTTTAATAATTATTGTCATATTCGACACCTCACTCTGACTAGTTGGGAGCAAAAAATGCTTCCTACATTACAGATCAGACAGGTGTCCGGTGGGTTCGACAGGTACCATTTACGGCTGTATCATTCATGCTACAACCATCTAATATTGTTAATCTTATGTCTTTTTTTTGCGGTTTAATGACCAGTCACTTCGTAGTTGACGTCATAACAAGTCGGTGCTGAGTCGCTCTCCAGCATTATATGGATTGGTGTCGCTTCAGCAGTTTAATCGCCAGAGCAAGCGTTTATTATGCTATATAAATGCTATATTAAAGTTGACACAACACACATTGCGAGTTAAGGTCATTTTAGAGTTGGTGGCGAAACTAAAAAACAAAACAAAAGGCGGTAGAGGATGTTTTCGATAGAAAAACTCATTGGACTGGCAGTTTTGCTGAGCGCGATGGCTGTAGGATATTCAACTATGCATCACGATCTGCCTTTAGGAGTGATGGTGATTTTAGGTCAAATTCACGGCATGATTACTCATCATAATCATAGTTCTGGAGAAGAAGCAGCGCATTTGGCCGTCCATCAGAAAATTTGATCGAGAAAATACGAGAGGGAGAATCCCATTATGACAACACGGAGATCTATTTCAGACGAAGAAGCGGCTCGAATCCAATCCTGCCCTGCCCTTTCGACAATCATGCCGATAGTGTTCGATAATGGTGCAAAAGTGGACAATCTATTGATGGCTTGTTCTTGCTGCGGCGCGGATAAAACGCCTGAGGATATTAGAGTAGATGCTACGATCACCGGGATTAGCGCAGCATTAAACCTTTGGTTAGTGTGTTACAAGTGCTGCCTGCTAACCCCGGCAACTATGAGATTGAGGGATGACGGCACGTCGTTAGTGAGAGATCCACATAATTTCTGGCATGAGGGACGCTACGCAAAAGAGAAACCGGTTGGTTTGATCTCCTGGTGTAAGGTCGTGCTGAGTAAGCTGATACTCAAATAATCCACGTTAAGTGCATGCGAATTGGGTCAGCTATTGCCAAGACAAACCGCGAAAACTAAGTAGTTGAGGGTTACAGTTATGGGAACGATAATAGCTTACCAGCAAGAACTGATCTCTCCAGAGCCTGCAATTAGCGAAACTAGCTTGATCGCAGAAAATAGCCCGAGAGCCGCTTATTACAAAGTTTCGATCTACTGGCTGCCGGGGGCGGGATACCGGATTACAAAAACAAGCGGAGCATCTGGTAGTAAGGGGTGTCAGGAAGATTACTGGCGTCCCAGTTTAAAACTCGCTTTGCATAAGAAAGAGCTGCTGATTGCAGCAAAACTGAGGAAAAAGAGAGGTCCACGGATTTACATGGAAGTGAGTTCCACCGGGATCGTATCGCAAAAAGGAGAAGCACAATGAAAGTGAAAATAAGTTGTTATGAAATATTTTTGAATATATTCATGTTGTCTGTGTTGGGCGGGTTGGCGTACTTCATTTGGGCATTGGGCGCTGGGCAGGAATGGTACTGGCGCTTGGCATGGATCATCGGACTGTTTGGTGCTGGCGCGCTCTTGAGCTGGCTCGCAAGCAGAGGATTTGGTACGGTTCCAGTGTACGTAGTCAATCTTCCGAACAACGACTGGAAAAATCATGAGTAGGGCCGCGAATGTATTCTGGAGCATCGTCCTGTTTGTGATCATCACGGGCTTCACCTTGCTGATTTGGTGGGCGGCTGGTGGGTTCAGTTTTTGGGAAAAAATGCTGTGTGAGGCGCTTGGATGGGGAGCTGTTGCGTTCGGGTGTTTAATGTCAGATGGTGTGGCGATACCTGTACGAATTGTAAAATAAATGGAGAGAAAACTCGGTCTCTTATAAGCAACCACAACCAGTACGAATCAGAGAGGTATATGACCATGTCAGCAAAACTCATCTTCTCACTCTACTCTCAGAATTCCGGCATGGAAATCACCCCTGCAATTAAAGTTAACGGCACCAAAGGGACATCTGAAGGGCGTGTACAACTGCGGTTTTTCCTCCTGAAGGCACCAGGCGAAGGCGGTAAAACGACTCAGATCAAGTTTGTTTTGGAGCCGTTTGAAGCCTTCGATCTGTTCCTGAGAATGCACAAAGTCCATTCAGAGGGTGGTAAAGAGAAGATCGTTCATAAATTCGTTACCGGCACAACGGAGACTATTACGAACCTGACTGTGGAAAAGTGGGAGCGAGGAGGGAAGTCCGGGTTGGGTTTTGCGGTTGGTCGCGGGGAGGCTTTTATATCTGTGCCAGTGAATAAAGACTCGATCTCGCGATTCTTGTTTGCGGCCGAATTTCTTCGGAGCATGTCGGTAAGACAGAGTTGGGTTGATCGGGATCCCTCATGAGTGGAAATTTGCCTAATCGTAGCTTGGCGATGGGTTTCTCCAAGTCGATTTCGATGCAAAGCTTTCAGGATGTAAACGCCAGATATACTTTCCGTTCACGTGGACCATCAAACTCACAGAAATAGATGCCCTGCCAGGTTCCGAGCCACATTTTGCCATTTCGGATAATAACTTGCACTGAAGAACCATAAAAACTGGCTTTGATGTGTGAGTCGGAATTTCCTTCGCTATGCCGGAAGTTTTTGTTCTTAGGAATCAATTCGTTACTAAACCATTCCATGTCTCGTGCAACATCTGGATCGGCATTCTCGTTAATCGTTATGCCTGCGGTGGTATGCGGTACAAAGATCGTAACCACTCCATCCAGCCAGCCGTTGTTTGCAATGACTTCGGCTACCTTGGAAGTTATGGAGACAAACTGGGTGCGTTTGGCTGTTGCTATGCTGATTTCTGCTGTTGTCATTGATTTATTGCCTGACGTAGTATTGTACTCGGCTTGAATGACAATATTCGTCTGGCTTCAATGGTGATGCTCTCACCAGTCTGCGGGTTGCGTCCACGACGGTCAGCCTTCTGTTTGACGATGAAACTGCCGAATCCAGAAATTTTAAGTGTCTCACCAGATTCGAGAGTCGCTTTCATGATGGAGAAAACCGCTTCCATCATTTCCACGGATTCTTTCTTCGAGAGTCCGGTGCCAGCCTGAATTTTCTCTGCAATGTCTGCTTTGGTCATAGAACATTCCTTGTAAGTTTACATTATTCCCAACATACAACCTTCAACCGGTGCAATATCGGCAATAAATGATCTAATCTCTGTTATCTTCTTCATAATCTCTTTCTTTGCCTTAACGAGGCTCCATTGCCCTCAATATTCTGATAAATGGAATCGTGCGAATGTTAGTTACAGGTAGTTTGAACCTTGGATGATCAGAATTGAACCAGGCCAGGCCAAGGTGACTTCCACCAGTTGGCAATATCTCACGGACTCCTGATGCAGGGTTCAAAGTATTGAATCCAAAATCACCTGCTTTCGCCGTTGTTCCATCCTGTATTGTTAGCGGATCGTTAACCGCACTGCGAATCAGCTGATCAACTGCCAACAGCTTATCCAGCCAGCCCATATCGATTGAACTGAATTGCCCGATGCTCTGGCGTGCTTCACATATGGTATCCTCGTCACCAGCAATCAACTGAGCAGTTGCAACATAGAGTCGATTGGTATCAAACCGCTCAATACGCTCTTCTGACGATTCATTGAATGGTTTTCTGTCTGCGAAGGTAATACCGCTGTTCCAGGCAAGCCAGACAATCAGACCTTTCAGTCGTGCAAATTCATCATACTCGGACAACTGAACGGATTTGCCATCAAGGCAGATAATAGATTTATCCCCGTCATAGGCAACTTCGGCAATTTTGTTAAAGAGCTTACGCAACTCCTTTATAGGAACTGCCGTTTGTCCTGCTGCTATCCAGGGCACTTTACCATCAAGCCCGCGAAGAAGCCTCAATGCCGACAATATACCCGCCATAATTACTACAAACTGCGCCAATTCCAGCCGTCCCTGTTTGAGGGTTTCCAGTTTGTCACACGCCATTCCGACAAGAGTGCTGACCTTGTAATGACACACATTCAACGGATTCCTTGCAGAAGGTGAAGCCTGATCATTTTCCGTTTTAACAGGTAGCGGTATGGCTTCATCTTCGTCATCAGCGTCAACTTGTTCTTCTTCGGAGCGCCCCATTGCATCACGATTTTCAAGTACATCATCCAATACAACTGGGCTCTCATCGCGCAGATTGTACAACAGCACATCCAGGAGATATGCAAGGTCATCTGAACCACGCAATCTCTGTTTTCTCAGATGTTCCTGTTCCACAACTTCGTCCAGTCCAATGGAGAGCTCAGCACCGTCCTTCTGGGTTGCGGGCGATTCATTACTTTTTCTCTGTGCCGGTGCTGCAGTAGTACCTCTGGTAATAGCAACAGTGTCACTAATCTTGATTATCTCCTTAATACAGTCAACAAAATGCTCAAGATTGGGCATTCCTGTGGCAAGTGAAGACAGTGCATCATTGAATCGGCGTTGAGAGCTTGTCCTGGATAGGCCCTCAATCTGCTTTACATATTGAACCAGTGCAGTAAATTGCCTGTCGAGTAAACTGAAGCGGAGGATCGATGGCTGTGCGGACAACCCTTCAATCGAGAGAACATACTCGTTTCCAATCAGATGTGCCTGACGTTTAACTGAAATGTCAGAACCAATACTGACAATCTCGCACTCTATGGCTCCCGGGAGGTTATTCCCCGACACTTTGAATTTGATATCACTTTCTGAAGCCAAGGCAATGACCACCTGAGACGCTCCCGCAGTTTGATCAGACTGATCATCACGTTCCCAGTTTTTCTGAATCTGCTGCCAGTCATCTTCTTCTACTGGTGGCATCAAGGCAATAGCAGGCAGGCCAAGTTCATCGGCAGCATCTTTGGCATCTACACCCTTACGGGCAATCATCATCTCTACGTTTTGCGTCATTCCGGGAGCAAGCCATGCCGGATAGCTTGGATTGGCACTGCCGACCGCCAGTATCGTTTCTCCGTCATTCCGTAGAATCAAGATCGATTTTGCATGCAGATAACCAGCCTGCTTGTCATCTTTCTCTGCAATAACACCAAGCCTGGAGCAATTGACAAAGGAAACTCCTGGCAGTTTTTTGTCTACAGATAGCTGAACTGTTGCCGGATCAATGCCGACAACCAGTTCATCGGGTGAAAGTTCGTCTTGAATTCTCTCGATAAATGCCAGCTTGGTATCAAAGAATGCACCGTTGACGATGACTTGGCTCGTTGGCTCCGGCCCTGCAAATTCAATGAACTGCTGCCATAGTGCTGGTGTCTTTGACCCTGCAGAGAGCACCCGGCAATTATCTGGTAACGTTCCTACACTTTTCTGCAACCAAGGGGCAAAATCCTGAACCTTCTTGACCATATCGATGATATGACCAGGCAACACATCTGAATGTGACTCTGCCCAATCGAGGATGAACTGCCAGGCAGAGCTCAGCAGAGCAACTCCTTCAGTATCGTCTTCGCCTTTACAGAGAATGACATTGGTCATTTCCCGATTGTAGCCAAACCCTGACAGTGTAAGGTTGTGGCTACCGACCAGGAGCGTGCCCTTCTTCTTGCCTACCAGAAAAACGACTTTCGGATGAAACGCTCCGGCAACCTTTATGGGAGCCAGAGTGTAAAACCGTCCTGCGGTCCGGGGAGGATGACGATCAACAGCCAGCGTTGCTTGTGAGGCATCCATCATCAATACATTGTGCCGAATACCACTGCCCATCAGGTGGCGCAGGACAACATCTTCATAGAATGGAAGGTAAGTGTTGAACGTGGTGATCAGTGACGCTTCGTAGCCACCGTTTTTGATCTCGTTGAGGATTGAGACGCGCTCACTCATCAGCAGCCTCCATGAACTGTCTGCCGAAATCGGAGACCATCCAGACGCTGCCATTTTTAACAAGTGCTCCAATGTCTTTCAGGATTCGCAGCGCCTGTCTGAAACGAGGGGATGTAAAGACAGCATCAGGGACGGAGATAATTTCGAGTCCCTTGTCAGAGGGTCTGATCCTAAATGTAGACTGCGATTGCCCGCGCAATTTGCGTAAAGCCACCATTAAATGTGTATGGATGCCCCACGTTGTTGCCAGCCAGCCGATCCACTCTCGGGTCGTCAATTCTCCCCAAGTGTTGGCACTGTGATGATTGA
>Ga0172380_10009363_pt1 | contig 10452 bp, 11 predicted proteins | sample Leawe162metaG_FD_119747 | JGI IMG/M metagenome (GOLD analysis project Ga0172380, IMG submission 119747) | Leachate microbial communities from a municipal landfill in Southern Ontario, Canada - Leachate well 162 metaG | ecosystem: Engineered > Solid waste > Landfill > Unclassified | place...
GTAATTCTAATTCGCTTTCAAGATGAGACTAACCATGCTACTCAATCTGGATGGCAAGACCTCGACATATCGATCCCACAATCGTCCGCCGCGCGATGGAAGTCGCCGCCACTGCAACCTCGATTGACATATTACGGCAGTGCCAATCGATTCTTCTTCCTGCACAGCACCAAGCCACGCTCAGTCAAACAGCGTCAGCACTTGGCGTGAGCCGAGCAACTGTGGCTCGCCTCCAGGCTCGATTTCGCAAGGAGATCGATTCTCTTCCAAGCGGAGACCGCAACTGGGGAGGTCGCCGTCGATCAAATCTGAGTATGGCACAGGAGCGGAAGTTTCTGCAGCCTTGGCTGGAGCAGGCGGTGGCTGGCGCGATGGTGGTGGTCTCTCCAATTCGTGCCGCACTATCTCAAAAACTGGAACGTCCAGTAAAGGCGTCTGTCGTCTACAGGCTCTTGGCCCGGCACGGGTGGAGGAAGGTGGCCCCGACACGCGTCACCCAAAAAGCAAGCTGGAGGCCCAAGAAGACTGGAAAAAAAACTCCCGGTGGAATTGGAAGCCATCTTGAAAAACCTATTTAAATGAAAATGCCTTGCCGACCGCCGGGTTCTTTGCTGAATTCTTGCTCGAGCCATTCGCTGACTGTTTCAGGGCTTTTCAGATGAAACGGCTTTGCGCGGGCCCCGAAAACCCGGAGAGTCTTTCCGGGTGTGAAATCGGCTATGGCAGGGCGCGATTGACAGCGCGTTCCGTCCCAAGCATTTTTGAGGCCGTGCATTCGTTTTCCTATATCGGTGGAGCCCTTCATTGCGAAGGGGTGGATCTTGAAGAGGTGGCCGCCCGGTTCGGGACCCCCGCTTATGTTTACTCTGCGGCGACCATCCGGAACAACTTCCGGCGTCTCGATCTGGCCCACAAACCGATCGACCACTTGGTCTGCTACGCGGTAAAGGCGAATTCGAATCTGGCGATCCTGGACCTTTTGGCCGGAGAGGGGGCTGGTTTTGACATCGTTTCCGCAGGGGAACTTTTCCGTGTCCTGAAAGCCGGCGGACGGGCGGACAGATGCACTTTTGCCGGCGTGGGAAAGACGGTTGACGAAATCGCCTATGCCCTGAAAGAGGGCGTGTATTGCTTCAATGTCGAGAGCGAGGCGGAACTCGAACGGATCAATGACGTCGCGGGTTCGCTGCGTCTCATCGCGCCGGTTGCTGTCCGGGTGAACCCCGATGTCGATGCGCGCACCCACAAGTTCATTTCGACCGGCAAGAGCAAAAACAAATTTGGAATCGGCCTGGACCGGGCTGTCGAAGTCTATGCGAAAGCCGGGACTCTTCCCCACTTGAAAATCCGCGGCCTCCAAACCCACATCGGCTCCCAGATCCTGGAAGCGGAGCCTTTCGCCGAGGCCGCCCGGAAGCTGGCCGCGCTGGTCACGGAAATCAAGGCCCGCCACGGCATAGAATGCTTCAGCATCGGCGGAGGGATCGGGATCGTTTATGACGCGGCGCTGGCAAGCGGCGATCCCGAATGGTGGAAATCCGGCGATCATTCCTGCCGGATCACGCCGGAGGATTATGCGGCGGCCGTCCTGCCCGTTCTCGCCCCGCTCGGCCTGCGGATTCTCTTCGAGCCTGGACGCTTCCTTGTCGGCAATGCGGGAGTTCTTCTTTCCACCGTTCAATACGTGAAGAAGACTCCGTCGAAAACATTCACGATAGTGGACGCGGCGATGAACGACCTCATCCGCCCAGCGCTTTACGACGGCTGGCACGAAATCGTGCCCTTGAAGGAATCCGCGGAGCCGTCCGTGCCGATGGATGTGGTCGGTCCTGTCTGCGAGAGCGGAGACTTCTTTGCGCAGGATCGCGAACTTCCCCCGCTCGCGACAGGAGACAGGATCGCGCTACTCAGCGCGGGGGCCTACGGGTTTGTGATGTCCTCGAACTACAATTCGCGCCCGCTGCTTCCAGAGGTGCTGGTGGATAGCCCGGATGTCCACCTCGTCCGCAAGCGGCAGAGCCCGGAGGAAATGATTGCCGGAGAAATTCTACCATCCACGAGGCGGAAAGCTGGAAAATAACCCGGGGGGCGCCCCTCATGGACCGTTTCTCCGGTTTTTCCGGGATGTTGTTTACAATTGGCACCCTACTTGCTTGATTCACTTCGCCGGCTGGGAAATCAGGGAAAAACCAACATCTGGCGGCTCACCCCCGGCGTGAGTTGTTCAAAATCAGACACAGCAAACAACAAATATGGCGAAGTATAAACTCGAATACATCTGGTTGGACGGCTATGAGCCCGTTGCCAACCTGCGTGGGAAAACCCAAGTCAAGGAATTTGACACATTTCCCTCTCTGGAAGATCTCCCCATGTGGGGATTTGACGGCAGCTCGACCCGGCAGGCGGAAGGAAAAAGCTCGGACTGCATTCTCAAACCGGTGGCCAGCTACCCTGATCCCACAAAAACCAACGCCGTGCTCGTGATGTGCGAGGTCATGCTCCCGGATGGCAGCGCGCACCCGAGCAACTCGCGGGCATCGATCCTCGATGATCCAGACGCGTGGTTCGGATTCGAACAGGAATATTTTCTTTACCAGGACGGTGCCCCGCTCGGGTTTCCGGCAGGGGGTGGATTCCCTCCTCCGCAGGGGGAATATTACACCGGGGTGGGCTACCGGAACGTGGGCGACATCGCGCGCGAGATTGTGGACACCCATCTCGACCTCTGTCTGGCCGCGGGCATCAACCACGAAGGAATCAATGCCGAGGTGGCGAAGGGCCAGTGGGAATTCCAGATTTTCGGCAAAGGCTCGAAGACGGCCGCCGACCAGGTTTGGATGGCCCGTTACCTCCTGCTCCGCCTCACCGAAAAATACGGCGTGGACGTGAACTGGCACTGCAAGCCGCTCGGCAAAGATGTGGACTGGAACGGCTCTGGAATGCACTCGAACTTCTCGACGAAATATCTGCGCGAAGTCGGTGGAAAGGATTACTTCGAAGCCTTGATGGCCGCGTTCGACAAATACAAGAACGAGCACATCGCGGTTTACGGTCCGGACAACCACCTGCGGCTCACCGGGCTGCACGAAACCCAGTCGATCGACAAATTCAATTACGGCCTGGCCAACCGAGGTGCCTCGGTCCGCGTGCCGCACAGCTTCGTGAACAACGGCTACAAAGGCTACCTCGAAGACCGTCGCCCGAATTCGCAGGGAGATCCCTACAAGATTGCCAGCCGCATTCTTCAGACGATCGCGACCGTACCAACGAAGTAAAAAAAGCAGTCATGGCAAACGCCGTCCGGCGCAAACCGGACGGCGTTTTTTGCTGAAGACGTGTTTTTTCGGGCTCAGGGCGCGTAGAATGCGGGAAGGAGGTAAACCCTCCCCGGTTCGAGCAGCGCGGCCTTCGGGAGCAGGTCGAATTCGATCTTCGTTGAAGCGCGCGACTCGCCGAACATCCGGAAAAATTTGTCGAGGCTGTAGGTGCGTTCGTATTTGACGACCTGGGCATTCGGGGCGCTTCCGAGTTCCGCCGCTTTGTCGTAGGCGTCTTCGATGTAGCCGAGTTCGTCCACCAACCGGGACGCATAGGCATCCGTTCCGCTCAGGACACGACCATCGGCCACCCCCTCGCGCAGATCCTTCTCATCCAGCTTGCGGGACTTGGCAACGATGCCGACAAACCGGTCGTAGCTCTGCATGACGAGGCCTTGCACGTAGGTTTTTTCCTCCTCGGTCATCTCCCGGGCCCCGTTGAGCATGTCTTTGAGTTTTCCGCTTTTGAAGATCACCGACTGGAGGCCGATCTTTCCGAAAAGCTCCCGGTAGTTCAGCGTGGAGATGATCACCCCGATGCTGCCGGTGAAGGTCGTGTTGTTGCACATGATCCAATTCGCGCCGCAGGCCGCGTAGTAGGCGCCCGAGGCTCCGATGGAATTGAAATAGACAACCACCGGCTTGTGGCGCGCGAGGCGGCAGATCGCATCGTACAAAACGTCGGATGCCGTGATTTCCCCGCCGGGAGAATCCACCTGCAGGACAACCGCCTTGATTTGCCGGTCATTTTCCGCCTGTTCCAGCGCGGCCTTGAAGTCATCCACCATCGAGCTGCCGAGGCTTCCGGCCGCCCCGAATGCAATAATCCCATCGAGGGGAATCACGGCGACTTTGGCGGAGGACCCCGATCCGTCGATGAGAATTCTCTCTTCGAAAGTTTTCGGTTTCAGAAGCTTCACGCCAGCCATCCCCGAGGCGCCTCTTGCCCCCAGCGCGGCCAAGAGAATCAAATTGACAAACATGCTCGCGCAGACCGCGACGAACAGGAAAACCATGAGACAACCGGATTTTTTCATGAGGCGAGCCAGAAAGTGGCGCAAAATCCCTCCTCCCACAAGCAGGGAAATCGGGGCTTTTTTTCAAGCGGAATACCGTTTCCCCCGGCGATCCCAGCGTCTTGCGTGAAAAACCGCCGAATTCGGGCCCAACAAACCCCGGCGTCCCCTCCTCCGCAAGATGGGCTGGCTTTCTGTGATTTGCCCAGGTCAAATCGATTCCATCGCCTCGTCGAGCACCGAGAGCAGGAATTCCACATCGCCGGCATGGGGCACATCGGCGGCTTGATGCGAAGCGTATTGCCGTGCAGTCCGCCTTTGCCCAGAAGAAGGCCGAGATCGCGGCACCTTTCAAAAACACGGAGGCATTCGTCTTTTGCAGGCGCCTTTTTCTCCCGGTCGGTCACCAGTTCGCAGCCGATCATCAACCCCCTCCCCCGCACCTGGCCGATGAGCGGATGTTTTTCCTGGAGGCTCCGGAGACCGTTCATGAGCAGGGATCCCATGACGAGGGAATTCGCCTGCAATCCTTCGTTCTCGATCACCTCGAGGACCGCAAGCCCCTGGGCACAGGTCACGGGATTGCCGCCGAAGGTATTGAAATGAACCCGCTCGGCGAGGCAGGCCGCGATCTCCGGCGTCGTGACCACCGCGCCCAACGGACAGCCGTTGCCGATCCCCTTGGCCATGGTGACGATGTCGGGAACAACGTCCTGGGTTTGGAATCCCCAGAAATGGGAACCGGTCCTTCCGGATCCGGTCTGCACTTCATCGGCGATGCAAAGCCCGCCCGCCGCCCGGACGTGACGGTAGGGGCGTCTTTCAGATATCCATCGGGAAAAACCACGGAGCCGCCGACACCCTGGATGGACTCCGCAATGAACCCCGCGCCCCGTCCCGGTGTGGCAAATTGGATCAGGTTTTGAATTTCTTCCGCATACCGTGGACCGGAATCCTCCGAGGTCCATCTCCTGCGGTAGAGGTCCGGAGCCACGGCATGATGCACCCCGAAGCTGTGCGGGGTGTTGAATTTCCATGTGTGGTGCGAGGTCAGGGCCATCGTGGATTGGCTGCCGCCATGGTAGCCGTTGCGGAGGGCGATCATGTCGAAATTCCCCGTGCAGGCCCGCGCCATGAGGAGCGCGAGGTCGTTGGCCTCGGAGCCGGAGTTCACAAAATAGCAGACTTTGAGATTTCCCGGCATCCGGGAAGCCAGTGCCCCGGCATACCGCGCGATGTTCGGATGCAGATAGATCGTGGTCGTGTGCTGCAGGGTTTCATTCTGGCGATTGGCCGCGGCCACGACGTGCGGGTGACAATGCCCCACACTCACGGTGACGATGCCCCCGAAGCCATCCAGATACCGTCGGCCTTTTTCGTCGAAGAGGTATTGCCCGCGCCCGGCCACGACCATCAGGGGCTCGCGGTAATAATGAAAAAGCGCCGGATTCACGAATTCCCGCCTGAGCTGCAGGACCTCCCCGAGGGAAGGGCCGGTGTATGGCGGAGGCTGAAAATTCTGGATCCCAAACCATCCGCAGGCAACGACGGCCCGCATCAAGGCCTGGATGTTTGCTCCAAAAACGCCGAAGGACGACCTCGGCAGGACCGGAAAGGGAATCCCGTAGGCAGTTCCCGCTCTCGCATTCAGGGTCATCGGCGCAAGCACGATCAGATTCCCAAGCAGAACGGTCAAAACCGCCTGCCACCAGTTCATCCCCTCGGCAATCAGTCCGCTGGCAAGCTGACAGGTGGGAATGCAAACCGCCATGCCGACCCACAAGGCGGCAATGTCCCTCTTTCCCCCAGCGCCGGTCCTCCTGGGAGACCGGAGCCAGATCCTTGTTCCACAAGGTGGGAGCAACGTTGAATTCCGGCGGGGCAACGGGCTGGGAGACGAGGGAGTTCACTTTTCCCGAAACAGGGGGCAGGGGCGATGCTCCACTTCGTTTCGGTTGTGCTTCCTGCCCCAAACATTCGTCTTTCCCATTTCACGAAACGCCATCGCGCTGGTTTTCCGCCCGTGTGCGGCACAGTCCTCCGCCGCGAAATCCCGCTTCCAAACGGGCGGGACGCCTGTTCCCCTTGGATTTGGCAGCATTCGGCTTGTGCATGAGTCGTTGCGGAGGACAGCACGTTCCATGCCGGTTCACACCCCGCCGAATCTCCGGCTCCGGCTTCGGAAGTCTTCGAGCGCGACGAGAAAGTCGGCCTTGTCGAAATCCGGCCACAGCTTTTTTGTGACGTGGATCTCCGTGTAACTCAATTGCCACAGCAAAAAATTGGAGATCCTCATTTCTCCGGACGTGCGGATGAGCAGGTCCGGATCGGGGGTTCCCTCCGTGTAGAGCCTGGCGGACATCAACTCGGACGTGACGTCATCGGGGGCCAACGTGCCGGCGGCGGCATCCCGGACAATCGATCTCACGGCATCGAGGATTTCCGCTCTCCCGCTGTAACTCAGGGCCAGGATCACATGCAGCCGGGAATTGTGGGCGGTTGCCCCGACCACTTCGTCCAGCTTTTTCCGGCAGGGAGGGGGCAGATCGCCCAGCCGCCCGATCGCCCGCAAACGGACCCCCTCGCGCAGCATTTCCTCTTTTTTTTCGTTGAGAAAGCGCTCGAGAAGAAGCATGAGCCCGTTGACCTCGATGGGCGGGCGTTTCCAGTTCTCGGAGGAAAAGGCGTAGAGCGTCAGGAATTCGACGCCTGTCTCCATGCAGGCCTCGACACATTGACGGATCGACTTTGAACCCTGCTCATGCCCGGCCAGGCGCGGCAGTCCCCGTTGTTGGGCCCAGCGACCGTTGCCGTCCATGATCACGGCCACATGTCGGGGGATTCTCTCCACGGGGATCAAAGCCGGATGGTCTGCGCCCGCGCAGGTCCGATGCTGACAAGGGTGAGCTTCGCTCCCGTGAGTTCGGCCAGCTTGTTGACATACTCGCGGGCGCGTGGAGGAAGGTCGGAAAATTTGCGCGCTTTGTCCGTCGGCTTGTTCCAGCCTGGCAGATCGATACAGACCGGGGCGCAGCGGGCGAGGGCCGCGGGATCGGCCGGCGGATAATCGAGCTTTTTCCCGTCCAGCTTGTAGGCAACGCAGACACGGATCGACGGAACCGCATCGAGGCCGTCGAGGTTGGTGATGGCGATTTGATCGATGCCATTGATCATGGCCGCGTATCGCGTGGCCACGGCATCAAACCACCCGCACCTCCGCGGACGTCCGGTCGTGGCTCCAAACTCCCGCCCCATGGCATGCAGGGCATCGGTAATTCCCTTGTCCTCCGTGGGGAACGGCCCCTCGCCCACTCGGGTCGTATAGGCCTTCATGACACCGAGAACGTGATCCACGCGCTGCGGGGGAACTCCGCTCCCCGTGCAGGCCCCTCCCGCTGTCGTGTTCGAACTGGTCACATAAGGATACGTTCCGTGGTCGATGTCCAAAAATGTCCCCTGCGCCCCCTCGAAGAGCAGCTGTTTTCCGTTCTTCAAGGCCTTGTGCAGATAAACGACCGTGTTGGTGACAAACGGACGAAGCGCCTCGGCGGCGGCCAGGTAATCTTTGAGGACCACCTTGCCGTTCAGCGCCGGGACACCGAGGCTTTTCAGCACGATGTTGTTTTCTTTGATCCTTGCCGCAAGTTTTTTTGAAAAGACATCCGGATCCACGAGATCACACATCCGGAGCCCGGTGCGGGCGATCTTGTCGCCGTAGGCGGGACCGATCCCGCGCTTGGTGGTTCCGATTTTTCCTTTGCCCTTGAGGGCCTCGCGCCGTCCGTCCAACGCCCGATGATACGGAAGCACCAGATGCGCGGCATCGCTGATGAGCAGATTCTTGCCGACCGCAACCCCTCTCTTGCGAAGCCCCTCGATCTCACCAACCAGCGAAACCGGGTCGATCACCACGCCGTTCCCGATCACACAGATCTTGGACTTCCGGAGAATGCCCGAGGGAATCAGATGCAGGACATATTTCTCTCCGCCAATGACGATCGTGTGCCCGGCATTGTTCCCCCCTTGGCTGCGGACGACGATGTCGGCTTCATCGGTCAGAAAATCGATGATTTTTCCTTTTCCTTCATCGCCCCACTGGGCGCCAGTTAAAATGGTGTTCGGCATATCGGGATGGGCAAAAATGTGAGTCTCCGTCCGCAACTTCATGCTGACAAGAGAAAATGCCGCGGCTTGTTCCGTCATGCGCCCGTTCCACCGAGATTGCGATTCCCCCCCCCTTGCGCCGGCTCCGCAACATCCCTCGCTTTTCATCCCCCTTCCCGGATGGACACCCTGAGCCCCGGTTTTCCGAAAAAGATTTTTGAGTCGAGAGGTTGTTGTTGCTAGAGCGGGGATTTTCGCGAACATCCCTGCATGTCGAAATCTGTTCCAATGCGTCCAAGGCTGGCCCCCAAGGCCACACTCTCCTTCGCGATCGTGGCCAGCCAATATAACGCGCAGTTCACCCAGCCGCTTGTGGACAATGCCTACCGGGAACTCAGTGCCCTCGAACCCGGCGCCACCGTCTCCCTGGTCTCCGCTCCGGGATCGTTCGAGATCCCCTTGATGGTTCAATCCGTGGCCGAACTCGACCGCTACCAAGCGATCGTCGCTCTCGGCCTCATTATCCAGGGCGAGACCGATCATGCCGCCTTGATCGCGCAAAGTGTGACCACCTCCCTGCTCGGAATCTCGCTGGCACACAGGGTCCCTGTGATTCACGGCGTATTGCTCGTGGAAAACGAGGAGCAGGCCAGCGCCCGGTGCATCGAACAGGAGTTCAACCGCGGGGTGGAAGCCGCCCGCGCCGCCGTGGCATCGGCCCGCGCGCTGCGCGATATCAAATAACATCATGGGAGTCCGACGAGATGCCCGCGAGGCCGCGGTTCAATACCTTTACCAGCGGGAGCTTCAGGCGGATGAAAGCGATGCCCTCCTCGGGGAATTTTACCGCCTTCGCGGCTTGAGCCCCAGCGCGAGAAAATTTTGCGAGACCCTTTTGACTGGCTGGATGGCGCACAGGGCACCGATCGATGCCGCCATCCGCGAACACACGCGCAATTACGAGTTTTCCCGCCTTTCCGCCGTGGACAGAAATATCCTCCGCATCGCCTGCCAGGAACTCCTCTTCTGCGAAGACATCCCCCCGGCGGTCGCCATCAACGAAGCCATCGAAATCGCAAAAAAATTCAGCACGCAGGAATCCGGAAAATTCGTGAACGGCATCCTCGATAACATCCGCAGAGCTCACAGGAACCCCTGATTCATGGCGCTCGGTTTTCTCAAGTCCTTCGTTGCAAAATTTACCGCCCGCCCGGTGGACTGGGACGAACTCGAAGAAGCCCTGATCCGGGCCGACCTCGGCGTTCCAATGACCTTGAAAATCCTGGGCTCGTTGCGGAGCCGGGGCGCTTCGGTAACCGGGGAGACCGCCGCCGAGGTGGCGCGGGAAGAAATCCTGGATGTGCTGCCGGCCACGCTTCCGCCGCTGCGTCCCCTCCCCTCGAAACCAAAAGCCATTCTGGTCGTCGGGGTCAATGGCACGGGCAAAACAACTTCCTCCGCGAAACTGGCCCATTGGCTCAAGTCCCACCGCCACTCCTGTGTTCTCGTCGCGGCCGACACATTCCGGGCCGCCGCGATCGGGCAGTTGGGCATCTGGGGGGAACGCCTCGGCATCGATGTCATCAAAAGCCAGTATCAGGGCGATTCCGCAGCCCTTTGCTACGATGCCTGGATCAGCGCCCACAAGAAAAATATCGAATTCCTGATCTGCGACACCGCCGGGCGCCTCCATACAAAGAACAACCTCATGCAGGAGCTTTCCAAAGTCTCCAGGACACTCGCCAAACAGGACGCCGACGCCCCCCATGAAAAGTGGCTCGTTGTGGACGCGACCACCGGGTCGAACGCCCTCGTGCAAGCCAAGGAATTTCATCGCGCCATCGGCCTCACCGGACTGGTCGTGACGAAGCTCGATGGAAGTGGAAAAGGCGGCGTGGCCGTCGCCATCCAGCACGAACTCGGAATTCCCACCCGGTTCATCGGCACGGGCGAAACCCCCGGGGATTTCTCGCCCTTCCATCGCGAGGCTTTCGTCTCGAAAATTCTGTAAAGAA
>Ga0172380_10009364_pt1 | contig 10451 bp, 15 predicted proteins | sample Leawe162metaG_FD_119747 | JGI IMG/M metagenome (GOLD analysis project Ga0172380, IMG submission 119747) | Leachate microbial communities from a municipal landfill in Southern Ontario, Canada - Leachate well 162 metaG | ecosystem: Engineered > Solid waste > Landfill > Unclassified | place...
GACAAGATTCGTATTCAGATTTACTCATAAATAAGCTCCAATTCTTTTTTTATTGTTGCAAAGAGTGTCTCATGTTTTTTACAGTGAGGATAATTGACAAATTGCTGATTAAGGAAGTCGGTCAATTCTGTATCTTCCCCTTGCGTCAAAGAATTAAAAGCAGAATGATAATTCTTGTAATTGAGAAACCATCTATCTTTTCTTGTTGCTTGCTCTTTTTTCATTAGCGTATCTTCCTTTTTGTTTTAGTGTCGATTGTGTGTCAATCAACTATATACAACATATATAACAGTTGTATAAAAGTCAAGGGAAATCTTTACAAAATGCAAAATATATTTTCGGTAAAGATTACAAGGGTGTCGAAAATGAAGAAATTTAGAAAAGAGTGGTACGGGATTAAATTGGAGATTATGCAGAATAGAAATGATTACATGGGTATGCGATAGCGTTTGTAGTAATGGTTCTTACAATATTTGAAGAAATGTAAAAATAGTTTTTGTAAATTGTAGAATTTACTTGACATTGAAGGAAAAAAGTGTTACTTTTGTAGTAGTAAAAATTACAAATACAGGCGGCAGCGAGATGACTTCAAAAAACCTTAAAAAATTGGAAGATCAATCAAACCCGCCTATTTTTATGTCGATTAAAAAATCATGACAGTTGAATACTTGCAACTATTAATACTTGTTTCAATCGTGATTTCTTAAATGTTAAAACTATACCTTATCGGGTATAAATACTGAAGGGTAAATGATTTTATACCCTATCGGGTATATTAAATAGATTGTAAATATTTCAAATTGCATTATGGACAAAAACAAGCGAAAAAGGGGATCGGATAGAACAGGTTGTCAAAACAAGTCAACCGCGGTAATTAAGGAATTGGTTCAATCCAATGTCGATTTTCCCGCATTAATTCGGAAGTTGGCTATTCGAGCTATGAAGAACGACACACAAGCAGCTAAGATATTATTTGAGTATGGATTTGGTAAGGCTCCACAACCGTTGGAACACACCGGCTCAATCGGTGTCAAAGTCATTCGAGATAATATTTAATGGAAGTACAAACAAGGGAAGTAGTGCTCGCATCGTTTTGGGATTTTTGGAAAGCGTGTCGAGAGAACTATACCTTTTACGTTTGCAAAGGCGGTAGAAACTCTGCAAAGTCGACCACAATTTCAGAGAGAATCATATTCGACCTGATTGATTTACCTGTCAATGCTTTAGTGATACGCAAGGTAGGGAACACGCTTCCTGAGTCTGTTTACGAGCAACTTAAAGAGGGTGCAAGACTTTTAGGTGTTCAGGATGAATTGGAATTTATGAAATCCCCGCTTAAAATTATAAATAAAGCAAGAGGGAATTATATAATTTTCAGGGGTGCAGACGATCCCATGAAGATGAAATCCATAAAGACGAGCAACTTCCCCATTGCCCGTGTGTGGATTGAAGAACTCGATCAATTTAAGACAGAAGATGAATTACAAATTATTCTTGATTCAGTTTTAAGGGCGGAACTACCGGAAGGAATTACTTACAAGTTTTTCTACTCATATAATCCGCCAAAACGCAAACAGCATTGGGTAAACAAAAAGCATGAAACTCAGTTTATCCCAGATAATACATATATACATTCTTCAACGTATTTAGAGAATCCCTTTTTACCTGCTCAAACATTAGAGGAAATAGACAACGTAAAGAAAGCTAATCCGGCTAAATACAACTGGGTTTATTTGGGACAACCAACAGGCGGCGGAGTTGTGCCATTTGACAATCTTGTATTTAGGACTATCACAGATGAAGAAGTAAAGTCATTTGATAATATTAGGCAAGGCATAGACTGGGGATATGCTAACGATCCAGCCTCGTTTCTTAGATTACATTATGACAAAACGCGCAGAATATTGTATTTCTTAGATGAAATTTACGGTGTTAAAATATCTAATAGAGAATTGGCCGGAGAAATCAATAAACGCGGTTATCAATCAATTAAAACCATATGTGACAGTGCCGAACCCAAATCTATCGACGAAATAAAGGGTTATGGTATTAGGGCTACGGGGGCAAAGAAGGGTGAGGGTAGTGTTGAGTATGGGGAAAAGTGGTTGGATGATTTGGTGGAAATAGTTATTGATCCAGAAAGAACGCCCAACGCAGCGAGGGAATTTGAAGCTATAGATTATCAAATAGACAAAGACGGCAACCCTAAAACAAAACTTGATGACAAAGATAATCACACAATCGATACGGCGAGGTATGCTTGCGAGGATGACATGAAGTATTCTAATTTTGCTCTTTTATCCCAAATGGCGGCCTGATATGAACGGATATTTAACACAGACAGAGATAATCAATCTCGGCTTATTGGTCGACAAAGTTAAGCTTGACACCGCAAAACTTAAAGATTTGATAACATCAGACTTAGCTTCCGAGTGCAAAGTAGAGATGAGACAAGGTATTGATTATTATAAGACTAAGCATGACATACTTAATTTTATTAGATATTACAATATCGACGGTATAAAGCAATCGTATAAAACAAAAATCAATAATCGTATATCTCACCCATTTCACAAAATATTGGTAGACCAAAAGGTAGCATATATAGCGGGCAATCCTATCACCCTTTCAGTCAAAGAGGGTGAAGATTCGGAAAAGGTAAAAGAAGCACTGTCTGATTATTTGGGCAATTGGTTTAGAGAGTGTATCTCAGAGCAGATAAAAGGTGCAAGCAATAAAGGATTTGAGACTCTACATTTTTATGTAAATTTAAAGGGTGAGCTTAAATATGTAGTCGTTCCCGCTGAACAAATAATACCCATCTATGATACTCAATACCAAAATGAATTGCTATATGTAATACGTTATTACGAGTATCAAGAAGTAACTATTGGTAATCCAAAAACAGAAACAAAGACACGTTACAAGGTCGAGTGGTGGGATAAGGAAAAGGTTGAATATTTTGTTGAGCAGGGCGACGAAAAGGGCGGGTCAATATTTATTCATGACCCAGCGTACCCTATCAATCCAACGCCTCATTGGAATTTGAATTATGAGTCCAACGGCCAAACAGAAACCGTTGGAAGTGATTCATGGGGTAAAGTGCCCTTTGTAATTCTTTGGAACAATGAAGACGAAATGAGTGACCTACATCCAATCAAAACATTAATAGATGCTTATGATAGGGTGAAGTCTGGATTATGTAATGACATCGACGAGTTCAACAAGCTGTTATTTGTCTTAAAGGGATTTGTAGGATTAAAAGGTGAAAACAAACCGGGTCAAACTCAGTTGCAATTATTTATTGAAAACTTCATTAACGAAGGTGCAGTAGTAGTAGACGACGATGGAAGTGTCAGTACAATCAAGGGCGACATACCGCTTGAAGCAAGGACATTGTTTTTAAAGCTTACCAAAGACGAAATATTCTACTTTGGCGAAGGCGTGGATATAAACTCTGAAAAACTGGGTGGTGATCCTTCCGGTGTGGCTTTAAAGTTTATGTTTTCAAACTTAGATATGAAAGCTGATAGGCTTATACTGAAATTAAAATCGGCATTAGATGAGTTTGTATGGTTCCCTATTGAGTGGCTTAATCGGATGAAGAGTATCCAACTCGATCCTACACTGATTGATTGGGTCATTACCAAAGCTCAAATATTTAATGAAGCCGAGAAAGTCAATATGATAAACAGTTGCAAAGAGAACATATCACAAGAGACATATCTTGAAAACCTGCCGTTTATTAGCGATTCAAAGAAAGAAATTGAAAGAATTGAAGCAGAGAAAGTAGCACGCAAGGCAGAGGAAAATGATAAGCACAAAAAAGACATTGAATTAGCGCAAGTACAGAACAAAAATGTAGATGTAAAGACTCTTATCCCGGAGAATAAATAGGGATAGACCGAACTGGAGAACCCAGAATAAAAATCGGGTCGAACAACAATATAATTAACGAGGTAACACAATGGACTTAAAGGAGATTTTGGGTGAAGAACTTGCAGGGAAACTCTCTGCGAGTACTGATGAGACCGTTAAACAGGCTATCACCAAACTAACATCGGCAAAGCTTATGATAGGCGATGCAACTTCTTACGTGCTTAAAGCAGACTTCAATGAAAAGAACGAAGCTTTAAAGCAATCAAAGGAGCTTATCAAAAAGCACGAAGCCGACTTAGAGGACTTAAAGGCTAAAGCTGCTGGAAGCACAACTTTACAGCAACAGATTACCGAATTACAAGCTGCTAACAAAGCAGAGAAAACGCGGTATGAATCCGAGCTAAACAAGGAACGGAAGTCTTTAGCAATCAAGGCTTCGCTTATGAATGCGGGTGTAAATAGCGAAACCGCACGTAATCTTTTAGCCAAACAATTCGACATTGAAAAATTAGAATTGGATGACAAGGGAGAAGTGAAGGGTATTGTTGATTTACTTAAACCGATTAAAGACGACCCTGCTTTCAAAAGTATGTTTGGAACAATTAAAGCTCAAGGACAGGAACATCAGGACGGAACACCGCCTGAAGGTCTATTTACAAGGGAACAGGTCAAGGAACACGGCAGCGACAAACAATGGATGTCTCAGAACTTTGAAAAGGTTCAGAAATCCATGTCGGCTTGGTCTTAATAATTAGGAAAGGAAATAACAATGTCGCTTCAAAATTTTAATAAAGCGTATTGGGAAGTTGCTATTGAGCAATCATTGCGGAAGCAATTAGTAGCTCAGGCGGTCGCCAATACAAGTTATACTGGGTTACTGAAATCACTTGGTGATCAGGTGAAAGTGAATCAAGTGAGCGATCCAACTATCACAGCATACACACGTATGCTCGCGATTACGTACGAGCAATTAACAGATGCACAGTTGATTCTTATTGCAGATAAAGCATATACGTTTTCGTTCAAAACGGATGATGCTGATGCAGTACAGGAAAAACCCACTATTCTTTCGCAGCAGACCGATAAAGCCGCTTATGGCTTCGCTGAAAAAGTAGACTCAACTCTGCTTGGTTTATATGCAGAAGCGGGTATTACCAACTATGCGACAGGAACAACGAACTGGGATGTAACAAGTCTCAACGTTGAAGATGTTGTATTGTCTGCAAAAGAAAAAGCAAAAAGTGCTAACTGGCCGGATGCTGGTCGATATATGATTATCCCGCCTTGGTTCGAAACTAAGTTAGTATTAGCTGGGCTTGCAACTAAGACCCAAAATGATACACTGTACGAGAACGGTTTAATCGGTCGTATTCTTGGTTTTGATATGTATGTATCAAACAATGTATCAATCGGAACGGCTTCAACAGGTGCAGATACCCGTATCATAGCTGGTTTGAAGGGTGAATCATTTGCCTTCGCCGGTGCAGTGAACGAAGTTGAAGCATTGCGTTTAGAAGGTTACATGGCAGATGCAATCCGAGGTCTTTATATCTTCGGTGCAAAAGTTATGCGTCCCGACAAAACAATGGCGATTTATTGCGATAAGACGGCGGAGGTGTAACAATGAGTAATCTATCAAGGAACTTACGCCAGAAAATTGTTGACACTGCTTATGCAGTTGAAAACAATGGCACGGTTTACTATGTAGATGGAAATTCCGGTGTTGACACTAACTCTGGAAAATCTTGGAAGCAGGCGTTTAAAACTCTCGCGGTTGGATTTGCCGCTTCACACGCGGATATAGCGAGAGGGTCTGACAGGTGGGCACGAAGGAACACTGTTTATATTGCCGGTGATAGTTTTGAAGAAGATTTAATAATTTTACCGCAGAAAACAGATGTCATTGGTGTCGGTTCTTATAATGGCCACGAGGGGCCGAACATTCTTGGTAATCATGCTCCTGTTAATTCCGGCTTTGGTTGTAGATTTTATAATGTTAATTTTGAGCCAGTAACAGCGGCAGTTATTATGACATTAACAAATGCTTGCTGGGGTGCGGAATTTCATGGTTGTACTTTTAGAGCAGACGGAACGTTGGTCGCCACGATTGGTATATTAACCACCGGAACAAATCATTTGAGAATTATTGGCAACAATTTCTTAGGTGGTTTTACCACAAGTGCGATAGGAATTGCCGCTGGTGCTGTCGATGACATGATAATCAAAGACAACATTATAATTGGCAGTGATTCTGGCGGGATAGTGGTTTCAGGAACGACAACGGTGACAGGAAAACGCAAAGCATTGATAGCAAATAACTATGTTTGCTGCGACGATGTTGGTATAAACGATGGTGCAGATAGCACGTTTTATGTCATAAATAATAGGGTTGTAAGTGCCGGTGCGTTAGGTGCGACTTCTCATGTTATTACTGCTGCGTTTGCCACTGGCAACATAGTGACTGGAAACGGTGTCCAAATCAGCATCCCCGCTATGACTGGCGTGGGTGCATAAACAATTTAATATAAAGGAATAATAAGATGTCAACAACTTTAACAGCAGACACATTAGCGATGGATACGTTCTCTGCTACGATGCCTTTGAGTGCGGCTGGGAACGGGGAGGCTTTTACAGCTTCCTCTGATTTTGTAGTCGCCTATCCAACGGAAGGGAAGCTTTTGCTTTGTGTAAATTCGACTTATGCCGGTGCAAGCACCGTCCTCATTACAGCGGGCGATGGTCTTGGTTCGGGTGTGGGGACTTATACATATGCAACAGCTCAGGATGGGGTATATTACCTCATCCTGTCAAGTTCGCGATTTAAGACTTTGGCGGCAGGTGCAGGAACGGTTAATATTACGTTTGGCACTCTCAACACTGGTTTTATTCGGGCGTTCAACATCCCATAAATAAATTGAGTATAGGCGGGTGGTTAAGTTCATCCGCCTTTCTCAAAAAGGAAATATATGTCAATGGTCAAGTGTAAATTTTGCAGGGAAAGAGTTCATCCCAATCAATTAGATATACATACTAAACATTGTGTATACGCGAGAAGGGCTAAGAAGCGGGAAAGTTCTACCTTCACAATAGAGATGGTCAATCCCGAAGACATTACTACACTTGGGACGGAAATTAAATTGGTAGATAACAATAAAAAGAAACTTGGTAGACCGAAAGGGAAGAAAAATGAAACGAGCAATTAATATTGTACTTGGGGTGATGTTGTTCGCTTCATTGCTTCAAGCACAGTCAAATAATATTAGTGTAGTAGTGGGGAATGATACTACATATTATTCGTGTGGTATGACCGCATCCATAGATACTGCGGAGATAGTTTTTTCAACGCCCCATAAAAGATTGTTCGATTGTTATACAGTCACGGCAGTTTCAAGTGCAGTGGACTCATTGTTAGTACAAACGCTTTGTGCAAACGGAACGACTTGGGTTGCTATGGGTAGCGTTAATCTATTTTCAGGCGCGGCAACGGACACTATAAACGTTACCACTGCCGCAAAAGAGTATTTGATTAACGATCCAGAACCAAGAAAGATAAGAATTATTTCATTATCGGACGATGCTTCGACAACGACTGCGATTGTGACAGCTAAACGGATAGATTAAAATGGCAACAAAATACGTGTGGTTAGGTGTTGGCGATTCGGCAAGGATAGGTGAGAGTGTAAGTATTCCACTTTCTTTGCCAACTCAATCCTTAATGTTCGGTCAAAAGATGGGATTCCTAAAAAGCATTGATGTGCCTTTGGGATATACCGCTATTTCTGCTATCAAGTTTTATTTTCGCAGGACGGGGACGGGGAATCTATACCTTAAATTTGCAACCGCGCATACATCAAAGACTTCGGGTAGCACACCTACAGAGGACGTAGATTCTTATACTGTTTATGCAGGCGGTTCGGCAGATTCAAAGATAGCGTTTGTAACTGTTCCAGCTATTGCCTATTCAGCATTGACAGCATTGACAGCAATGACCGCTGGCGACCTATTTAGTATAGCCGCCTATAGAGATGCAAGCGTAGCAACAGACACATACACAACAGACTTAGACGTCGCTGGGTTCTTAATTGAATTTACCACAGCATCATATTCAAGCGGGACAGTGGCCGCCGCAACCAACGCGATTATATCGCTTGATGAAATAAAGGATTATTTAAAGATACCGCTTGCGACCGGTGATGAAGATGACTTTTTACAACTTACAATTAATTATCAATCGACTTGGATTGAAAGACAGATAAGAAATAAAGTGGTAAGTCAACTGATAAGCAATGAGTATTCATATTGGACAGGTAGGAATATAATTAGAACTCAATACTTCCCAATAATTTCTTTGACTGTATTACAATACTTAAATACAAGCGATGTTTGGACTGATTTATTGACGACTATTGGTGATGCAATACTAACCAATCCTGAAAATTGCGTATCACATGAAAACAATTCATTCCATATCGAATTGCCGGATGGTTATACATCTCCTACGTTGAATGGAGACAACGCATTAAACTTAAAGAAGTCTTATAACGCTGGATATGCTGTAGTCCCCACTGAACTACATGATGTGTGTCTTGAAAGAGTTGTGGATTATTTTAAACAATCCCGTAGAGGCAAGGATCGGTTTGGTATCCAAAATGAATCTATCAGCGGGACAGTACAGGGCGGGTCGACAAGTTACATTGATTTTTCGCCGAGACACAAAGAAATGATGAAACCGTTTGTGAGGCGTTATGAGTAATCCGATAGTAACCGTCCAAGACCAATTCATAGCGGCTTTCTCTGCAATTGACGGAACGGGCAACTATGAAAATACGGTAGCAAAAGTATATCAGGAGATACAAAAGGAAGTCCCGGAATTTCCTTCGATAGCCATTGTCTTTGCACGTCCGCAACAAGTGAAAGTTTCTGATAGCCCAATGACAGTTTTTGATATGGCTTTAAACTTTGGCATTGCCTGTTATATACAGACTGATTCAGATGTTGCCAATGGTGGAAACTTTAGAAAAGAACAATATTCTTTATTTGGTGATATTTTCAGATTAATAGCTTCAATAAATAAAACATATGCGGTTACTTCACCAGCATGGATAGTAACACCTGCCGTACAATTGGAGATGTCACCAGTTGAACCACTTGGTCAAAATACAGGAATATTTGGTATTAGTGGACAAATAAAAATTAGAAATTTAAACGCGACCTTGACATGATAAACGTAGAAATACAGGGCAAGTTCCCCAACATAAATGCAGACCTAACGCCCGCTATGTCAAGGATAGCAGACAGAATGTTGTGGTCATTTGGACAGTCACACGAGAATCAGGGTTATGGCAGATGGGTACCGACAAGGGAAGGAAAACCCGCTACTTTAGCAGGGCTAAGAAAGACGGAGAGAACTTCTTACGGTACCGATTTTGCTGAAATTCGATGGATGGGAACGATACATCAAAATGGCGGGATAATGGTTCAAACACCCAGACAGAAATCGTTCTTTTGGGCTAAATGGTACGAAACTGATGAAGATAAATGGAGGTGGATGGCATTGAGTAAACGTCCGATGGTATTCCCACCACGTCCTTTAACATTGCAAGCGGAAGATATAGACCTGTTTAAGCGAGAATTAGTCAATCATATATTCAATATCACAGAGGGTAGAAATGCTAATTAACGGAAAAGAGTTTGAGTTTATCCGAGTAACCGTAACAAAACAGGTCGAGATAGCCAAGAAATTTAAGATGTCGTTAATTGACACTGTTATCGAATCTGGGTATATAACACGACGCAAGAAATTTCTCGACGCTAATCCAAACATAGAAATAACTGAAAAAGAACTAATGGATTTAGGGTTAATACGAGTCGATGTCAAAGCAAATAAAAAGGCTTGGAAGAAAATCAGAAGTGTAGCGTTTATTAAAACTGGATTGTGGAAGTATTTAAGAATTATCCCAAAAGAATTAAGATGTTCACAGATTCAGCTTAAACAGGCGGGGGAATTACAGGCAAGTTTTTTCGACTATGTGGGGGCGGAAGTGAAAGCGCACGACACGCCATTGAACTCTGCACAAAGTACGCAGATAGAGAACAAAGAAGCAAAGTAGATAGACTTTACAAACTGCCGAATGAATACAGTTTAGATTATATGATTTATGATTTAGCAAAGAAACTCGGACAGACGGAAGAAGAAATTAAAAACCAATATACATATACTGAAATTTTAGAACGCAAAATGTTCGACGTATATGATAATTATATTGACCGTGAATTGATGAAAGCGAAGTAATGTCGGAAGACCTTAAAATAAGATTAGAAGTTGAGAATATCAAGACGTTAGAAGACGCTAAGAGATATTTAAAGCAACTGAATACAGAACTTGGCAAGGTTGCCTTAGATAATATTCCGAAACAAAAACAACTCGGCGACGAGATTGTAAAAACTAAGAATATCATTGCCGATGCTACACAGCACACCGTAACCGCTAACGGTAAAATAATGAAGTCTTACTTCTCTACGGGGGAAGAACTAAGACGCTTTTACCGAGAGCAAAGAGTTGGTGATCGCAC
>Ga0172380_10009365_pt1 | contig 10450 bp, 8 predicted proteins | sample Leawe162metaG_FD_119747 | JGI IMG/M metagenome (GOLD analysis project Ga0172380, IMG submission 119747) | Leachate microbial communities from a municipal landfill in Southern Ontario, Canada - Leachate well 162 metaG | ecosystem: Engineered > Solid waste > Landfill > Unclassified | place...
CCTCTTGAAAGAAATATTGCAATAATCAAAGACGCAATGAAAACAAGAAAATATGCAGGATTTTTTTCAACAACGCTCAGAATTATCGAAAAAAACAAAAATCCCTGAGTTGTAAAACGATGTGTAAGAAAAATTAAACCACCAGCAATGAAAGCAGGGATTAAAAATAACGCAGTTCCCGACTGACCATAAAAAATCATTGACATCATAACAATTGTAAATAGCGTATATCCTAAAGATCTCGGGGTCGCGCTTGAATTCTCAATAATAATAATTGGAGTAAGAATATATAAGACCTGCGCCACTATTGCAATTACTACTGAGCCAGATAAAAAGTATGAAAGAAAAAATATAAGAATAATGTGGATTGCATCAAAAATTGGTGAAAAAAGAAACTCAAATTTTTCTACCATTTTAAATGGAAATAAAGAGAGGATGGAAATAAATGCTGGGGGGTAATCATATCTTCCAGAAACAAGAAATGGCAATCCAATCTCCTTTGGAATTCCTTTTTGCTTGTGATACTCTTTTAAGTACAGCAGATGCGTCCAAAGATCCACCCCAAACTTACGATTAATTAATCTAGGATAGCTTTCAAAAAATAAAGCCAGAATTGGGCAAATAATACTCAACAAAATTAAACTAACCATTTTTATGCCAGGAGAAAGTTAAATGAGAATCAATAATTTTAAATCCGAGAGCAGTATATACCCGTAGAGCGGCAATGTTGCTTATTTGTGTTTCGATATATGCCTTATCTAAATTTAGCGCACAAAATGCTGTAAGCGCCTGCCTAACCAACATTTTAGCGATTCCTTTTCCTCTTTTTTCTTTCGATACACCAAGAAGAGGTATATGTCCATTATTTTTTAAGGTTATAAAGCCAAAAACTTTTCCAGCTTCACGATACACAAACACCTCATCTGCAACCGATTTCTTAAGAGAGTTTTCCATCCACTTTTGGTAAAACGCGTTTGCCTTTTGTCGTGAAATAAATGAATCATTATATAAACGGTTCAAAAAAAACACCTCTCCTGCAAGTTTTATTAACTGACTTCCCTCTTCTTTTTTAGCAATAAAAATCTTGCTGTCTTCAATATCTTCTTGTTTCAATCCCTCTTTAACCAAGCTAATTAGTCCATCAACTAAAATAAATCCATTTTTTTCTAACGCTTGAATTATTTGAAAATTATCCGACTTCACTCTATACGTAGCGTAATCAATTTTATTATTTTCTAAATCAGTTATAAGATTTGCTATATCACTACCTCTCTCAATTGAATCTATTTTAGCAACATTTATACTTAGAATCTGAGAATCAAAGAGGTCGCTTGACCAAGAATAGTGAGGGCTGGGACTGAACTTATCATTCTGACTCATTTTCTATTTTCAATAATTAAATTCGAGATGGTTTCTATAACATATTCAACATCCTCTTTTGTCATTGCGGGATACATAGGGATTGAAATCATATGTTTATAAATATCATCTGCAATTGGAAAATCTTTGCTATTTAATTGATATTTATTTTTATAATAAGAAAATTCATAAAGAGGAATATAATAAACACTAGAGCCTATCTGAAAACTCTTTAGCTTATCAACTAACTCATCCCTTGTAATTTTTAACTTTTCGGTCTTAATCAAGATTGTATAAAGATTCCGAGCATGAAGAACATCTGGCGAAACATAAGGAATCACAATTTCTTCAATTTTGGAAAATGCCTTATCATATATTGATGCATATTTTTGTCTTATTTTAATAAAATTATCAAGCTTTTTAAGCTGATGCAATCCTAACGCTGCCTGAATATCTGTCATGTTATATTTAAATCCAGGAACTAAGATGTCATACTTCCAGGACCCTTCAGCAGTATGCCGTTTCCACGCTTCTTTACTCATTCCATGAAGCCTTAAAAGATTAAGCATATCTGCATACTCTTTGTTATTTGTAGTAATCATTCCACCATCACCGGTAGACATATTTTTAATTGGATGAAATGAAAAACATGACAAATCTCCAATATTACCTATTTTTTTTCTTTTGTATTCTGCTCCAATTGCCGTGGCAGCATCATCTATTATTACGAGGTTGTATTTTTTCGCTATTTTTTGGATCTCGTCCATATCTACTGGCTGACCTCCATAATGCATCGGCATTATTGCCTTCGTTTTTGAAGTAATTTTTTCCTCAATTTTCCTAGGATCAATATTAAATGTTTTAGGATCTATATCAACAAATATTGGCTTTGCTCCTACTTGGATGATTACATTTGAAGTAGCTGCAAAAGTAAAGATCGTCGTTATAACCTCATCCCCCTCACCTATCCCTGCAGCTATTAAAGATATGTGAAGCGCTGCCGTACAAGATGTCACCCCAACAGCATATTTACTTCCGACGTATTTGGCAAATTTCTCCTCGAACTCTTTGGTTCTTGGCCCTAAGGTAACCCACCCTGATCTCAACGTTTCAATAACTTCTTTTTCTTCATTTTTATCAAACGAAGGTTGTGCTAAATGAATAAATTTTCTCATTTTAATCTTAAGCTAATTATACTCAAACTCCAATTTCTTTGCAATCAATATCATTGTTCATTATAGAGCATTGCTGCCCAAATATTAAGTGCTATAAAAACAAAAAGCCAGACAAAGCTTAATATTCGAGCTGCTACTGAGACTTTCTTGTTCTCAAAAACTAATGGTAACAGCGTTAACCCCCACCCAATGATACTCATACGAAAAACAATATAAGAAAATCCAAAAGCTGCCCCAAATGTTAACTGCAATAAGGAAGAGCCAACAAAAACTAAGAAAAGAAATGTGAGAAAAATATTTTTTGAAAAATACTCCTTAAGGAAAATTGCTACCGATATGATGAGAAATGGATAGAATGGATACCTATACCATCCATGTCCTGGCTCGTCCGGAATACCAGCGAGATATACTAGTAAATACCCTAATAATCCAGCAATCAAAATAATATTTTTTTTATTCTCTTTAACGAGGAGAAGAAAAAATGATATCCATCCCCAGAAGATAAATCCATCAATGTATCCCCTATCAACTAAGTATGGTTTTGTAAATAATGCGAATATACTATTAAAGGTCAAGTCGTATCGAGCTAACTGCAACTTCCACAGATTCATAAATAAATTCCAATCATAGTAAGCTCCATACACAAAAAATAAAGAAAAAATGGGAAGGACAATCGCCAAAAATTTTAGTGTATCTTTATACAATTTAAAATACAGAAGAATACCTACGACAGCTAAAGCAGCTGCTAAAAAGGGAACTTTTGACAATGCCAATAATCCACAGATCACGGCAGCAGTATTTCTTAGTAATGATTTTTTTGTTCTGACAAACCGAGCAATGATGAATAGAACCAAAAGGAAAAGAGGAATAAAAAAGTTCTCATTCTGAACAAGACGCGAGCCAACTACAACTGTCGGAATGCTTGCGTAAAGAAGCGCAGATATAAGCGCAATACCTGTGCCATATAGCTCCTTTGCCAGAAAAAAGACCATAACAATACTTACTATTCCCAAAAGAAGAGCAAGCCCTCTCATATTTTGAATGGTCACGTGATTCATATCTTTGACACCAGTCAAAACAGCGTAAGAGCCCGCAACAAGACCAAATACGGGTGGGTGCTCAAGGTAAGGGGTAACAAGGTTGAATGCAGCTTTTCGATAAGTAATTTGCTGTGCATTTTTATATTGAGGATGAGGGGACCAAGATTTTGGAACACCTGTCTGAATAAGATTTATCCCCTGCCACGTCCATGCAAACTCATCAAATGTGGCGCCTTCTCGTGGCCAAGTAGTAAGATTTTCACTTCGTAGGAAAAATCCAAGAATTAAAATACTTAATAAGATGAGTAAGTTAAATCTTTTTAGTACTTCTTTCATAGCTTGCTTTAAGTATACTATAACTTGCCTCTCCTGCTTTTTCCCAACTAAAACCTTCTGACCATTTTATTGCAGCTTTTGACATATCACTATGTAACTTTTTATCCAAGATGAGATTCTCTATACCATTTGCCAAACTGTCATGAGTGGTTTCAGTCAAAATTCCTGTCTTCCCGTTCTGTATTGAATCTTTAAGCCCCTGAACATTGTATCCCACAGCCGGAGTCCCCATTGCATTCGCCTCAATAACATTAAGTCCCCATCCTTCCCGAATAGAAGGGTGTATTAAGATCCATGCCTTTTTAAGCAATATAAATTTTTCCTGTTCGCTAACAAAACCAAATATCTTACTGTTTTCTCCTATCTTCAATTTATTAATCATGTTTTTTATCAATATAAAATATGCATCGCTTTCTGCTTTCCCTACAATCCACAATTTAATTGAAGGAATTTTTTTCTTAACAAGCGCAATCGCTTTCAAAGCATCCTCAATTCCCTTATCTTTTGAAATTCTCGACAAAAAAACTACAGTTGGTATGTTTTCTTTTTTCTTATCATTTTTAATTATTCGAATTCCATGCGGGACAACGGTTATATTGTCATTTTTAATTCCCATTTGCAGTAGGTCATCTTTACAGGAATTTGACCCAGTTATAAATTGACTCCATCGATAGATAAAAAAGAAAAAAGGCTCAGTAATATAGCCCACAAAACTAAAAGGGAAAGAAATATTTTTGAACCATGTTTCCTTCGCAACTTCATTAATAAGAGCTATTACTGGAACTCGCATATATAAAGGGGAGAAAAAAGGGACAAAGTGGAAAGAGTCTACAACAATATCTGCTTTTGGCAGCTTACCCACTATGTGGTAGATAAACGCCCATAAATGAGCAGTATAGTGATTTCCTTTTCTAATATACGTTGTGCCTTCAATTTCTTCTCGCTGTAAAGCACCAGGGAACGATGCAGAAAACCAAGTAATCCTAGCTCCTTTTTTTTGCCAAATTTTTGCCTGTTCGTATAGTGAAATTTCAGCTCCTCCGGCCAAAGGATGTTTTAGATCTCTCCAATTAAGTATTAGAATGTTCATGCGCTTATCGGATCGATCCAATTCTTTTTGTTGCTCTTCTTGTAATATTTTAATATTTTAATTCTATAAAAAACGGCCATTGTATCTCGTAACATAAGAAAGATTGTGTTCCAAAGATTTGAAGATGTTATAGAGCTCGCACCATTAAAATTAAGTCGTATGGGAGCTTCATAAATTCTTGTGTAGCCTAATGCATATGATAGGGCAAGTATTTCAACATCAAAAGCAAATTGCTTAACCATAAGACGAGGAAAGACATCCTCAACAACTTTCTTTTTGAAAAATTTTATACCAGCCTGCGTATCTCTTACTTTAAATCCAAAAAGAAAATGAGTAAAAGTTCTGTATCCCCAAGAAAGTATTTTGCGAGAGAGAGGATAATCAACTTGAGAGACGGGATGCAATTTGCTTCCAACTACGATATCAGCATCGTACCAAATCATGTGATTCAAAAGCATAGAAATTCCAGTCGGATCTATATCCATCCCTGCATCAATAAATCCCACAACATCACCTTTTGCATGTACCATTCCGTATTTGACTGCGTACCCTTTTCCCAAATTCTGCTGATATCCAAAAACTTTCACATGGAAATTTTTATGTTTTAAAACAGTCTCATACGTCTTGTCTAATTGCCCATCAACAACAACAATAATTTCATACTCATATGGCAAATCAGACATTGCATGAGAGAGACTATCGATATTTTTTTTAATTGTTTTTTCCTGTTTATATGCAGGCACTACTAGGGAAATTAATTTAATGCTGTCCATATCAAATGTTACTATAGTACATACTTACAAAATTGACAATAACTACAAACTTTTCAACAACCGGTAAAAATTCCATAAAAATCCAACTAACACCATAAGACAAACAGCTACGGAAATTTGTATAACCTGAGCAAAATTGGCATGGAATAATGTGAGAAGTATGATTTGTAAAATAGCTCCAAAGATAACAATACTTGTTGCTTTAATATTTCCAATTGACAAGAAGAAATTTACGCATACATTCAACATGCTAAAGAGTGTTATAAAAATTCCAAACATCCCTAAGTATTGAGCAATTTCTTGATAATCTCTGCCTCCCAGGAAAATATTAACAACCAAGCTTGGAAAAAGAAAATAAAAAATTGTAACCGCAAATGATGGAACAAACACAAGGAAAAGAGCAAGAAATAATAAATATACATAATTTTTTCCTATACTATGCCGCTTTACAATAAGCGGAAACATAACAAGTGGAATTGGTGCGGTAAAATAAAAAATAACTTTTCCAATTAAAGAAAGGCCTGCATAGAATCCCGCTTCATGTGCTGAGAAAAAATGTTTTACCAAAATTACATCAACTGAAGTAAGAGATGTAAGAGCCAAAACAGCAATTGATGCGGGGATTGCATATGTAAGTATTTCTTTTTTTGGGATTGATTCTTTTCGTGATGTTTTTTTCTGAAAAAGAAATCGTATAGGAAAAAAACCAAGCATTAGTCCAAAAAAGCTCATTGCAAAAATACCCAATAAACCAGCAAATGCCTTAAATCCCAAAACAACAAAAAATATTCCAAACAATAGCTTCGCAAGATTACCTGCAACATTAAGAAAAGAAATATATGGAAACTTAAGAAGGCTCTGCAAAAATCCTGAATTAAGTGCTATGAAATACACAAAAGCTACATTAATACCAACAAGCAAAATATACCAAACGCTTTCAATATGTAGAAAATTCTTAAGCGGAACTGAAACCACAGCAAACGCTATAAAAATTATTACACCAATAACAAAAATTAATTGTGCCGACTCCCCGTAGAAAGCCTTTGCTTTATCTATTTCATTTCTGCTAAAAAAGCGGGTAGCAAATTTTACAATAACTGTACTGATTGATCCTGCTGGAATAGACGCAAGTGTAATTACAGAAAGTAATGACGCAAAAATTGCGTAATCGGCGTAAGAAAGACTTCTTGCCAAAAATAAATTAAAAAGAAAGGCCAAAACATTTCCAGTAATTGAGCCGGCAAAAACAAACGCGGTGCCAGATACCAACTCATGACCCAAGAATTTCTTTCCAATAGTAATAGTTTTATTTATCATTTTTCATACAAGCTTCATAAACCCTTATTGTTCCCTCTGCTGCTTCTTCCCAAGAAAATTTTGATGCTTGTACAAATCCTTTTTTAGAAAGCTCTTGTCTAATATTTTCTGAATCAAAAACCTTTCTTATCCCCTCTGAAACATTTGCAACATTGTACGCATCAACATAAAATGCGGAGTCTCCTGCAACCTCAGGAATACTTCCCTTTTTTGTTGTAATAACGGGACACCCGCATTTCATCGCTTCAAGAATAGGCAATCCAAATCCTTCATAAAACGAGGGCATTATAAGAAATGTAGCGTAATTATAAAGCAGGATTAGATCCTCATTTGAAACAAATCCAATCGGAAAAAATAACGGATTATTTTTTATTTTTTTTTGAACGATTACCAAGTCCCTATTCCATGGATTTGTATGCGGTGCTGTTTCAGAAAGAGCCTTACCCACCATAACAAGTGGAACATTACTATCAATAATTGCGTCAATGAGTCTTGGTAAATTTTTATTTGCAGTTGCATCTCCTACATACAATCCGAATTTTTCAGGCAAATTATATTTTTTAAGAAGCTTATTCTTCTCTTCTTTACTAACAGCTATTTTTCTAAAAATGTTGTTTGCTGCAAGGTATACAACAGATACTTTTTCATCAGGAATACCAAGAAGAGTAACTATATCTTTTTTTGAAGCATTTGAATCTGTAATAATAGCGTCAACATTTCTTAATGCTCTTTTTTGAATCTGCCATTTTAAAAAACCTTTAATTCCTACTGGAAAATCTTTCGGAAAAATAATTGGAGTAAGATCATGAACCGTGACTACGGTTTTTGCTTTCTTAAAAAGGGGAAGTGACAAGAAAAAAGGTTCAAAATATGGATAATGAACAAGATCAATATCACGAGGAATATCTTTTCTACGAGAGAAAAACGTGTAGGTATTATTCTTATCATGCCTTGCTAGACCATCCTTCAAAGATGTTATATATGAACCCACTCCCCTAACCTTATGTCCTGAAGTATTTTTTTCACTAATTGGGCCTATATCAATTGCTATTTTCATTTTTTAATTATAGCGCACTTTGTGCGATACAATCTATGATTATAACCGAAGGTTGTATGCTCTGCATATAACTCGCTAGAGTTTCAAGCGCGAGATGTAATCTTGCGAGCGATTATATCAAAGAATAATATTTTGCGAAGGAAAAATAACAAAACTAAAGAAACAAAAAAACATGCATATGAGAATAACTGAATTGGAGTGCTTACGAGCCTTATATCAACGATGTGGCTACCATTTTTTAGTAAAAATGCGACTTTACCATCAAGATTTTTTACTTCTACTTCTTTTTCGTTTACAAATACTTTCCAGCCAGGAAAATACGCGTTATTAAAAATAAGTTGCGAATCATCTTCAATAATAATTTTAAAAGAGTAAGATGTTGATTTTTCTGAAACTACAGCAACAACTCCCCTACCAGAAAACACGACTAGTTTATTCTTTTCTTTTTTAGGAATTTCAGATAACCACTTTGTGTTGAAAGCGTTTCCAACACTATTTGTCCCATCAATAAAATTTGATCTACTTATATAATGGGAGTCGCTTCTTAAATGATAAAATGCAGGTCTTGCATAATTAATTCCCAAAACAATTACTACTACTATTACCAATGCGTATCCTGCCTTAGCATGTAATTTTGAAAAATTATATTTACTAAATAAGCTTCCCGCTAAAAATGCTGCAATAACAATTTCAAGAGATAGGAATCTCCAAGGAAATTGAAAGTAGGATATAAGTGGAATATTTTTCCATAACCAGATAGAAGGAGAAAGCATTAAGAAAATTACAATAAAAAACGAAATGAGAAAAAAAGAAATTTGCAGATTGTATGATCTGTGTTTTTTTCGCTTTAATAGGAATTGAAGGATAACACAAAAAACCGCAACAATATTTGCTATACCAATCTGAAATGACATCTTATCAAATCCTTGTGTTCCAGAAAATCCAGACCCCCATGATGGAATGATCAGCTCGTATAATTGCACGAAATGCTGCGTTACATCAAAAACCTCAAGACCTCTTACAAAATTTTTTTCAAAAATTGCAGGAATCCAAAAAGGCGCAGCTAGACCAAGACCAAGCACAACTAACAAACAAAAATATAAAATAAAGGTGTTGGTTTCTTTTTTTTGAAAAAATAATACTATTGCGTAGACCAAAAAGAAGCTAAAAAACATAAGAGCAAGAATATTATGGGAATAAATAAGAAGTGACAGAAATATTGAAGCAAATATAAAAAATTTTGTTTTTTTAGTTTCTACAAAATTATCATACGCCCATAGAAGTGCTGGGAAAAATGCAAGTGCCCACACTTCACCAACGGACCCTCTAATATACATATCTACAAATCTATATGGAGCGAATGAGTAAAAAATGCTTGAAATTGCTCCACCTGCCTCCCCCCAGTATCTTTTTGTCCAAAGATAGAAAAAAAGAGCTCCGATAACTGTTGCGACAAACATATTAATACCAACTGATGCAATAAAACTTATTCCAAACGAATGAATAAAAGAGGCAAAATAATTTGGAAGTGGATACACATAGTTAAAAAGGGGAACACCAAATCCATTATTTAAATCAGGTGCCCATCGTGGATATAGATTTCCTTCACGAAATGTTTTATCAAACTCATAGAATCGTATTACATGGTACTCTCCGTCATGTGTCGGGGCTAGACCTCCATGAAGTAGTGCTGCTCCTGCAATAAAAGAAACTAATAAAACCAACAATAACGCTTTATATTTTAAGAAAAAATTCATACTTCTATTTTTTCTCAAACAAATACAGGTAGCCAATAGCGATACCAACAGGAATACTTGTTAAAAGAATTTTTAATATTGGCGTAGTACCAAAATGTGTTCCAATTAACATAAAAGGAACATATCGCAACATAAGACCAAATGATAAAGCTCCCAACAACAAAGTAATTTTTCTACTTTGCGGAATAAAACATGCAAAAATTAAAAACCAAATTGCATACCAAGGATAAATTTCTTCACGTAAAAATGAGAGAATAAATGGGACAAACATTGAACACGCCGCAATAATGAAAACTTTTTCTTTTTGAATTTTTTTATTAAAATGGGTTTGAATCACTACATACAAAAAAACCGGAATCAAAAAAACAGTTGCATATTTTATTAGAATAGAGCTAGTCAAAAAAAGTAACGCATAAAAATTTTTCTTTTGAAAAAGAAAATAAAATGCAGCTAAGACAAGAAACATCATAACTATATCGTTATGAGAAGAAACTAGCGTCTCAATAAGAACTAACGGATTAAGGGCAAAAAGCGCAACAGATGTAA
>Ga0172380_10009366_pt1 | contig 10448 bp, 12 predicted proteins | sample Leawe162metaG_FD_119747 | JGI IMG/M metagenome (GOLD analysis project Ga0172380, IMG submission 119747) | Leachate microbial communities from a municipal landfill in Southern Ontario, Canada - Leachate well 162 metaG | ecosystem: Engineered > Solid waste > Landfill > Unclassified | place...
AGTAGTTCTACTACGAGGTGGTCGTGTAAAAGACGTTGGTATCCGATATACAATCGTACGAGGTAAGCTTGACTGTGCCGGAGTTGAAAAACGACGAAAAGTTCGTTCTATGTATGGTACTAAAAAACCAAAAGTAGGAGGAAAAGCACCAGCTAAGAAGTAAGAACTTTCAGTTCTTCGTCATGACGGCGCTCGGACGATGTACAAATAAATTTGCACTCGCTCCTCGCTGGTCATGATAACATTAACAAACAAAAATCTTTGAACGAGATTTCAAAACAACAAATCCACAATCCGGAGTACTGACATTTTCTAAAAGAAAAATCAGGAACAAAATTCTACAACGGGTGGTACTTATATAAAAATTAATTCATTATAAAAATATGCGAAGAAAAGTAAAAAATCGAAATGTAGCTGGAGTTGATCCAAAATACAATTCAGAAACTTTAGGAAAATTTATAAACTATACTATGTGGGACGGTAAGAAAGTTACAGCTCGCGCAGTGGTGTATGATTTACTTGAAGAATTAAAGAAACGAGCTGGCACAGAGACTCCGCTTGAAGTGTTTGATACAGCTATCAAAAATGTATCACCACAAGTTGAGGTTCGATCACGACGAGTTGGAGGTGCGAACTATCAGGTTCCTTATGAGATACGACCTGAAAGAAGAACATTCCTAGCTATGAACTGGATTATCGGTGCTGCAAGATCAAAAAAAGGTAAACCTATGCACTTAAAGCTTGCTGATGAAATCATGGCAGCAACTAAGAATGAAGGTGAGGCTATGAAGAAGAAAGAGAACACTCACAAGATGGCGGAAGCAAACAAAGCGTTTGCTCACATGGCGTGGTAGTCTCAGTATAATTTTGAATTTGCATCCTCGGTGCAAAGCGCCTGTGGGGCAAATTTAAAATTATTCTTCGACTAGACAGAAAAAGGCTCGCGAGACTAAGTGGAATCGCGAGCAGAATAGATACTATTCGACAAACAAAAAGACTCCAGAGATGGAGTCTTTTTGTTTTGTTGAGTTATGTAATCTAAGCTCGCATTTTCATAAACACCCACTTCGTGAACTCAATCACTCCTAAGTTAAACACATTCCACACAACCACAATCCAAAGTAACTCTACAGGAATATGCGTGACGTCGAATATGTTCTGCATTGCAGGAACAACCATAGTCGCAATGATAAGTATAAGTGCAACTAGGTTAGCAAGGTTTAATCTTATGTTTGAAAATGGGTTATACTGAGTGATCAACTTATCAAGATCTCTAAACGAATATGAAATCGTTAGATTGTATGTCACAAAACACACAAAGAATATTGATCGAGCTAACAGGATATCATTTACAAAATACTTTGTGAGTCCCATATATAAGAAGAACAGGAGAAGAGAACTAAGTACTCCAAGTCCAAGCGCCATAAACTTTACCTTGAATCCAAAGATATGTGAACCTTTTTTGTTTTTGTTAACTGTGTGATTACTGTCATATGCAAATGCTAGGGCAGGGAGAGTTCCTGTTATGATGTTAACCCAGATGATTTGAAGAGCATTAAGTGGGAGAGCTAAACCTGTGATAAGTGCACCCGCGATCACAAACACTTCATCTAGTGAGCTCGACATAAGATACACAAAAACTTTTTGAATGTTAGCTCGTATCTTGTGACCCTCAGTAATAGTATCTGTAATCGTTTTGAAGTTGTTATCAAGCAAAATCATATCTGCTGCACTTTTTGCGACGTCACTTCCTGATGCGAGCGAGATTCCTATGTCCATAGATTTAAGAGCAGGTGAATCGTTAACACCGTCACCGGTCATAGCAACAATCTCTCCAAGTGTTCGATATAGACTGCCGATTCGAAGTTTATCTTCTGGTGTTACTCGAACAAATATCTTTATTTTCGGAAGTACTATTTTCAACTCATCATCAGTAAATTTTCTTATTTGCTCACCACTTAGTATTTCATCATCTTCTGCATTGATACCAACCTTATGTGCGATGTATTTTGCAGTTCCAGGTAGATCTCCGGTGATTATTTTTACACCAACCCCTTTTGTTTGGATGTCTTTGATACTGTGTGAAATGTTCTCTCGAAGAGGATCAGAAAATGTAAATAAGCCCAAGAATTCTAGGTCTTCAACATCGACATCTTCTGTATGCATCTTTTTCTTTTTAGCTACAGCTATCAATCTTTTCCCTTGCTCACTAAGCAGTGTAAGTGTTTTTTCTGCAACAGCTTTTTTCTCATCTGTGAGTGTTGATGCTTTGATGAGAATATCTGGTGCGCCGAGTATTATAAGTTCATGCTGATTTGATGAAACAGAATATTTATTTGTTGAGTTAAAAGGGGATATAAGAATACCTTTCTTTTCGTGTTCAATATCAACATTATGATCGTAAATGCTTTTCAAAATAATAGAATCAAAAGCACTACCACTATATATCCAGTTATTCTTATCCTCAGTTACTTTTTCGACAGTAGACTCAATGTTGTAAAATGCAATTTTCAGAAGTTCTTTTTGCTCATGTGAAAGATGTATTCGTTCGTCTGTTGTTGTATCTTTATGATCAAGAGAGATAACATCATGGGCGAGGAATATATTTCCGAGCGTGAGTTTACCTTGCGTGAGTGTTCCTGTTTTATCAGTCAAGATAAGTGTTGTAGATCCTAGTGTTTCTGCTGCGGAAAGCTTTCGTATAAGACCTCCTTTGCGTGAGATGTTTAAAACCCCGATTGAAAGTATTACCGTGAGGGTGATGGGAAGTGCTTCAGGCACTGCGCCCACTGCAACCGCTGCAGATAGAACAAGCATGTTCGCTATGCTTTCACCACGCTGAATTCCTAAGAAAAATATTAAAACAACTATAGCGGAAGCTATTAAAAATATATACCAAGATATTTGATTAACAGCATTCTGCACAGGGGTCTGAACTTTTTTGGTTCGTGACACTGAACTCGCAATTTTTCCAATCTCAGTATTTTCACCGATATTTACAATAACAGCTGTTGCATTTCCATTTACAACATATGTACCAGAGAAGAGAGAGTTGGTTCGATCTGTGATAAGATCGCTCTCTATAATCGAATCTGACTTTGTTACAGGAACTGATTCACCTGTAAGTATTGCCTCATCTACCGTTAGGTTTACAGACTCTATGATTCGCATATCTGCAGAAACCCTGCTCCCATATGATATATGCACGATGTCTCCTGGCACAAGATCACTTGCGTCAACCTCGATCATATTGCCATCACGCAAGACTTTTGCCTTGTTCTTAATGTATGCTTGTAGTTTCTCGATAGTATTTTCTGCCTTAAACTCTTGGTATGATGCGAAAGTGATGTTTATAAGAACTGCTCCAAAGATAACTACTGTTTCTATAATTTCTTGTAGATACCACGTGATCACACCTGCACATACAAGTATTGCAACGAGGGGATTAAAGAGTTGAGATAGTATAATCCAAAGTGGTCCGTATGAGTTTTTTGATGTAAATGTATTCTTGCCGAATACAGAAGCTCTGCTTTTCGCCTCGGTCGTGGTGAGTCCCTCGATACTTGTTTCTAAGACCTCTGTAAGTGTCTCTGTTGGCACTGACCAATAGAGAGTGTTTTGATGTTCTTTTTCTGTGATGCGCATGGTTTGATTATACGCTATTGACAAACAATATCCAAAGTATATACTTTGGATATGAACACAAAAACAATGATGAATGTAAAAATTGATAAAACTCTTAAGGAAAAAGCGGCCGCATTGGCTGATGCTATGGGTTTTAATTTGTCATCTGTGGTGTCTGCAATGCTTCGAAACTTTGTTACTACAAAAGAGCTTAATATTTCTATGGCACCTCGTATGACCCCTTATCTTGAGGGGGTTATACGAGAAGTAATGAAAGAGAAGAAAAGCGACATGTCTCCAAAGTTTAACAACACCAAGGATGCTGATGCTTGGTTAGACGCACAATAATCTATATGGAGATTATTTACTCTAAATACTTTGTAAAGAAGTATAAAAAGCTTCCTGTGAGTATACAGATGAAGTTTAAAGAAAGAAGAAATATTTTTATGGAAGATCACCACAGCTCTATTCTTAACGTACACGGTCTTCGGGGTGCTTATACTGGAAAATATAGTTTTAATGTCACTGCAGACTATAGAGTTATATTTGCCTATGAAAGTGATGGTGTAGCTACTCTCATAGATATAGACACTCACTCAAATTTATATAGTTAAAACCCACCCATACGTGTTCGAAGTTGTAAAACTCTATATACTGATTCATCAAGACGAGTTTGTGAGACGGTGCCGTCCTGTACAGCTTGTACAAGCGCGTTGATGATGACTATGTGATTTGTATCGTTTGGCGTACTTATGAGTATATCAGCACCCGCCAGAATCGAATCCACTGCACTTTTACCTGCGTCTTTTCCTGCGCTTACCATGTCGAGGTCGTCTGTGATGACAATCCCTTTGTACTTGAAGTCATCTCGTAACATATCCGTCATAAAGTATTTTGATTTTGTTGCAGGTGTTCCAGATGCTATCCAGGGTGCTTCTATATGTGCAGTCATAATAGGGATTCGTGTTTCATTTGAAAGGACTGAACGAAAGACTTCTATGTTTTGATTGAACATTTCTTTTGTTCCATCGAACAATGTTACGGCAGTATGGGGATTGATTGTGCTATTTCCATATCCAGGGAAATGTTTATATACAGGGACAATTCCATTTTCAAGATAAGTTTCAGCCATGACTTTACCAAGTGATATGGTTCCATCTGTGGTTGTGGCGAAGGTTCGATTGTACAGATAGCTTTTTGTATTTGTAATATAGTCAACAACCGGAGCGAAGTTCATATTTACACCAAGCGCTTTGAGTTCCTGTGCACGAGTTGCCGCGATCTCCTGTGCTTGCTCTACAGTGCGAACGTTAGGTTCTGCAGTTTTTTCTTTGAGAAATGGAAACCTCACAACAGTTCCACCTTCTTGGTCCACAGCTATGATGAAAGGGAGGTTGTGATCTTTTGTGTATAGTTTTTGTAAATCAGATGTAAGCTTTTTTGTTTGCTCTGCATCGACAATGTTGTATCGAAGAAGGTTAACTCCACCTACGTGATATTTTTGTATGAGTTGTGTGATGTGCGCGTTTGTTGTTGTTGCTCTGAAACCGAAGATGAGGAGGGAGCCAATTTTTTCTTCGGTAGACATATTTTTCATAGTTTCAAGGAGGGGATCTTTTGGAGTTTCAACGATGGGTGTTGAGGTTGCTGGTTGTTCTTGTGCTGTTTGAGATTTGTCTATTGTGAGATATCCATATACTCCACCAACAATAAGTCCAATACACATAATCCAAGGTAGTTTTTTCATAGGTTTAGTTTAGCACAAAGAAAAAACGCCGTACCTTTTGGTCGTGCGTTGGATTTGTAGGGTGCTTTACTTCTTTTTCAGAAACCCAATAACAACAATGGCGATCAATATCATTGCAATGTTGTGAGCGAGCATCACATTGGTTTCAGTGTGAGTGAAGATGCTCGTTCCTGCAGCATCGGCTTGCATTGCCCATATTGAATTTATGATTGCTAAGCTAGCAGTAATAAAGAATATGATTTTGATGAGTGTTACCATACTTATTTTTTTAGTTGTCTTCACTCTGCATTTTTCTAGACTTGTGACTAGTTGGATATGATATCCAAGTTGCATTAAAGGTGTAGCTTTTTGAGAAAAAGCTACAAAAACAAGGTTCACTATTTTCTTCTACAAATGTTCTTGAAATTGAATCCAATGAACAGATTGATGAGTGTCACAGGGATTGCGATCAGAACGCTTCCATCATCTTGCCAGTTTGGCGAATACAGAACTTTCATTCCGATAATCCATCCAATCCATATGGATGAGAGAATGCATGTTGTTCTAAATACAATGCAGATGAAGTCGGTGAAGGCTTCTTTGCTTGTGCAAATAGTTTTTATGTATATGAACAACGTGACCATGAACAGGAGTATAAAGTATCCCCAATACATGATCACTTTTATGCTGATATACAGAATCCAAGTTAGAATCGTTGTGCATGTAATAAACTGTAGAATGAAAAGCTTTGTCCAATCCAGAAAAGATGTATCATCACTGGGCTCTGTGCATTTGGAATAAACTACAATTACTACAAAAAGGGTGTAGGAGACGAATGCCGCACACCCAATTGCAATATGCCAGATAGTGTCACTTTTAGACTTAATCAAGTCATTGATGTATTTGCGGTGTTCTTTGAATGCTTTCATATTTTTCAGGTTAAGGTTCACTTCACTCTGCATTTGTTTGGACTTGTGACCAATTGAGTACAATACTCAAGTTGCATTAGAGGGTGTAGCTTTTTAAGAAAAAGCTACAAAAACTTTTTGGACTTAACTTTTGCGGAGAATCCATTTTAGATCCTGAATAAATTCCTCGTCATGGCGGTTACAACGAGAGTTACAAGACTCAGGTTCTCTATTGTTTAGCCAACACGTGCGAACTTGTTCAAGGTCTATACGTGAATCTGAACCGCAACCAGAGTTTTCACCATCTCCTCGACTGCGACGATTAGGAGGTCCGTAGCTTCTGTAGCAGCCACAACTGAATCGAAATGCGTCATTGTGTATGATGGTGGTTCTGGTTTTTGGGGTGTAATCATTTTGTCTTGGTTCATACCAGACCGTCTGATCGAATGTAATACCATCAATTGTTTCGTCTGCATTTGCGCAAACATATACCAATCTTCTGGTTTCTTCGTTGATATGAATCCCAAGCTCCGGTGGGTAACAACTAATCATGAGCATTTTCTTATACTCAATTCCTTGTAATGCAGCTTGAAGTTTGGCTGCATGCGCCTCTTTCTTGCGTTGTTCTTCTTCCTTGCGCTCTCTTTCTGCTTGTTCCCACTCTTCTTGCCGACGCACTCGTGCAACAATCTCTTCACAGGTAACTTTTCCGATAAATGTGATGAACCATATCATCCCACCAATCGAAAGAAGTATCAGAATAGCTAAGCCGATGTCTTTCATGGTTCGTTTAATGTCCTTTCATTTTCCGACACCACTATGGTGTAGGTGTGCTTGTATATGCACATATGTAAATATATATAAAATGCGATAAAAGTGGGGTATATATAAACAAAATATGTGTATATCTCATAATACCTATATAAAACAAGCATATTATTAAAGTAATTGTCTAATATAGACTAGACAATTTAACCCCTACAGTGTATACTCACAATATGATACTTAAAAAACATCTTGAATACTTAGGGTTAACAGAGAAAGAGGCTTTGGTATATATAGAGCTCCTAAAGTCAGATACACTGTCTGGTATAGAGATTTCCCGACTCGCTGACATCAAAAAAGCCACAGTCTATGTTGTTCTCGAATGCCTCATCCAAAAAAATCTTGTACGGGAAGTAAAAGTTGGTAAACGAGTTCACTTCAAAGCAGAATCTCCTGATCAGTTTAAAGTTTTGTTTGACCAAAAAAAGACAGAGCTAGAATATCAGATGAAAAAGATTCAAGAAATAATCTTTGAACTTAAATCAGTAGATAGAAGAGTTGGTTCAAAACCACAAGTTGTGTATTACGAAGGTAAAGACGCAGTACGAGAGTCTATTCATGAATACACTGGGCAAATTGGTTTTTCACCGGGCGATGACTATGGTATATATTCATACGATCTCATAGAAAAAATATTTACAAAAAAAGATATAGAAGAAATAGATAAAAAAAGAATTGCACATAACGTAAAGTTCAAAGCAATATATACTGGAGGAAATAAATTTATTCCAAGTAAACCAAATCAGGAACTTATAAAAATCGCACAGGATAAATTTCCAATACAATCAGAGATACTTATATTCAACGATGAGGTAAAGATTCATACACTAGGTAAGGATGTCTTTGGTATTTCTATAAAAAATAAAGAATTTGCCACAACCATGAAAAGTTTGATTGAGTATGTGTTTAGTTTGAGATAGAGTTGTCTAGGGGATAGTGGACACCTTGACATCACCACGTATAAGATATATAGTCAAGTACGTGCAAAGTGCACTGTTAAACCTTGTCCCTTCTGTTGTCCTTATGAAAAAATCATTCGTTAGTCCTGTTAGTCTAGTTGCAGCTGTTGACGTTGTCGCAGATTATGATCTTGGGCATTACTTTCACGTCTTGTCCAACTCATATGGTGTCGACAATGGCTACCATAATGTTCGTCACGGACTTCATGTGATGATGGAATGTTACCGTGCTATTCGGTGGTATAACATCACTGATTTTGTCCGTGTCCGGTCATTTTTGATCGCTGCTTTGCTTCATGACTTGAATCATCCTGGCATGAAGCGAGAAGATTCGCTTAACATTATCCATACTACGAATTCCATCGCAAGCAATCTTCTTCCAGAGGATGAGCAACTCTCTGGACAGATCAGTGAGTATGTATGGTTCACTGAATTCCCTCAAAAGCCTGTGCCTGAAAATCTGTTTGCAGGCATCATCCAAGATGCAGATCGCACGCAGGCTTTCTCTGGTGAGGGTTATGTCAGTGAGATCTTCATTGGTCTCGCTGCTGAGTGGGGTGTTTCGCCGGATGCAAAACACATCCAAGGTCAGATTGATTTCTTGAAGTCGATCAGTTGGAAAAGTGACTGGGCACAACATGTCTATCCGCAAGAAGTGATCGACGCAAAGATTGCAGAATACCAGCAGTGGATGCAAATGCTGTCAGCAGCATAAGCTATCTGCCGAAACTCATCGACGGGTACCTTTCACAAGGTGCCCGTCTTTTTCTATACCTAATACTCCTCTGACGTAACCCACAACCCTTCAAACAACGCATTCATCATCTTGTTGTGCTCCGCAGAAGTTACTACGATACAGTATGCATTTTCAAGCGATGATATATACATAACTTTGTTATCATATATAAAGATACTTGTTGAAAAAGAATCTTTGATATGTGTAGGTAACATGCGGATGTTTGATATGTTCTGGTATCTTTTTTTAAATGTATCCTCATGTATTTTTCTCTCCCACATACTTTTTGTTTTAACACTATTTTGAACACGGGTATCTACGTATTCGTTTATAAACTTTTCATCTATACTCCAGAAAAAAGAACTTGCAGGAATAATCGTCTTCAACAATTTACTTTTACAGTACGCGGTACTAAAAATAATATTTTTCATCGTCTCGATTCCTTCGTAAAAGGCAACAGTAGGTGTTTCTTCTTTCACTTCAGATTTTTTGGAAAATGATTGAATTGTACTTGCAACATTCATAACAAGTTTTTCCGCCTCAATCTTTTTTGCTTCAGCCAAACCTTGAAGGATATCAAAATCTTCAACAACATACTCATGATCAAGGTGATTGTTTTTCTTACTGATGAGGCCTCGCTGTTCGAGATTTGCAAGAACATAGTATACTGTCGCTCTCTTCATGTTGGTGTGTTTGATAAGACTCTTTGCCGAACACATACCTTCAATCATGAGTACATATACATCTGCTTCTATAGGAGTAAGTCCTACACGTACAAGCGTTTCTTTAGGGTATGTCATATCTTGAATCATACAATAAGTATAAGGTAATTGAGTACAAGTTGTCTAATGCATATTAGACAGATAGACGATTTTTACAGAAGGTCCATACTTATATATGGATAAACGGAAAGAACCTTAACCTCACAACACAAACTATGAAAACGCTTACTTTGCTTTCGGAAGCGGAGTTGCTGAAACTCTGTATATCTGCTCTCGGCTCACTTGGTGCCAAGATGCATGTCTCTACAACTGTGAAAACTGTCTGGGAATTGTATGGAAAACCTGGGCGGGATTATCACGGTAAACTGCACATCTTACACACGATAGGTTGGGTTGTTGCAAACATCACAAGCAATCCTGCTCTCAACATCTCTAAGCCCCGGCTTATCGTTGCGCTTCTCTATCACGATGCTGTCTGTGTTCCTGGTTCCACTACGAACGAAGAAGAGAGTTGCGAGATGATGGTCCGAGATCTGTCTCGCATGGGTGTTCCTGATGCTGAAATCAAACAGATTGCTGTCGATATTCTTGATACGAAGCATCAGAAAGAACCTGAAACCGAAGAAGGGAAATGCATGGTAGATGCAGACATCTCCGGATTTGCCTTGTCTATCGAAGATGTGTGGGCTGACACAGGTAAGTTGTTCAGAGAGAGCTGCAGAGATGCTCGCACGTTTGCAAAGTGCACCGGTGCTTTTCTTTGCATGCTTCTCGACCGTCCTGCTATCTACCAGTCGAGGTTCATGGTTGAGGAAGAAGTTGTTGCACAAGCTAACATCCGTGAGCTTGTTGCAAGACTGAGTAGAATCTCTACCGAAAAAGGAGACCTCGCTTTGGTTTAGCACGTTGTGATGTCTCTCACTCCTCCTGATCACCTTGTGTGGTCCG
>Ga0172380_10009367_pt1 | contig 10447 bp, 9 predicted proteins | sample Leawe162metaG_FD_119747 | JGI IMG/M metagenome (GOLD analysis project Ga0172380, IMG submission 119747) | Leachate microbial communities from a municipal landfill in Southern Ontario, Canada - Leachate well 162 metaG | ecosystem: Engineered > Solid waste > Landfill > Unclassified | place...
CGGTTTCCTTGACGCGCAGTTCCTTGGCATCCCTGACCGTGGTAACGCCTTCGGCCCGCGCCGCCGCGATGCAGATGGCCGGAAATTCATCGATGGCCCGCGGCACGACGCTGCCGGAAATGGCGATCCCCTTGAGACGGGATGACCGCACCAGCAGGTCCGCAACCGGTTCGCCGGACACTTCACGCTCGTCAACGAGCTTGATGTCGCCCCCCATCGCCTTGAGGATGTCGATAACCCCGGTACGGGATGGGTTGACGCCGACATTCCTGATCAGCAGTTCGGAGTTCGGGGTGATCAGCGCCGCCACAATGAAAAAGGCCGCGGACGAAATATCGCCCGGCACGGTGACCTCCCGGGCGGTCAACTCGACACCGCCACGAACTGTTACTCCATTGGGGTTAACATTCAGCGATGCGCCGAAGTAGCGGAACATCCGCTCCGAATGGTCGCGAGACAGGCTCGGCTCGGTAACGGTTGTTTCGCCGTCGGCATAGAGGCCGGCCAGCATGAGCGACGATTTGATCTGGGCGCTGGAAACCGGAGAGTGGTACTCGATCCCCTTCAGGCCGCCGCCGGTGATGGCCAGAGGCGCCAGTGTGCCCCCCTTGCGACCGTATATCCGGGCTCCCATGAGGGAGAGCGGCTCCACAACCCGCTTCATGGGGCGTTTGCGCAGGTATTGATCGCCGGTGACCACCGAAAAAAACGACTGGCCGGACAGGAGCCCGGTAATCAGCCTGATTGTAGTGCCGGAGTTGCCGCAGTCCAGCACATCGCCCGGCTCCTGCAGGCCGTGCAGGCCGCGGCCGGTGATGCGGATCGTTTCGCCGTCGTCGTTGATGTCAACCCCCATGGCGCGGAAGGCGTGCATGGTGGACATATTATCTTCGCCGCGCAGAAATCCGCGCACGGTGGTCACGCCGTTGGCGATGGCTCCGAGCATGATTGAGCGGTGGGAAATTGATTTGTCGCCGGGTACGATGATTTCGCCCCTGACTGAAGCTGCCGGTTGGATGGTAATTGAATTCACAGGTTCTCCAAAGTAGTGATAATCAGACTATTCCGTCGCGGAACTGTTTTGCAGTGGTAAAAAACTCTGTCAACCCGGCCTGGTCACCGCTGTCTATCCGCCTGCGCAACTCGGCGAGGCTGGCGGAAAACCCGTCGATGCTCTTCAAAAGTGCATCGCGGTTCATGAGGGATATGTCGCGCCACATGACCGGATCGGACGAGGCGATGCGGGTAAAGTCCCTGAAACCGCCGGCTGTGTAGGAGAGTACGTTTTCACCCTCCACGTCGGCCGTACCCACCGCGTGCACCAAGGCGTAGGCCACGGCGTGGGGCAGGTGCGATATTTCGGCGAAGATCCGGTCGTGGTGTCCCGGCTCCATGGCACAGACCTCGGCACCGGTAAGCCGCCAGATGCGGTCAACGGTTGCCAGGGCGGCCTTGTCGGTTTGCCCGGTGGGGGTCAGAATGCAGCGTTTGCCCCGGTAAAGCGTGGCAAACGAGGCGGAAGCACCTGAGTGTTCGGTGCCGGCTATGGGGTGCCCGCCGACAAAATGGCAGCCGAACGGCATAAGCGCCTCGCATTCCCGGACGATGGCCGTCTTGACGCTGCCGCCGTCGGTGACGATGCAGCCGGGAGCCAGGGCCGGGGCGATCTCGGCAACCACGGCAGGAATTGAACAGACCGGCACGGAAATGAATACCATGTCCGCCCCCTTGACCCCTTCAAGAGCGTCCTGGGTAATCTCGTCGCAAATCCCCAGCGAGAGCGCATCCTCAAGGTTTGCGCGGGATCGACCGATGCCGACAACACTCCTGACGGCACCCGCGTCGCGCAGGGCACGGGCCAGGGAACCACCGATCAATCCCACGCCGATTATTGCCAAACGATCTATTATGGTGGTCATCCAGCCAGCCCCCTACATCGACCGCGGATATGATCCGAGAATTTTCAGAAACTGGCAGCACTGTTTGAGCTCGTCGAGAGCAGCCTGGACGTCCGGATCCGAAACATGTCCGAAAAGATCCAGATAAAAGATGTACTCCCAGGCTTTCTTTTTAAAAGGGCGAGATTCGATCTTGGACAGGTTGATGCCGCGCGAGGCGAAAGGCTCCAGCATCCGGCACAATATCCCCGGTTCATCCTTGACCGAGAACAGCACCGAAGTTTTGTCATTGCCCGAACGATCACATCCCTTGCGGGAAATCGTCAAAAAGCGGGTAAAATTATTGACCTGATCTTCAATCCGGCTGCGCACGACCTTGAGGTCATACAGTGAAGCGGCCAGCTCGCTGGCTATCGCAGCCGAGGTATAATCATCACTGGCGATCTGGGCGGCAACAGCGGTAGATGCAACATCGACGGTAGGAATTCCGGACAGGTTGTCATCCAGCCACTGACGACACTGGGCGATCGGCTGGGCATGTGAATACACTTTTTCACATCCTCAATCCGGCCGGTGCGGGAGAGCAGATCGTGATGAACCTCAAGCAGGATCTCGGCCGTTATCTGCAGACCACTCTCTACAAACATGTCTAGCGTGTGCGAGACAACGCCCTCGGTGGAGTTTTCAACAGGCACGACACCGTAAAGTGCCCTCCCCTTTTCGACCTCTTCAAAAACAGCCGGGATTGACTTCATCGGAACCAGTTCTGCCGAAAGTCCAAACTGCTGCATAGTCGCCAGATGGCTGAAGGTGGCTTTGGGACCGAGAAAAGCAACTTTCATCGGGGATTCCAGAGCAAGGCACGCTGAAATTATTTCACGATAAATACTTTTCAGGGCGTCATTCGGGAAAGGCCCCTTGTTTTGACTCAACAAACGCTCATAGATCTGACGCTCACGACCCGGAACATGAAAATCGAGATTGTTCCCCGTTTTCAGTCTGCCAACGTCAAGAACCACCTGTGACCGTTCATTTAACAGGGCAAGAATTGCATCATCAATACTATCGATACGTGAACGAAGATCCTGAATGGTTAACACACTCTTCTGCAAGGGAAACCGCCTGGTGGGTAGCCGTGATAAGAAACTAAAAAGGAGGGATAATGTAAAACATGGAACGAAAAAAATCAACCGTTTTTAGTACGTTAGATATGATCATCTCCAATCGAATTTTATGAGCCATGCGTCAAAGACAGCTACCTTCTCTTCACCAAAAGGGAGCAGTTTTTTCCTGATCTGCGCAACAGTCTTGCGCTCGTCAAGACGTCCCGGATTCTTCGAGTAGAATAAATCGGCAAAACAGACTATCTGCTCGGAAAGAGACTCGGGGCACATATCCCGGTGCGGAAGCGGCAGTCCCTTCCTGACAATTTCGTCGCAGGTCAATCCGACACCGGTATGGCGCTCACACACAAGGGCATGAAGCGGATACCCTTCCTGATCCAGAATTTCACGGCCGAGAACACCGTGCATAATGTACGGATGCGTGCCATACAGGCCGAGAGAGGGGGCACGCACCGTGCTGACGCCGATATCATGCAGCAACGCAGCCTCTTCAATAAACAGACGATCTTTATCCCCCAACGCCAGACGGTTGGCAACTTCGAGCGCAAGATCCGCCACATGCCGGCTGTGTTGAAAAACTATTTCAAAGGACTCACCCTTCAGGTAACGGGCTAACAGTTCATGTATCCACATGCGGGAGACTCCAGTCAAAATTTTGAAACGACAGGCTTTAAAATGCAAAAACATCTGTCAAAACAACAGCTACTGAATATAACCATCCGTTTATACAGGTTATTTATAAATTGGCATTGATTTTGCTGATAAAAAATCAGATCGACAGATTATATTGTCACGATTTCCAGGAGTCCGTCATGTACGCAAAATTCCCGTTCTATTCAGTGGCCCAACTGTATGCATTGACCCTGAACTCTCCGGTTGCAATCATGCTTGGGGAGGATCATCTCTATTGGGTTGTAGACAAGGGCAACGCGCCGAAGTTTCTGCTGGAAGGGTGTTCATTGCTGTCACACGCAGCTTAGGCGGCCACGTTGAAGCAGACTTAGTATGCAAATCCGCCACACTAATCTTCCTGATGAATTATTGCACTTCTCCAGTTGAAGGCCTCTAGTTGAGCGGTCAGCAGTTGGTCGAGAGAAACTCCGCACTCTCCAAGCAGTACCGTCACCGCAGCAAAATCAGTTATTTCCAGTTTTTCAGTGAGCATTAACATCCTTCCCAGTTGACCTTCCCGCCTTAACAGGGCCGAACTGACATCGTCTGTCAGATTCAGATGAGCAATAATCTCCTCCATCGGCGTCTCAAACAGGACATCCAGCAGCGACAGAATACCAACCATAAAGGCCGCTTCCGCCTGTTCATCGCTGGCAGCACGGCCGGCCAGCTGTCTCAGCATGATTTCCATAAGCCGTCCACGAACTGCAGCCATCTCGAGCAGAGGATGATTAATACTCCGCGCGTCGTGTCCGGCAAACAAGGAAAGCTGCGTCCAGCGTCTCAGGTGATTCATTCCCAACATGAGAATCGCATGACGGAGCGTTTTGATTTTTTCCCGCATCCCGAGAGCAACCGAATTTACCAGTCTCAGCAGATTATAGGAAAGACCGGGGTTCTCCTTGAAGGTCATTTCTATCATCTCGATACTGGCCCCCATTGTCAGTTGCTGCAGCAACTTCAGCAAGGCCAACCCGGAAACGTCTATCTTTCTTCGATTGAGCACAACAGGCCGCGCAAAGAAATATCCCTGAAACAGTTCAAAACCGAGATCATAACAGATCTGAAATTGTTCCACTGTTTCAACTTTTTCTGCCAAAAGTTTGACAGGATACTTTCGTAACTGTCTGACTATCTCCGGCAACGCGTCCATACCGGTCAAAAGAATGTCTATTTTAATAATATCAACAACATAATATATTTCATTATTGCCTGCATCAAACTCATGGTCGTCAAGTGCAAGAAGGAACCCCATCTCCTTCAATTCGCGGCAGCGCTCGACCACCTGATCGTCAAGCTGAATCATTTCAAGAAGTTCAAGAACCGTCTGTCCAATCGGCAGAAGTTCGAGCATTTCCGACAGCAACAGCCCGAGGTGTACATTTATGAACCCGAATTTCCCACCCAAAACTTCATGCATTCCGAACGAAGCAAGCGCATGCGTAATTACATTCGAGCTTGCATGGGAATAACTTTCAAAGACGGCATGATCCATATCAGCAGAACGGAACAGCAGCTCATAGCCGACAATTTCCTGATTTCGATCAAGAATCGGCTGACGTCCTAAAAAGAATTTTTCGGTGGGAGTGGCCATAAAACCTTTGCCATGTCGTTTGGAACTGTTTTCTGAAAACATAAATAACGGTAGATAATAGCAGAAGTATGGCAGAGTTCAAGTGTCATAATTCCGACTTCCGCTTTACATTCGGTTGCCCGTCATGCTAGCCTTGCAAAAAAATCGGTCCTGTGACGGTCACCGCTCATTCCGACTGTTCTCGTCATGGAGCCCCAGGAGCTCTTTATATGAAACGAAAAGCAATCGCCCTCCTCTCGGGTGGACTCGACTCGACCCTTGCCGTCAAGATGATGCTCGATCTCGGCATAGAAGTCGAAGCCCTCAACTTCACCTCCCCATTTTGTACCTGCACCGGGAAAAATTCCGGCTGCAAATCCGAAGCGGTCCGTGTTGCCCAGGAATACAACATTCCGATCAAAGTAACCCATAAGGGACTGGATTATCTCGAAATAGTTCGCAACCCGGTTCACGGTTACGGCAAGGGTGTCAACCCCTGTATCGACTGCAGGATTTATCTGCTTAAGAAAGCGAAGGAGTACATGCTGGAGAGCGGCGCCGACTTTGTCTTTACCGGAGAGGTGCTCGGGCAACGACCGATGAGCCAGCGCCGCGACACCTTGCGGGTCATAGAGCGGGAGAGCGGGCTGGAAGGTCTGCTGCTCCGTCCTCTTTCCGCCCGGCATTTCGAACCGACGATTCCTGAAAAAGAAGGATGGGTAGACCGGAACAAGCTGCTGGCTATTGAGGGAAGGTCGCGCTCTGTTCAAATGCAGATGGCCGAGGATCTGGATGTCAAAAACTACCCCTGTCCGGCCGGCGGCTGCCTGCTGACCGAACTGTCGTTTGTCCCCAAAATCAAGGATGTTTTTGAACATTCGGAAGAGCTGAACCTCCGGGATTTTAGGCTGCTCAAAACCGGCCGTCATTTCCGTATCGGGCCGCAGAGCAAGGCGGTTATGGGACGTAGCGAGGGGGACAACAATCTGCTTGAAAACATCCGACAGCAGGGAGAAGCCGCCCTTACCTGGCTGGACGGCAACACTCCCGTGGCAATTATCATCGGCAATCAGGACGAAGATCTCTTCAGGTTAAGCGCCAGGATCATGCTGCGCTACACCAAGGCCGAACCGGGCGCCGAATGCCGGATTGAACTGCGTACCACTGATACGAAACAGATTTTCTCGGTAGTTAACGATATGGGACCGGAGGCGGTTGAACAGTATCTGGTTGCATAAGAGCTACATCGGTTCGGGATATTCCCGATAGGAACCGGTTCTGTAGAAAAACTGAGCGGGCCTCTGACTAAAAAGTCTGAGACCCGCTTTTTTTACCCGAGTTTCAGCTCGTCCAGCGATAACCGGTACCCCGGGAGAAGTTTTTCGAGGAAATAAATCACCTCGGGGAGCCTGCTGGCGGACAGTTGTTCGAAATGCTCCGCTTCCGCCCGGCGGAACTCGTGGTTGCCGCTCTTCCCCTCTTCAATGCACTTCGTCAGCGCCGCAATCTTGTCGGCAGCTTTCACCAGCTGAACATACTCTTCCTGATCGTCGAAAAAGAACAGCGGCTCATACTCTTTGGCCAGCTCCGGCGGCAGCATTGCCAGCAGCTTTCTGCGGGCCCTGTCTTCCAGTTGATGAAATGACCGTTTGAAATTGGGATTGAAATGCTTGACCGGAGTCGGCATGTCTCCGGTGAATATTTCACTGGCGTCGTGGAAGATGCCGTACATCGCGGCACGGGAGGGGTCGAGGCGCCCCTCGAAATAGGTATTGCGGATCATGACCAGCGCGTGCGCAATGACGGCGACATCGAGGCTGTGTTCCTGGATATTTTCCGGCACGGTATTGCGCATCAAACCCCAGCGGCTGATGTAGCGCATGCGGGAAAGAAAGGCGAAAAAGTCATACTGTTCGGCTGGTGCGGATTTCTGCATCGTTACACTCTCTCGTACGGCTCGAACAGCCGCTTGTATTCATCCAGCGCGAACCGGTCGGTCATACCGGCAATATAGTCGCAGACCACCCGCTGAAGCCCGAAGCGTTCAAGGCGGGAGTGGTATTTCGGCGGCAGCAGGTTGGGATGCCGGATATAGGTTTCAAAAAGCCGGGTAATGAATATCTCCGCCTTCACCCGCATCTTGTCCACCTTGTAGTGACGGTAAAGGTTCTGAAACAGGAAGCGCTTGAGCGCAAGGTTGCGGCCGGTTATGTCGTCGTTGAAATGAACTACGGCACGGTTGACGCGCCGCAGGTCTTCGAGTGACGTTATGGCGAACGTTGAAAGGTTCGCGGATGTAGTCGTGCATATGTCGCTGATCAACAAGCCGATCAAGGCGCTGATGGTCTGGTAGACGAGGCGCTTGTCGTCGATTGCCGGATATTTCCGGCGCACCCCGGAGCAGACCTCATGCCACAGGTCCACCTGTTCCAGCATCTCGAGCGTTATATAGCCGGACTTCAGACCGTCATCGATATCGTGGTTATTGTATGCTATTTCGTCGGCATAATTGATGATCTGCCCTTCAATCGACGGCACTGTTCCCGGCAGGAATTCCGACATGATTTCGCTGGCAGTGTCATAGGGTGTTGAGTGCTTGATGATCCCCTCACGCACCTCCCAGGTCAGATTCAGCCCGTTAAAACCGGGATATCTCTCTTCCAGTTCATCCACGACACGAAATGACTGCATGTTGTGCTCAAAGCCGCCATACCCCTGCATCAGCCGGTTAAGGACTTCCTCTCCGGTGTGCCCAAAGGGGGTGTGCCCCAAATCATGGGACAAAGCCAGCGCTTCGGTCAACTCTTCATTCAAGTGGAGTTTGCGGGCAATGGCCCTGCCGATTTGCGACACTTCAAGCGAATGCGTCAGACGGGTGCGGTAATAATCTCCTTCGTGGTTTACAAACACCTGCGTCTTATATTCGAGCCTCCTGAATGCGGCACAATGGATAATACGATCACGGTCTCGCTCAAAGGCCGGCCGATTATCTCGATGTTCTTCAGGATGCTTGCGGCCGCGTGAGGCTCCACTGGTACAGGCATAGCCCGCCAGATCGTTTCGTTCGGTTGAGTTATTCATCGTTGTTACCCCGGATGCGGAAAAATCGAGACTGCCGGTTATTCAGATTAGTTGTGATACGGAGAATTCTTTTTCGCGTGTCGTTTCGATCCACCTTTTTTGCCTGTCACCCCGGCGATCGAAAACACATCAGCCAATTGCATCTTCCAGGTACCTTCCTGATGAGTCATCTTGAATTCGCGGGTCGTTGACCCGGCAGAGTCGGGTGTGCCTTCTAGTCCAATCTTGGCATAGACCGTGGCTTCGGTACGTTTTTCATTCAATATCTTGAAATGTTCAATTTTCTGCCAACAGCAGGCTGGGTGAATTGTTGATTCACGCATATTTTTCACAAACGTTTCTCGAGATGTTTTGCCTCGATGCGCCAATTGTTCAAAGAGCTGTTCGTATCGCCCGTCACGCCAGATATCGAGTGTATCTGACATGGATTTTTCGAGAGCGGAAACAGATTCCTCAGCAGACCCCGAACCAGTGACTCCCAGTAAGGCCACCACGGTTAACACGGCAACAATCCAAGACTTGACACTCATCGTTCACCCCATGAACCAGATAAAATCGTACATAAAATTAAGTAGTTTTCCGCAGGAAACCGCAGCAACGTATTTCAGCTTTCTAACAAGATGAGAGCATCGTAAAGTAAATGCCGTCCGCGTGCAACGTCAAAAACAATAAATGAACACCCGCTATTTCTGCTATTTGATAATTGGTAGCAAATAAGGTAGTATGTACGTCCACTGCTGCAAAAAGGGGAGATATTATGGCGTGCCTGGAAGAAAAACTTCGCAAGATCATCGATCTTGGCTATGAAATTTCACAGATCAAAGATATTGATCTTCTTCTGGAGAAGATTCTGCGCGAAGCACGTGGTTTTACCAACTGCGATGCCGGGTCGATCTATGTCCGTGAGGGAGACAACCTGATCTTTCGTTATGCCCAGAACGACACCATGCAACAGCAACTTCCTCCGGGCAAAAAGCTCCCCTACTCTACCTTCAGTGTGCCGATCAATAATACTTCCGTTGCCGGTTACGTCGCTTCCAATGGCACTATTTTAAACATACCTGACGTATATGAAGTAGGCGCCCAATACCCGTTTTCATTTAACCGGTCATATGACGACCTTACCGGATACCGGACCTGCTCCATGCTGACCATTCCGCTGCAAAACTTCCGTGGGGAAGGTATCGGTGTTCTTCAGCTGATCAACGCGATGGATGACCACGGGGACACCATACCCTTTGCCCGCGAAGACGAAGAAATCATCTTATACTTTGCCAACAATGCCGCAAATGCCATCGAGCGCGCCAAAATGACTAGGGAAATAATCCTGCGAATGAACAAAATGGCCGAATTACGCGACCCCAAGGAAACCGGACCACACGTTAACCGGGTTGCCGCCTACTCGGTAGCCCTCTACGAAGCATGGGCTTTCAAAAACAATATTCCGCAACCGGAAATCGACAGGAATAGGGATGTACTGCGCATGTCGGCTATGCTGCACGACGTGGGAAAGGTTGCAATTTCCGACAACATCCTGAAGAAACCGGGACGCTTTACGCCGGAAGAATTCCAGGTTATGAAGTTGCATACTCTCTTTGGCGCCAATCTGTTTGCCGATATCTATTCCGATTTTGATGAATCTGCGGGCATAGTAGCGATCAGCCACCACGAACGTTGGGACGGCAACGGCTATCCCGGGCATATAGATCTCCAGACACAAAAAGCGCTGCCCGGCTTTGAAAAAGAAGACGGCATGGCCAAAGGAAAGATTGGTGAAGAAATTCCTTTTTTTGGGAGAATTGTTGCGCTCGCCGACGTGTATGATGCCCTTTCCTGCAGGAGATGCTACAAAGAGGCCTGGGATGAAAACGAAGTTGTGGAAAATATTCGCGGAGAAGCGGGGAAACAGTTCGATCCTGAGCTTGTTGAGATCTTTCTGGAGAATATTGACACGTTCCGCCAGATTGAAAAACTCTATCCGGACCATAACGAGTAAGGTTCAGGTTCCTTTATCAGTACACAGATCCGACATCACGATGAGACACAGGGCTTCGTAAAAAATGGCGCGTCACCCTGTGTCTCATTGCTAATATAAAATC
>Ga0172380_10009368_pt1 | contig 10447 bp, 14 predicted proteins | sample Leawe162metaG_FD_119747 | JGI IMG/M metagenome (GOLD analysis project Ga0172380, IMG submission 119747) | Leachate microbial communities from a municipal landfill in Southern Ontario, Canada - Leachate well 162 metaG | ecosystem: Engineered > Solid waste > Landfill > Unclassified | place...
CCTGCCGCTCCCGCCGCCCCCGCCGCCCCTTCCCCCGCCGCCCCCCCCCCCGCCCCGGCCCCGCCCGAAAAAATCGCGACCCCGCCCGCACCCCCCACCCCCTCCCCGCCGGGCATGCCCGACCCCTGTCCTTTCCCCATCCCCATCCATGCCATCGCGTGCCCCTTTCCGCTCGAGCTCGCCGGCATGCGCGGGATCCATGGCCGCGCCGGGTTCGCCTGGGCATGCCGGTTCTCCTGGCACTCGAGGTGCAGATCCAGGCCGCTGCCCTGCTCGGCCATGCCTTCCCGCCCCGTCGTCATCGAGGTGAAGGGCAATGCCGCCGGATCCCGGTCGCAGCCCGGGAAACGGCCTTTTCAGCCCATTCCGGAGAGCCGGGGACACTACAGGTTGTGGTCAGGGGGGTAAATAACGGGAGGGCTCGATGAGGCGACTACGCAAAGCGCTGCAGTTGCAGTGTTATGGGAAGTCGTGTCGCATAATACTGGCTGTGTTAACTCGCAGCTGGCCGGCTGCGCTTGGCCAGCTCGACCGGATCCACGCCGAGCTCTGCGGCCTTGCGCATGTGCTCTGCCAGGTAGGCCGGATCCGGGATGGTCGCATCCTGGGGCTCACCATCGCCGGTAAGCCGGTTATGCTCCTTCATGGCGGCGATCCGGTCGCTCGGGCTCCCCGTCTCGATGATCGTCTCCAGGAACTGCAGCTTGGCCTCTTTGTTCATCCGAACCCCGGCCGGCCGACCGAGGATCTGACGCTTCTTCTCGGAATACAACCATTGCAACCGCGCCCGAACCTCGGGCCTCCTGAGCAGCCTCGACGCTTGCTGGGTGGCTGTTTTCAGGGTTCCGCGCCCGGATATGGCACTCTGATACGCAACACCTTGCCTCTTCGTGGTCATGCAAAGCGCAAGGAATTGCTCCGTCTTCTCATCGAGCGGCATCGCAGGATTGCCCACAAACAAAGGGGTTTCGCCTAGTTCTAGGTCCTGCTCAGACGGGGCGCTGTCGGACAAATCCAGATCTGACGCGGCCTGGGCGGGTTCGATGCCCATCTCCACCAGCTTTTCCGCCACGAGCCCGTCGTCATCGATATCCATTGCGACTCTCCTGAACGCGCTGAAGCGCCCGTTCGGTTCTCAGTGCCGCCACTTCGGCCTCGAGCTGACCTACCTTCATGCGCAGAGCTGTCAATTCTTTGCCGTCCGCAACCGTACGAGCCTCTTCGCGGCGTCGCGCGGCATAGCCACGGTGGTACGATGCACGGTCCGCAGAGACGGCCGACGTCTCTATTCCGAGCTGCGCGCACAACCGCCGCCATCGCGTGTCAGCCGCTCTGTCGTGTGCTGATGGCTTCGCCAGGACCTGCATACGCTGATCCTCTGTGAGACCATTCAAGACATCAACCGCAGCCTTTAGAATGTGCCAGTTCATGATCAACACGCTATCACGCCAGTGGACCCCTGACAACGAAAAAGAGCGAAATCTGTTGACGGGTCATGCCGTATTGCAGTACAAGCCGACACCATGCGTGGTACGTCGCTCGATCAACTCTCAGTCTGGTATGAGCCGCAACGGTCCCCTTCCCTCTGCGCGGAGTGAGAAGTCTGTTGTAGGCGTAAGATATATTATGCGACGTTACCCCGCATGGAGGATAAACCACCATGCCGGGCACAGAGAAACCGAACGCTTCATCTTCCGACCAGTCCGCCGCTGCCGCTGATGTCACTCGCCTCGTAAGCATCCTGATCAAGTGCGGCACCTGGACTCCCTCCGCAGAAATCGCCTCACGCGTTGCGCAGCTCTACCCCGGCACGCGCTGGGATGGCCGCTGGATCTCCATGGTCGCCCAGGCCGCCCAGGGGCGGATTCTTGGGACCACGAAGGGCTACAAGGTCCAAGACCATGCGACAGACGATGAGATCCGCGCCTGCTATCACGAACTGACTGAGCGCGCCGAACAGACCGCCAAGCGTGCGACGGATGTCATCTCTTACTACCACCGTCGACTCAAACAGAAGCAGGACGAGGCCGCCACGGCGACGGCTTCTCGCGAACCCGATCTGTTCTCACGGTAGGCCTCACCATGTACCTATATGGACGATGCCTATCACATTCCTCGCACGCTCGGCGGCGTACCTCTGTATCGGTGGCCTGCCGCTTCCCTGAGAATTCTCATCTATCTGCTGGCGCATGTGGATCCCAAGAGCGGAAGCGTCAGCGTCTGCTGGGCCCAGATCGCCGGCCAGCTCCCTGGCATTACGTCGGATCACTGGCGGCGCTTTCTCTGCCTATGGCGCGATCGAGAACTGATCACGACTGTGGGCGCCGGCGGATCCGGAGCGATTACTCTCACGTTTCAGCCCTGGCCGCTCATCACCCCAACCTCCGACGCGAGCCCCGCCAAGCGCTACACGGTGCCCCCCTGGGCTGTCCCTTATGCGAATGCCTGGAAAGCGCATACGGACAATGCCGTCTGGCCAGGCTGGCATGCGTCGCGCGCACTGTGGCCGCTGCACAAGGAGCATGGATCGAAGGCCGTAACGGCAGAGCTGGTGGCCTATCTGCATCACACCGCACCCCGCTTTCGCAACCTGCTCAGCTTCGCGACCGGCTACGGCTCCTGGGCGAACGGGTCTGCCGATGGTTCTCCGCGCCGCGCTCGTCGCGACGATCGCAATCGCCCGGAGGCATACGGTGACTAACAACCTCACATGCATTCCCAAGCGCTATCAGCGGGTCACGATTCCGGCGCTACTCGAACCCTTGGCCACTCGAGCTCTTGTCTCTTTGTGTCGCCCTGGTGGCTGGGTGACCCTGTCTGGCCCCTCCGGCAATGGCAAGACGCTCCTGGCGGCCGGCCTGATGCAACGGCTCGATGCAGCCCAGATCCGGATCGAGCGCGCGGCGTGGCTGTCGGCCGCCGAGTTCGCGCTCGAGGTCTGGGATGCTCGTTCCTGCCACTCAGGCCAGGAGAGCGCCACGATCAGGCGCTACGCCACTTACGACCTACTCCTCCTGGATGACCTGGGCGCCGAGCAGGAAGTGGATCATGCGCGCCAGGCCATTTACATACTGCTGAATCGGCGGTGGGAAGACTGCCGGCGCACGATCGTGACAACCAACTGCAGCCTGGGCAGCATCGCTAAACACCTTCGCGCTCCCATTGCCGACCGCCTTATCCGTGCCGGCGAGTTCATCGACGTGCCCGGATCCTCGTGGGCGCTCGCTCACAGCCTTTCGCAACCACCAGCTCGAGGAGGTGCCGCAGAGCCCTGACCTCGCCGCCCGAGCCGGGCGCCTGACCAGCGCCCGGCACGCCTTCGGGTTTCGTCGCAGCAACACATAACTGGAGCAACGCAGGTGAAGAAAGACTCTCATAAGCCGGTCGGCTCTGTGGCAAGTGCCGACACGATCGACAACAACATCACGAAACTGTTCGAGTCCTGTGACCGCGGCCGCGTGGTGCCCAGGATCAACGCCGAGCTCGATGCCCTGGTCGCAGCCGTGCGGTCCGTTCGCAAGGCGGGCCGCCTCACGATCAAGATCGACCTGACGCCGGCGGACGACGACGCGGATCAGATCAACGTCGAAGTCGACGTCACGGGCAAACATCCCCACCCCTCTTCGCCGCGGACATTGTTCTATGCCGACGGCCGCCGTCTCACTCGCAAGGATCCAAATTCGCCGGATCTTCCCGGCATGGTTCCGCCCTCCGCCGAGTAACTGATTCCCAACCGCATACGAAATCGAAAGGTTTGCCATGAACGAAAAGAGCACAGAAATCGCCACGGCCTATGAACTGGGCCAACTCTCGAACAAGGCCGAATTCGCGCACCCTGCAGGGCGCCCGTATCTGTTCGGCCCGAACACCGCCCACATCTTCGACCTCGAGCGGTTCCTGCCGGCGCCGGTCGGTCGCACGGCCACGGTCGTGACTCTGACCGTGGCGTCGTTCATCGAGTACGTCAAGGCCTACCGGACCGGGTCCTGCCGCATCTGGTCGATGCTTGCGGACGCGCCCGTTGTCGCCAAGGCCCAGGTGCCGCTCGCCCAGACGGACCGCACGAAGGCGATCGCGCCGCAGCCCGGCGAGGTCATGGCGATCATGGACTATCACGGGGTCGGCCTGACTGGATCCAGCTCTTGGTGCACGCACCGCCTGCACCTGGTTCTGCGGCACACGCCCGAGTGGATCGCCTGGTGCGGGATCCACGGCCAGTGGATCTCTCAGGAGGATCTGGCCCTGTTCATCGAGGAGTGGGCCTATTGCGTGGAAGTCCCGGAGCCGGCGAACATGCTCGAGGTCTCGCGCACCATGGAGGCCACCAGTGGCTTCACCTTTCGCTCATCGCTGCGCCTTGAGAATGGCGACGTGCAGTTCCAGCACGATACGACCACGAAGGCCTCCGCCGGCGAGAAGGATCATCCCCTGGAGATCCCGACCCGCCTGCAGCTGCAGCTCGCCGTCTATCAGGGCGAGCCTCATCTGCCCGTCGACTGCCGCTTCCGCTACCGGCTCGACACGAAGACCGGCGCTCTGAGCTACCAGATTCAGCTGGTACGGCCGCATGAGCTGCTGCGGCGCCTGCACGAGAGCATCGAGAACCGCATCGCGACGGATCTCAACGGCTGCGAGTTCACGCGCGGCATGGTGACCGCCCTTCCGCAGCGCGGCTAACCACAATCATGAGGGCGGGTCCGGATCGGGCCCGCCCGGAGGGAGGGGACTCATCATGTTTGCTGCAGATCTGGTCTACTCGGTCTTCATCGGCTCGATGCTGGCCCTGGCGCTCACTTCTGGCGTGCGCCTGGCGCGGCGCGCGCTTAAGGCGTTGCGCCGGCGCCGCGTCCGGATCCCTCCGCCCACCTATCACCCCTGTCGGTATCGCCCTCAACACAACACGCAAGGAGAACTGTGATGGAAACGCTCAAGCAAATCGCTCTCACCTCGATCGTCCTGTCGAAGCATAACCCGCGTCGCATCGATCCGAAGCATCCCAACGTCGACGAGCTCGCCAAGAGCATCGACAAGTCAACGCTGTTCGAGCCGGTCATCTGCCGGCCGATCGGGGGCGACAAGGTGGAGCTGCTCGCCGGCGCCCGCCGCTACTACGCCCACGTCCAGCTCAAGCGCGAGACCATTCTCGCCCGGGTCATCGACCTGGCCGACCGCGAGGCCATCGAGGTCACCGTCATTGAGAATCTGCAGCGCGCCGACCTGGCCCCGCTCGAGGAGGCCCGCGGCGTGCGCTCTCTCCTGGACACGGGGCACGATCCGCAGGCCATTGCCAACGACATCGGCAAGTCCCTCGCCTGGGTCTACCGGCGCGCCAAGCTCGTCGACCTGATCCCGGAATTCGTGAAGGCCGTGGAGAAGCCCGGCAATGCCTGGCACGGCGCGAGCGCTGGCCACCTCGAGCTAATCGCCCGGCTGCCGGCGGAGCGCCAGAAGCTGGTCTTGGGCTTCTCGTGGATGGCGGGCCGCCCCGTCCCGGAAGTCGCCCGGCGGCTCGAGGATGAAGAGCACCGCCTGAAGTCCGCGCCCTTCCCCCTGGATGACGCTGGTCTTGGCGGCCAGGCCTGTGGCGGCGCCTGCGTCGGCTGCCTCAAGCGTACGGATTCCCAGCCCGCGCTATTCCACGAGCCGGGCGAGAACCTGGACAAGGCCGCCAGGTGCCTGGACGGGGTCTGCTGGTCGAACAAAATGACGGCGTTCATCCGTCGGCGCATGACGGAGCTGGCGGACTCGACGAACAAGCCGGTTATTCTGATCCATGGCAACGATGCCGGTCATGCATATAGCAATGCCTTCAAGGGTGCCCTCGATTCCTGGTCGGTACGACCCGCCAAGGCCGGAGCTCCCGGGGCCAAGCTGGCGCTAATCGTCGACGGCTCGCGCGCCGGACAGCAGCTCTATATCACGAAGCCCAAGCTCACCTCGATGGGCGGAGAGCGCAAGTGCACCGTCGTGCCGCTGAGCAAGCGGCGCCAGGCGTGGATCATCAGGCACGTTGAGAATGCCATTATGAAGGCGCCTCCACCCTTCACCTCGCTCGCAGACATGGCAGCGCTCATCGTGGGAATGGGGACATCCTACACCCATCGCGATCTGTTCTACACGGATTCAACCATTGCCTGGAATACGGCTCGCGCCCTGAACAAGGTCAACGAGGCCATCATCGCGGCGCTATGGAAGGCCGTGCAGCCGGTCCTTAAGGCGCGCCTGCGCTACTTCACGGTCACAGAGTGCGGAAAGCAGTACAAGGAAGCGCTCGAGCAGGCGACGCTGATCAACCTGGGCGATGAGAAAGCCCTCCTGAAGCTGGCCACGGCCGCGCTCCCGGATCCGGCGAAGCCGGCCGCCGCTAAGAAGTCCGCCAAGTCCACGCCCGCCGGCAAGTCCGGCGCGGCCGCAAAGAACCCCACCAAGAAAGGATCCAAATCCGCGGCGAAGCAAGCCGCCTGACACGTCCAACACAACCGGATCCGGAGGACCAACCCCCTCCGGATCCACTCACGCAACCTATTCGGAGATCATCTGTGCACTACATGAACGGTAGATTGGCAAAGCTCGGCGATCAGATTGTGGGGCGCGACTGCGGCGACAACGCTGTCGCCGGCATTCTCGCGCGCATCAACCCCGGTACCGACACATGTAACGGGCGGGTCGTCCCGATGAGCGCCGTCGAATCGGCGCCCTACGTGACGCTAAAGGCCTGCCTCCACGTCGATGACGTGCTGACCAACCTGACTTCGGCCAACGGCTGCTACGACCCCAGGGCGTGCGCCGTTCGCAACATCGCGCGCGTCTGCCACGAGGCGAACCGAGCCTATTGCGCGATGCTGGGCGATCATAGCCAGCCCCCGTGGGATGAGGCGCCCAAGTGGCAGATCGACAGCGCCGTCAATGGCGTGGCCTTCCACCTCGAGAATCCGCAGGCCGGGCCGGAGCATAGCCACAAGTCCTGGATGGCCGAGAAGCAGGCGGCCGGATGGAAGTTCGGTCCCGTCAAGGATGCCGAGAAAAAGGAGCACCCCTGCATGGTGCCCTACGAGCAGCTGTCGCTCGATCAGCGTGTGAAGGATTCGCTCTTCATTGCGATCATCCACGCGCTTCTTCCCATGGTTCCCATGGTTCCGGTGCCCGTGTCCGGTATTGGCCCAGCCAACACGCTGTAATCACCCGCCGGCGCCCTGTGCTTTTGGCCGGGGCGCCGGCCAACCCGAAAGAGATCATGAAGATCATTCATCACAACGACCTCGACGGCCGCGCGTCGGCCTTCTGTGTGGCAATGTGGGGCCCAAAGCGCCAGCCCTGCGAATTCATCGAGATCAACTACGGCCGCCCCTTCCCGCTCGAGCGCATCGGCGACGGCGAGGAGGTGTGGATCGTCGACTACTCGATCGAGCTGGAGGAGATGCGCCAGCTCCTGGAGCGCACCGTCAACGTGGTCTGGATCGATCACCATTTCACCGCCCTGGACAAGTACCAGGATCTGGCCGGTCACATCATGGGCGTGCGCTCGACGCTCGATGCCGCCTGCGCCCTGACCTTCAAGTACATTCACTGGTGGGCGCGCGGCGGCGTACAGGATCGCATCCCCACCGAGCAGCTCGACCCGGCCGTCACTCATCCGAAGAGCCTGCCCCCTGTGCCGGCCGTCATTCGGGCCGTGGCCGACTGGGACAGCTGGCGGCATGCCTCGATGGCGCCGCAGCAGGCCCAGGAGGTGCTGAACTTCAAGGCCGCCTCAGAGGCCAACGATACGCACCCCACATCGCGCTTCTGGCTCGACTGCCTGATGCGCGAGGGCGAGACCCGCCCGAAGGAGCCGTACACCGCCGGCCACCTTCCCCAGGGCCTCGCGCAATGGAACCTGTTCATGGCGCAGGGCAGCGTCATCCGCCAGTACAAGGCCCAGAACACCGCAGACATGCGCGCCGCCCTCGGCTTCGAGTGCGAGCTGGACGGCCTGCACGTCTTCGCCCTGAACGCTCCGCACTGGAGCAGCGAATCGATGGGCGGCAAGCTCGCCATGGAGAAGTATGACGCGCTCTGCCCGTTCTTCTTCGATGCGTCGATCGGGCTCTTTCGCTTCTCGCTCTATAGCACCCGGGTCGATGTGTCGCAGATCGCCAAGGCCCGCGGCGGCGGCGGCCACAAGGGCGCCGCCGGATTTCAGTCCCCGGCCCTGCCGTTTACCAACATCACGCCCCCTGGAGGTGTCGCGTGAGGAATCAACGCATGAAGAAGGCACAGAACCGCCGCGTGTGGCCAGCCCGCATCAGAGGCAATATCGCGACGCAGCGCTCCGGAGCGCAGTACGAAGTGCGCCCGGACGGCTGGCGCCGCCTGTCCAAGTAGCTCGGGCTATAACCCCACACTGCGCCGGCGTCCGGATCCGCCCGGGCGCCGGCGCGAAAGGATTACGTCATGGGCTATGCTCTCCCAGCCTCCGCCTCCGCCTCCGTTCCTGTGGTCCTCACCCGCGAGGTCCTCATCCCGGAAGTGGTCCCCAGCCCGATCATGCCCTGGAAGTGCATAGACTGCGGACACAAATGGATGGACCGCGCCGACTGCAAGGGCGTCCAGGCGCACGGCTGCCACGCCTGCGGATCAAAGAACATCTTCGATTGCAACGTCACCTTCATCGGATTCATCGTCACGAAAGGACCCGCCGCTTGAACAAGACCGAAATCCCCTGGGCCGACTACTCCTGGAACCCGCTCTTCGGCTGCTCGCGCGCCTCAGAAGGGTGCGACCACTGCTACGCTCACACCTGGGCCGGCCGCTTTCGTTCCGGCAATTTCGCGCCGATCTACAACGTGGAGGAGCTCGTTTATGGCATGATCACGCTCCTGCATCGCCCCCGCGGCCGCGTTTTTTTGGGCTCGATGACGGACCTGTTTCACCCGGCGCATCATCCCCGCTTCGTGGAGGCCGTCATTGGCGCTGCCCTGCTGTTCCCCCAAACCACGTTCATCATTCTCACCAAGCGCGCTCCGGAGGCGGGGCTGTTCTTCAATTCGCGCTATCCCCTGGCCTGCGTGAATTCCCTGCGGTTCTGGGGCACGGTCTATGCACCCATTGCCGACGTGCTCGAGCGCATCAAGGCGGAGCGGGGCGACTTCTTCAATGCCGATATCCCCTTCCTCAGGCACAACGCCTGGCCGGCCCCGAACATCTGGCTTGGCGTTTCGTGCGAGACGCAGATGCACGCCAATATCCGCATCCCCTGGCTGCTGCGGATCCCGGCGGCCGTGCGCGTGGTCTCCCTGGAGCCCCTGCTCGGCCCGATCAGCCTCGAGAGCCCGCTCCATGACATCCACTATCTCGGCGGCACGCCCCGCCTGGACTGGGTGATTGCGGGCCCCGAGACCGGCGCCGGCGCGCGCCCGGCCCAGCCCGGCTGGTTCGATGACCTCTCCCAGCAGTGCGCGGCCGCCGCCGTCCCCTTCTTCGACAAGAACGAGCCCGGCCCGGACAACTTCGGCCGCGCCTTCCCAGAGCTTAAAAATGGATCGACGGGAGAAGCATGAAGACAGCCCAAGAATGGCAAGACGAACTGTGTGGGGAAACGAGCCTGGAAAGCATCCGTGCAATCCAGGACGACGCAAGGCAGTCCGATGACCCGACGCTTGAACAGGTCATGATCCGGGGACTAGCCATCACCATCGTTCAGGACGTGGCGAAATTGAAGGGGCTGGAGATGCCCACCGACTACGAAACGCGCCACGCCCTGGCAGAAAGCGTCATTGCTAACGCACGCGAACAGGCCGCCACGATCATTGCCGCCAACAAAAGGAGCAACCATGCCCAGCGCCCTTGAACGGATCCCGCCCCACCATGAAGAGGCCGAAGTCGGCGTGCTCGGCTCGATCCTGCTCGAGTCCACCCGCGCCCTGGATCTGTGCATCGAGCAGCGGCTCGAGCCCGCCAGCTTCTACATTCCGGCGCACCGTACCCTCTTCGAGGCCATGCTCGAGCTCTCCAAGGTCGGCCGCCCGATCGACGTGCTCACCGTTGCCGGCGAGCTCAAGCGCTCCGGCCTCCTCGAGCGCGTCGGCGGCGGCGCCTATCTCAACAGCCTCGTCGACCGCACACCCACCGCCGCCCACATCGAGCACTATGTCCAGCTCGTTTCGGACCGGCACATGTTGCGCGAGATTATCAACCGCGGCCGCGCCACGGAGGCCGACTGCTTTGCCGGCGCGCTCCCCGCCGGCGAGCTGCTCGCCCAGGCGGAGCAACGGCTCTTCGAGCTCTCGGACATGGGCCGCAGCCCCCAGGTCGCCTGGCAAACCGTTATCCATGACACCATGGGCCGCATCGAGACCAGCCTCAAGACCGGCAACGGGCTCGATGGCCTGGCCACCGGCTACGGCAACCTGGACAAGTGCCTGCAGGGCATGCGGCCGACGAACCTGATTATCCTGGCCGCCCGCCC
>Ga0172380_10009369_pt1 | contig 10447 bp, 5 predicted proteins | sample Leawe162metaG_FD_119747 | JGI IMG/M metagenome (GOLD analysis project Ga0172380, IMG submission 119747) | Leachate microbial communities from a municipal landfill in Southern Ontario, Canada - Leachate well 162 metaG | ecosystem: Engineered > Solid waste > Landfill > Unclassified | place...
CTGCTTGAAGTTTGATAAGATAAACTCCTCCAGGCAGTCCTTCCGCGTTCCAGACTACGGTTTGGGAATCCCCCCCTGCTATTGCAGGGGGGGTAGGGGGGGGCATTTTTCCTTATGAATCCCCGACTTCTTCTGCCTGTTTAGCATGGGGGTCATTTTCCTTATGAATCCCCGACTTCTTCTGCCTGTTCTGGTATGGGGGTCATTTTTCCTTATGAATCCCCGACTTATTCTGCCTGTTTAGCATGGGGGTCATTTTTCCTTATTCACTCATCTCACACTCACAAACAGAAACGCCGGATCAGCCTCGACCCCATATCCTGGCAAATCGGCGTTGATGATGATCGAACCGACGTAACCCGGACCATCCTCCAGATCACTCAATCTGCACCGAAGGTAGAGGCTCTCTTCCGATGTCACGATCACTTCACGCCCCCGGTCAACCCAAGGCTCACCGACGCCATCACGAGTGTAAAGCCTCCCCCGCGAAGTGCTGTACCGGATCGGCACGTTGTCGATGTTGATCTGATGACCGTCCTGCACCATCGACCAGATTCTCACCAGACAGGTGTCATCTGGACTCTCCCGGTCAAACTGCCAATTTTGCGGATCGACAACAACCTGCAACGTTCCATCCTGGAGAGGCAGTTGTATCCGCATCTGTGCAGTCACTTGCCTGTCTTCAAGCTGAACTTCCGCCTGAATCGTCACAAAGTCCATCGACTTGACCGAGTGGTAGTAGAGCCAGCTCCACGCCACGCCCGGTTCTGAGCCAAAGCCTATGTCGTTGCCGGTAGTGCCCGCGTCAATTGATCCGGCATCATTTGGAAGTAGAGTGAACCCGACCGGCACGTTGTTGGGCCAGGGATTCTCGTCGGAATCGAGCAGGCGTGCAGAGACCGGTATCTGCCACGTTCCGCCGCCACCATCATCGCCATCGGTATCGTAGCCGATCTCGATCATCGGTGGTTCGATTGGTACACCTCCCTCGACGCGAACAAAGTACCCTTGTGCCCGGACGGTGTCAACGCGCCACTGCCCCGGTATGTTGTCCTCCCAATTTTCCCAGGTTGTATCAGGATCTCGCCATGTATACGCTTTGATGAAGACCGGCCCGTTCATCAGCCCGGCACTGAGCGATAACTGCGCTATGCCATTATCCGTTCTGGTAGAGTCGATTTTCGTGCCGTTGGGCCAGGTACAGCCGTTGCGTCCTTCCGGTTCGTTGGGAAGAGTGAAGACAACCGTTGTCGGCCGCCCTACCGGATTGCCGTTCGAATCGACGATCAGCGCGCTGATTGTCGAATTGGAATTGCCTCCAGTCTCAGCGGCTTGAATCACCTCGGGATCGGCAGTGATGCGGATCGAGTTGGGATCTCCGGCGACAAACGTCACAGTCGTTACTCCGCTTATAGTAGCTCCTCCAGAGAGAGTCACCGTCCCGGTTACCTCTGCTACTCCTGCAGTGACTCCCGGCGTCAATCGAGCGGTAGCTCTGCCAGTTGCATCTGTAATTGCCACCGGTGTCATGTCTCCCGAAGTCGTCGTGAACCGAACCAGCGTTCCCTGTTCGACGGCGTTCCCTGCCGTGTCAGTGACTGTTGCTTCTATCCTCGAAAAAGCCTGCGGGTCGCTCGTCATCAACTCGCCGGGATTTGCAGTTAAGCGGATATTGTTCGGCGGTCCGGGCAAAAGCTCTATTTCCACTTCGTTGCTGTAAACGATGGAATCGTCGTCATTGATGACATAGGCGCGGATGACCGCCGTCCCCACGAAGTCCCCGCAAGTGTAGCGCGTTTCTACAACGCCATATCTGCCAATTGGGACTACAGATGGGTCGCACCAGCCACCCGCTCCTCCAACTTCGAAATTAACAAATGTTCCTCGAGGTGCGAAGTTGCCATTTGCAAGAAGAGCAGTCGCGCGGATTGTCGCAGTATCTCCACTTGCCGCTTGCATCGAAAGCTTATTTGAGGTCACCATCAACATCGTCACCGGATTCCTCGGTCTGATCGTCACTTCGCAGGAGTCTCTCAGGTTTAGCGGATCGTATTTGACGTAGATTATCGCCGGAACGAGATTACCGTTTCTATCGAGGGAGGGTAAACCAACGTCGGTGAAAATCGTATCGACAATGCCTAGGGCATTCGTTACCAACGGTGAAGTTATCGCTCCGTGTGTCGAAGTAAATACCAGTACCTTGTTTGCCAACGCTTGACCATCGCCATCTTTCAATAGCGCCCTGATGCGAGCAACCGTCAGTCCGCCGTCGGCAAAGATAAGATCAGTGTCCGTCGAAATTTCAAGTCTGCCGCCGGAATCATTACGCTCCATAACAACGATTTGCGTCGTCGCTTCCCATTCTGTCCCGGGAATTCTGGCAACGATATGGGTCGTGCCCGCTTCATAGTTGCTTTGCCAGTGAGGCCTTGCTACGCCATTCGAGTCGGTCGGCGTTATGTTTGAGAGCGTTCCAAAATCGGTTTCAAACAGAAGCTGAACATTCGGGATACCGACATTAGAGGTGTTTTTTACCTGAGCGCGGATATCGGCTTCTCCCAAGACATCGCGCTCCAAATAGAGGAAATTCGGGAACACCCGTATCGTTAGACTCCCAATGTCGTCCGTCATTCGCTGCACTTTCATCGTCAACGCGGAATCGAGTCCCTCGCTCATCCCCGGCAGATTTGCCTGAAGTTGGATATTGACCCTGCCCAAGCCCCCCAGCGAGCTGAACTCAACCTGCAATTCGCCCGCCTCATTGGTCAATCCGGGAGCCGAGACCGAACCAAAGACGCGTTCGACTTCGCTGAGATCTTTCAGCCCGACTCTCACCGGCAGCCCGGCGATCCCGAGCCCGTCTTCGTCGCTGAACACCGCTTTGAAAGTCGTCTCGACCGTCGCCCCGTTAGCAACCTTGAAGGTTGTGTTAGGTGCGTCGAATGCGATCCGCGCAGGTTTCCGTACACCGCGAATGGCGATACTGGAGGTCACCGATCCACCCGGGACGATGAGCAGAGGCGAGAATTCCTGCCAGCCTTCGCGGACGGTGATGTTAGCTGTTGCAGAGATTCTGCCGTGCTGGTCAGAGGTCAGTCCCGGCGTGTCGAACGAACCACTGTTCGAGATTGAGGCAAGCTCGACTCGCACCTCGGGAGCGACGCCGCCGTCCTTCTGCAGGACGAGCGCATTCACCGGGATCGTCATCTCAGCCCCTGCCAGCCATATCAGGCTGTCGGGCAGGTTTTCCAGAATGATCTGGTACTCGGTTGACGTTGTCGGAGTGGTTGGCGAGTCATCCGACTCGCACCCGATTGTGAACATCATGATTAGCACGATGTTCAGGATTAGTAGTTGTTTCATTGGTTCTGCTTTCGTAAAGATTGACGTAAACATCGAAATTTATTCCTTCCCCAAAAGTGCGACTGGGATATCCTCCGTGCCGCATGAGGAAGCGTGGATTGCAATCCCCCCCTGCTATTGCGAGAGTCAACTTCAATCCCCCCCTGCTATTGCAGGGGGGGTAGGGGGGGTCATTTTTCCTTATCCCTTCTTGGAGCAGGGGTCATTTTCGTTCCGTCAGGTCTTGAACGAAGTGGAGACCTGACTGTTGAAAAAACATTCTGCCGCAGGATGTCCTCATCCTGCGGCACACTAAAGGATTCCCGCGACAGGGTGCGGACACCCTGTCGCAAACTCTTCCAACTTTCCCACTTTCTCACTTGCCCACTTTCCGACTTTCTATCATACCATCAAGCAATTTCTGCAGTAGAGGCACAAAACCGGGCGCGACTTCCTCAACAGAGGGAACCGGCCCGGCAGGGATCTTTATCGATAAATAGGTAGTATCGTTGTAAACGACTGCGCCGATCTGGGCGACGGCGTCTTCGGGAGGGACAAAAACGGCATAGAGGGCGCGGATGCGTCCTTCATTGTCGCTGAATGCTTCAGAGGGGATGATCTCGCCCGGACCTCGCCGGACAACCAGACATGCAGGCACGCCTACGGCAGGACGCCCGTTCGTCTCCCGAATGCGGACGTCGAACGCGGCGACGCGGAAGTCACCTTGTTGCGCAAAATATGCGCCGGTTGGACCGGAAATCTGCACGATTACCGGGTGCGGAGGATTCGGGGCAAGAGGCCCCTGGCTTTGGCAGGAAACAAGTGGAAGCACCAGCAACAAAGCCGCAATAAATGGTTTCAAAGCATAACTCAGGAATACTTGGCAAAGGCATGATTACGTGACCTGACCCATTAGCGAGCAAAATTTATACCGAATAACATATTTCTTGCCGTAAGGTCTTTAACGAAGTAACGACCTGACTGGAATGCCTGTCAGTTCACGCCTTGCAGGCTAAGAACTGACAGAACATAAGATTTCGGTGGCTTCCCGATTTATCGGGCTTGGTTAAGTTTGTAGATTCGTTTATTCAGACCCGATAAATCGGGAAGCCACCGGTGTTTTAGGATTAGTAACACGCACTCTTCCAACTCATCCAACTCTTCCTACTCTTCTAACTCAGCGCACTCTCTCCAAAATCGCCACCGTCTCAAGATCGGGGGTCTGAGGAAACATATCGAACGCCTGCACACCTTGCAGCCTATATGTCGGCATCTGCTTAAGGTCCCTCGCCAGTGCCGCCGGGTGGCAGGAGATATAAATCAAGCGATTAGCGCCGTACTTTTCCAGCCAGAATCGTGCCGGGCTCGATAGCCCTTTACGAGGCGGATCGAGAATAATGACGTCAGCCTCACGCGGTAATTCAGACCATGCTGCCGCTTGATCGAGGTTGCCCCATTGATACCTCACGTTAAGCCCAGTTGCCCGGGCAAGACTCTCTCCGGCGAGTAGCGAGTCCTCATTGGAATCGACAACTTCCACCGCCGCGCCTTGTCCTGCCGCCGACAAGCCGAACATTCCCCAGCCGCCATAGAGATCGAGTACATTATTGCCTTTGGTGATGAACTTCATCACTTCGGCCTCGAGCAACGCCGCGGCTTGGCGATTGACTTGGGAAAAGGTGAGGGCAGAGGCGTTCGCAGTTGCCCCTCCATGCCTGATCGCCACCGTTGTCTCGCCCATGCTTCTTGCCCATTGAGAATTGTAGGCTCGCTGCTTAAGCGACTCGACACTGCGGATCTCCCAACCGTTCAGGTTGAGACTGGTAAGTGCTTCAGCCAGTTTATCGATGCGCGGTTCATACTCCACATTGAGGAAGAGGACGGCGACGACTCCATCTCGACCGTTTGACCGAAAAAGGATTCGAGCAACCTCGCCACTCGAATCCTTCCGGTCCTTTACGGGTTCGTTCGCGAAACGCTCGATGAAACTGCTGACGGCTTTACGTACCGCTTCTTCGGTCAGTTGACAGTCGAGGATCGGCACGATTTTGTTATCGAACTGATAGCCGATCAACCACTGGTTGTCGCGGATCTCTATCCCTAACTCGACGCGTTCACGGTAACCCCACTGAAGGGGAGACGCGATCACAGGAGGCACTTCGATATCGATACCGCCTAATCGTCGTAATGTCTCGCCAAGGTTTTTACGTTTCCACTCCAGAGCAGACTGATATGAATATGCACCGAGTGGGGAAGCGAGACAGCCCTCTCCGTAGTGCTGACAAGGGTGGTCGCACCGGTCAGGCGAGGCTCCGATCAGACTGAGCAGGCTGCCTCGAACGAGTCCTTTGCTCGTCTCGAAAAATTCGACTTGAACACGGTCACCCGGGAGCGTCCCCGGAACGGCAACCACCCGGCTGGAATCGGTGCGACCGATTCCATACCCCTCTGTAGAGAGGTCGGTGACCGAAATCGTAGTTTTCAAATGTCAATCCACTCGATGAGTGCAGGTTTTTCTTTCGGGATCGAATAAACCTCTACAGTTACGCCGTTGGGGTCCATAGTTGTGAACCCCCAATAGCTATTTTGGCGCCACTCGGGAAGATCTTTAAACAGCCTGACTCCGGCGTTTTTCAGTTTTTTCACGACTGCGGCGTATTCATCCTCCGGTATCGCGACCGCCCAAGATGTTATCTCAAGCTTACCTCCCGGATATCCTGGTTGGGACGCCCATTCCGTAGGTATCGGTGGGTCTTCGTTCTCCCTCGCAAAGAACATAAGCTCGAAGCCTTCGCATTGGTAGCAGACGTAGCCCCACTCTTCTTCATACTGGGTCTCCTTCAATCCGATCAGTTCAGAGTAAAACTTCCGGGTTCCGGGAATGTCGGAGGTGCAATTGAACAGGTACTTTATGCTGATCTTCGGCTTGTTGTCGGAATTTTCTGTATTTTGACTCATTGATGACTCCATTGGAATGATGTAACGCCCAAATTCTTCGGGCTCAATTTGGAAAATCGATGAAAATGACTATTTTGATTGGTTACGAAAGTGCATTTCTACTCAATTGTGAGATGCACTTGCGAAATTTAATCCTAAATCAGACTGGAAGCAACCCGTTCCGTACTAAAAAATGCTGGCACAACCTTTGCCAAATATACAATAGAATCAAATTCGCGGAACTTATATAAGACCATGCGCACAATTTCACATAAGCATTATTGCAAACTGCTGTCCCTTATTACAGCGTTACTTATCTTCGCCCGGTTCTCCTTCGCGGCTATGTCGAATGAGGAATGCCTCGTCTGCCATGAGGATCCCTCGCTCACAAATTCCGCTGGGAAATCGGCTGCGGTTTTATCTGCCGCGTTTTCCGGGAGCATCCACGCCGGCCTTTCGTGCGTGGACTGCCATGTTCAACCGGCCAACTACGAAGATGCTCCTCACTTCAAGAGCTACCAAAAGGTAAACTGCAACTCCTGCCATGAAGATGCCGGGCATAGCTTCGAGAGCAGCTTTCATGGTAAAGCACTTGCAACCGGCACGGGGAAAGCGCCAACTTGTTACGCTTGTCACGGCGTCGATTCCAATCCTCACGCGATTGAACCACTGAACGTTCGTTCGGCTGAGAACTCCTGCCGACGCTGCCATACGAGTGAGACCAACCGGTTCGACGGGTCGGTGCATGCCGAAGCGGCTAAAGCCGGTAAGGATTCCCCGGGGTGTACAAGCTGCCACTCCACGCATTCCGCAGCCCTCCCTCCATCGGTAGGTGCTGTCAACAAGCTCTGTGAAAAGTGCCACGTCGGCGCGATGAAGCAGATCGAAACCGGCGCGCATAAGGACGCCATTGCGGCAATGTCCTGCGCTTCCTGCCACGACGTTCACGCCACTCACAAGCCTCATGTTGACAAAGGCACCATCGCCGCCTGTGAAACTTGCCACAGTGGCTACCGTGATCAATTTAAAAATACTGTCCACGAACCGCTCCTCGAGTCTGGCAAAATGAACTGCCTCTCCTGCCACCGCACCCACCAGGTGACGGACGCGGCAGAGAGTGAAAGCTTCAGTTGTGGAGCCTGCCACAGTGCCGTCGAGTCAGATTATCGGTCAAGTGTCCACCGGCTTGCACGACTTCACGGTAACCGGACTGCCGCTACGTGTGCTGACTGTCACTCAGGACACAAAGTCATGCATCCGAGTGATACCAGCAGTATGGTCAGCAGGGAAAAGATCCCGCAGACTTGCGGCAAGTGTCACGGTAACCAATCCGTAGTGACCGCGGATTATGTGCGCCTCCCGATTAGTCTGCCCAGCTATTCCGAGTCGGTTCACGGCAATAAAAATGACCACGAACTTGGAGCCGTCTGTACCGATTGCCATGGCGTTCACGGCTTAAAAGGCGCTGGAGATCCGACCAGTACCATCAACCGGCAGAATTTGGCTCAAACCTGCGGAAAGTGCCACACTCAGGCTTCTGAGGAATACGTCACTTCCATCCACGGTAAAGCTGTGGCGCTCGGCATCAAAGACAGCCCCTCTTGCACCGATTGCCACGATGAACATCTGATCCTTGAAGTCGATAATCCCAAAGCGGCTACCAATTCTTCCAACATGGCGCACGAGACTTGCGGTAAGTGCCACGCGGACCCCGCTATGGCTGCAAGATATGGGCTCCCGGCAGAAGTCATCGAGAGCTACGAGGATAGTTATCACGGTTGGGCGATCAATCGCGGAGGAAAAGCGGTCGCTACCTGCGTCGATTGTCATACTACGCACAACGTCAGATCAGCGCTCGATCCCCAGTCATCCATCAACAAAAAGAACGTCGTCGCCACCTGTGCAAATTGCCATCAGAACTCCAATGCCGAATTTGCCGCGAGCTACTCCCATATACTCGCTCGCGGTAAAATGATGGTTCACGACTGGGTCAAGCTGATTTACATTTGGCTTATTGTCCTCGTGTTAGGCGGAATGTTCGTTCATAACCTGGTCATCTTCATCCACGCGATGAAGGAGCATCGTAAGAAGCACCTCGCTGAGCCCGCATACGAGCGAATGACTGTAAGCGAGATCACCCAGCACATTATCCTTGCGGTTTCGTTCATAGGACTTGGGATAACAGGCTTCGCGCTCCGCTTCCCTGACACATGGTGGGCGAACTTGCTGGTCTATTCCGGCATGGATGAAGGCGTGCGTCGTTTCGTCCATAGAGCATTGGCGGTAATACTGGTTGGCTCGTCGTTCTACCATGTCTGGTTCCTGCTCTTCACCCGACGCGGTAAAAAGTTACTTGTAGCGATCTTCCCGAAGTTTACTGACATTGGCGAAGTGATAGGCAACATGCTCTACTACTTCCGACTGAGGAAAGAGCCACCTCGCTTTGGTATGTATGATTACACACAAAAGGCGGAGTATTGGGCGCTTATCTGGGGAACGATTGTGATGGGAGTGACCGGTGTAATTCTTTGGTTCCCCACGATTGCGACGAGTTGGCTCCCGGCGTGGGTAGTGCGAGTTTGCGAGACCGTCCACTATTACGAGGCGATCCTTGCAGTCTCCGCAATTGTGATCTGGCACTTCTTCTTTGTCATTGTTCTCCCCAAGGAGTACCCAATGAGTTGGACTTGGCTGACCGGACGCATGTCGAAGCATGAGTGGAAAGAATCCCACCCGCGTGCTGCCGAAGAGTTGGGCGAGGAACCGAAAGACCTCCCACCCAAAACTAAGTAGGACCGGGCGTCCCGACCGGTTTAAGAATAAAAAGCCGTCGATCCATTTCACCGGATCGACGGCTTTTTCTCGCATTTGGCCTGTTCTATTGCTCAGATGGCCGGAGCGCTGTTCATTGAACCATAACTAGTTTTGTGGAAACGCTTTGCCCGCCTTGCTTCACATTCAGCCAATAGCTTCCTGTCGCAAGTCCTGCTCCGTTGATATCAACGTTCCGACGTCCCGGTATGACCGCCGACAATGTCCAATCACGCAAGCTTCTGCCGGTAATATCTGTCAGGCGAAGCACAGCTTCTCCGGGGTTAGGTAACTCAACCGTAACCATGGTTCTTGCGTTGAAAGGATTAGGCGATACAGATTCAATATTCAAAAGACCGGGAACCATTACATCACTGGCGGTTTGTGTAATCTGGTTCGGGTAGCCAACTTTTATGACCCAGGAATCGTTGATGAGATGATTCGGATCGCATGTGAATGTCTGCGATTCGCCTACCATCACCAGACTGCCGTCGCTCAGCATCACGGCATTCCGGCAGAAATCCCAGCATGGACCACCGAACGATTTTTCCCAAAGCATTTTGCCCGTCGTGTGGTCGAGGCAAAAGGCCTGAAATTCGTAGTTGCGTCTGGCGTAACCGGAGGAGCCGGTGAGGATGACCGATCCGTCCGGTGCGACGTTGGCAGCGCTAATGTAGTCGTGTCGATCCGTACCTATAGTCTTGAACCAGACTGAGTCGCCCTTGGCATCGACCTTGAGTGCGAAGCCATCCATATTGTCGCGTTCTGTCGAGTTGTAGTGACCACCGATCAGGTAACCTCCATCAGAGGTCTGCGCCAGGCAACAGGCTTCTTCACGCTCTAAACTCGAACCGTATGTTCGACTCCATTCCAGGTTGGCGAATCTGTCGAATTTCATCAGCAACACATCTTGCTCGAAGCTGTCCGGGTCGATCGACTTTTGACATCCGGTCATCGCAAATCCATCGTCAAACGTCCGGATTCCTTTGTACATGCGCTGGTGGTTTTCGACGTCGCCGTAATCTCTGGTCCAGAGTGAATCGCCATTGGCCGAAATCTTCATTATGCGAGCATCCCAGTTTCGAGGATCGTTCTCTTTGACGGAGTGGATAACGGTGCCGAGAAAGTAGTAATCTGCGTTATCGTCGATGACTGCGGAGTAAGTGATGCTTTCGGTCTCGCCGAATGTCTTGCGCCAAATCTCCTTACCTGAACGAGTGACACAAATCATCATGAATTGCGGGTAGCTATCGCTATTGGTCCGTGACCAACCGCAGAGCATGTAGCCGCCATAGAACCACGGCAAAATGGTCTTAACAAAATCGTCATTGGGCGCATGGTAGATCTCGCCCCAGAC
>Ga0172380_10009370_pt1 | contig 10446 bp, 8 predicted proteins | sample Leawe162metaG_FD_119747 | JGI IMG/M metagenome (GOLD analysis project Ga0172380, IMG submission 119747) | Leachate microbial communities from a municipal landfill in Southern Ontario, Canada - Leachate well 162 metaG | ecosystem: Engineered > Solid waste > Landfill > Unclassified | place...
GGGGGGGGGGGCCCCCTGGGGGGGGGGGGGCCCTTCCGGGGGGGGGGGCCCTTCCGGGGGGGGGGGGCGTGTTGCAGGGCTTGACGGCGTTGGCGCATGCGATCGGCGACCCGGTCGCTGTCGGACGGCTGATCGCCCCGCGTGGAAGCGGCGGGCTGATCGGGCGCTGGAGCCGGGGGGGCTTGGGGAGCCGGGGGGTTGGTTGCATCGTCGGCGCGGAGGGGTGTGCTGATGCAGAGGCATCCGAGCAGGGCGAGTGTGGCGAGCGTGAGCGGTTTGATGTGGATCATGGGCATTGGGGCGGCGACAGGCCGCGGCTGGTTAGAAGGAACCGTTTTCAAACAGGTAAAGGTCATATGCCAGCGTATTGGTGTCGGTCGAACCGGTACCGACCGTCGAGGTGACGGCCAGACGATGCGAGATGGCGTCCAATTGTTCCGCGACGCCGGCGATGCGGGTGTCCAGATGGGATTGCGGATCGACGATGAACTTGTCGGCCCGCGCCAGTTCGATCTCGCTGATGCGGGTCGGCACCAGATGGGGCCTGGCCCACAGCGCGGCATAGAAGAACACCAATCCGATCGCCGCCGCGTAACGCCAGCCGGTCCATTGCGTCCATCCAATCCGACCGATCACCCCGCCGCTCTGGTCGCGCAGCGCATGCACGGTCGCCGCGAAAATCCGATCCGTCAGATCGACCGGCGGCTCGGTCGGCAGCGCACGCCGCAATCGCTCATCCAGCAGTTTTTCGTCGGCATCCAACGGCAAGTTGTCATTCATCGGTTTCATTGCAATCCTCGATTCCGCCTCATCTTCACTTCGTCCCTTAATCCCTTGATCCCTTGATCCCTTTCGCCAGCGGGGGTCATCAACGTTCGCAATTTTTTAATCGCCCGGTGGCCTCGTGCCAGCACGGTGCCCAGCGGGCTGTCGAGCATCCGGGCGATCTGTTGAAAACTTAAATCGGCGGTGTAACGCAAGTGGAGCAACTCCTGATCCGCCGGCGGCAACTGCGCGATCGCCCGATGCAACGCCGCCGCGTCCTCCGCCGCCTCCATCCCTCCCCCGGAAGCGGCCCCGCCCCCGCCCCCGGAATGTGTCCCGGCCCCGTACCCGGAAGTTTCTTTCGCATGGTAGCCGAGCGTTTCCGGCGGTGTCGATGCGAAGTCCACGTTCACGGCGTGGCGTTTGCGTCTTCGCATTTCATCCCGCAGCCGGTTCATGGCGATTCGGAAGAGCCACGCCTCGAACCGGCCGCAGTCGGCATACTGCCCCAGTTTGCCGACGACCTTGACGAACGTGGCCTGTGTGATTTCCTCGGCCAGTTCACGGTCGCCACACTGGCGCACCAGCAACCCATAGATGCGACCGGCGTAGCGCTCGACCAGCCGCCGCCACGCCGTTTCATCACCGCCGGCCGCGGCCGTCAAAATGGCATCCAGGTCGCCGTCCATGTTGTAACAGTGTAACGCCGTCGCAGCCGGGATATTGCGGGAAATCACAATTTCCGCGGCGGTCGGATATTCGGACTTTCGATCAACCCCGTCGTCCTTTCGGCCGATATATCTTCCATGAATCCGTGAGGGATGTCGGTTTTTCCCCCATTGGCTCATCGGCTCATTTATCGGGCTTTTTTGTTGCTTTGCCCGGTTCGTGTGTCATAATGATGTATGTGGGTCCGGATGTGAAAGCAGCCGGGCCAGATGGGATGAACGAGGGCGCCCGCTTCTTGTGAGAGAGAGGCCACCCGCCCAATAACTGTTTTACCGATGCGGCAATCGCCCTGTTGTCATGCGCGATGTGCAATCGGTGGGAAGAACGAGGTGGAGTGGACATGCGCGCGATCATCGCCACCGTCGGCACCGATTCGGACACCGGCGATTACGTCCTCCGCTTCAACCTCTCCTTCAACGCCGGCCCGGGCCAGTCCGTCAACGCCACCCTTCGCTACTCCGTCGCCGTCGCCCCGCAGTTCCCCGACTGGTACATCGAAGACGTCGGCTTCCAGATCAGCGGCGTCTCCGCCATCGACACCGGCGTCGTCAACATCGGCGAACAAATCACCAGCGTCCCGCCGCCCACCACCAATCCCAACAACATCCTCGGACAACTCAACGGCGGATATTTCAACAGCGGCCTGCTCTCCCTTCTGGTCGATCACGCCGTCTTCACCCCCGTCAAGCAAATCTGGATCACCAAAGATGTCTCCATCTCCGGCGGAACCGCCGGGCTGGCGCACCTCAGCGAAGTCTATCAAACCTTCAGCCAAGTCCCCGAACCGGCCTCCCTCGCCCTGTTCGCCCTGACCGGCCTGACGCTCCTCCGTCGCCGTCGCGCCGGGCCTGATCCCGATTGAACTCTCCGTGCCCCCAGCACGAAGCCAAGCCGGGTCGCTCCACAGCGATCCGGTTTTTTTGTACCGGGGGCATGACGCGCCACGCGGGGTTTGAATTCATTCATGCCCCCTGTTTTTCCCTGAAGACCCACACGAAGGACACGAAGAAGCACGAAGTTGATAAGATCGTATTTAAGTTAAATACGATCCTTTGTGTTCCTTCGTGTTTCTTCGTGTGAAATCGTCGGGTGGGCGACTCCCGTTCAGGCAGGCGCGCCAGTTGTCATGCGCCCGTTCTTTCCACATTCCGTTCTTTCCACATTCCGTTCTTTCCACATTCCGTTCTTTTCACTTGCTTTTCGCCCCGTCCGCGGTGTATAGTTCTCCGCTTATGCAACGTCACGAGCTACATCTCTCCCTCGCTCTAACCGCCGGCCTCATCGCCGCCGCGGTTGTCGTTGCGCCGGTCGCCGTTAGCTGAGCGGATGACCCGCCCCCCGGCCCCCGGAAGTTTTTTCCCCTACAATCCACCGTGTTTACGCAATCGTATTTTCCCCGCCCGTATTTTCATGGGCGACTTTGAACGAATAATGAGGTTCACACCATGACCGACTCCGCTCTCACCACCGACATCGCCTCCGCCTCCGCCGGCCCTCGCTGCGACAAATACGTCGGCAAAACCGGCGCGCAAATCTTCCACGACATGATGGCTGAACACGGCGTCACCGCCATCTTCGGCTACCCCGGCGGGGCCATCCTCCCCGTCTTCGATGCCATCTATCAATCCAAAGCGTTCCAGTTCATCCTCTCCCGTCACGAACAAGGCGCGGGTCATATGGCCGAGGGACTCGCCCGCGTCACCGGACGTCCGGGGGTCGCCCTCGTGACCTCCGGCCCAGGGGCCACCAATATCGTCACACCCATCGCCGACGCCTGGATGGACGGCACACCCCTCATCGTCTTCTCCGGCCAGGTCGCCACCGGCGTCATCGGCACCGACGCCTTCCAGGAAGCCGATGTCACCGGCATCACCCGCCCCTGCACCAAATGGAACGTGCTGGTCAAAGACGTCCGCGATCTGCCCCGCCGCATCAACGAGGCGTTCCACATCGCCACCACGGGCAGGCCCGGACCCGTCCTGCTCGACCTGCCCAAGGACATGACCGCCAGCACACTCACGCAACCCGTCCGCACCGCCCCCTACCTGCCCGGCTACGCCATCCGCGAACTGGGCGCCAGCGCCAACATCGACCGCGCCGCGGAAATGATCAACCGCGCCAAACGCCCGCTGCTCTACGTCGGGCAGGGGGCGATCCTCTCCAACGCCGTCGCCGCCCTGCGAGAAGCCGCCATCCGCGCCAACATCCCCGTCACCACCACGCTCATGGGCCTGGGCGCGTTCGACGAAGATCATCCCCTGTCCATGCATATGCTCGGGATGCACGGCTCGGCCTACGCCAACTGGGCCATGGACCAGGCCGATGTCATCATCGCCCTCGGCGCACGCTTCGACGATCGCGTCACCGGCGACCCCCGGAAGTTCGCACGCGGAGCGCGCGAAGCCGAGCGGCGCGGCGAAGGCGGCATCATCCACTTCGACATCAGCCCCGAACAAATCAACAAAATCATCCAGGCCACCGTTGTCGTCCAGGGCGACGCCCGGCAAAATCTCGAAGCCATGCTTCCGCTGCTCAAGTTCGCCCCGCGCACCGATTGGATCGAACAGTGCGACAGGTGGAAAGCCGAACATCCCTTCCGCTACCAACCCGATGAACGCGAAGCGCATCTCAAACCCCAGCAGGTCATCGAAGAACTCGACAAGCAAACCCGCGGCGAAGCGATCATCACCACCGGCGTGGGCCAGCACCAGATGTGGGCCGCTCAGTTTTACACCTTCAAACATCCGCGCCAGTGGGTCACCAGCGGCGGGCTGGGCACGATGGGCTTCGGCGTCCCGGCCAGCATCGGCGCGCAACTCGCCCGGCCCGACAAGCAAGTCATCAACATCGACGGCGACGGCTCCTTCTGCATGACCGGCCACGAAATGAACACCGCGTCGCAATACAACATCCCCGCCAAGACCATCATCCTCAACAACGATTTCCAGGGCATGGTCAAACAGTGGCAGGACTTGTTCTACCAGGAACGATACAGCCACACGCAGATGCACAACCCCGACTTCGTGAAACTCGCCGAGGCGATGCACTGCAAGGGCTTCCGCGTCACCAAAGCCGCCGATCTGCCGAAGGTGATGGAAGCATTCCTCGCCCACGACGGCCCGGCGATCATGGACGCGGTGGTCGAAAAACACGAACACGTCTATCCCATGATGCCCGCCGGCAAATCCGTCGATGACATGGTGCTCGGCCCGAAACCCAAATGATCGTGCATGATTGTCGGGATGAGTTCATGTAAACTGTATTCCACAATGGTTTCCCGGTTGGGTCATCGCGATCTCTGTCTCAGGTGCCAATATGAGAATCACAAGTATTAACATTCAGGGATTTCGAGCGATCGAAAGCCAACGGTTGGACTTTGAAGATCGTTTACGCAGGCCGCGTCCCGTTACTGTAATCGCCGGCCCCAATGGTTGCGGCAAAACCAGCATTCTGTTCGCGGTGACGAACGCATTACGAGGAGTAATGGGCTATCGCACAGAGGATGTGCCGCCTCCCTCTCAAGATGATATCCGTTTGCCATCGGGTCGCGGTGGCTGGCACAACGCGCCATCGGAAACGCGTGTTGAAGTGGAACTGGCCATTAGTAAGGATGAACAGCAGGCCATACGAAAGGTTCTTCAAATCGTGGGATGGGATGTTCCTCCCGCGTTACCCGATGATCGCCTTAAAGTAACTTGGCGGTATCCACCCGGATTTGACAAAGATGGCAAACCTCATTCGGTGTTTTCCGCAGATGTATCTCCGGCGATATTTCACATTCGATCTTGGTTGGCCGGACGGCGTTTGGCTATCAATGCGTGGCAGAATCGAATGCCGGGAATGACCGTTGACTTGCTTCTTCAAGTCGGTGGACTTTGGCTATTTCCACAGGATCGAAACCTTTTATACCGAGTTGTCTCCGGAAATGGAACGGCGGGTCAAACTTTAGATGACAATCCCATGATTGATATGAAGCAGGACGCGGAGTTTGAAGATGCACGATCGGGAAGTCGCCCCGAACGGAGTGTGTCGAATATTCTTAAATTCTTAAGCGAATATGTGTGGGCCAGAGATGAGAAACTTCCCCCTGAACGGAACTGGGAAAAGCGGGTTCAAGAGTTGTTCAATAAAGTGTGCGCTCCTAAAGAATATGTGGGTTATAAATATCGGGGAGATTCCCCGCTTGGGGCACCGGTTATCCGTGATGGCGATGCTCAATATCCCCTATCGCAAGCTGCTTCCGGTGAATTGGTCGTTCTTGAATACGCGACCCGTTTAACTTATCCCAGTCCGTTGGATCGAAGCATTATCCTCATTGATGAACCCGAAATTCATCTCCATCCAACGTGGGTACGTAAACTTTATATGGCGTTACCGGAGTGGGGGCATGAAAATCAATTCATACTTACAACCCATTCTCTCGAATTAAAACAACGGGCACAGGCGGATGGTTGCCTTGTGGATCTCGGCTCATTGGACTCTTAACACCGGGGAGAACGTCATGAATTCAAAGTATGATGGTTTATATCCCCTTCCAGGCAGTCTGGCGATTTTGTGCGAAGGGGATGTCGCGGGATATGAAAAGGATACGATTGAAAAATGGCTCGTTAAGAGCCGTGACATAGCGGCGGTTGATGTGTGGGCTTGCGGGACCAAGACCGCAATTTTTGGATTCGCGGATGCCATCGGTCGCTCTGTACCAATTTTTGCCATCGAAGACCGAGATTACCGTTCTTTGCAGGAAGCGGAGGGCGAGTGTCACGGTAATGCCCAAAGCCGCATCGACCGGGGAATCGCCGTCAAAGGTTGGTTGGCATGGCAACGTCATGAAATTGAAAATTATTTCATTGAACCCGACATACTGGTTCCCGTCCTCTCAACAGAGTTTGGCGTTGATTCCCATATCGTAACGGATCGGTTGAATCAACTACTCAAGGTGCAGTGTATCGATCAAGCCGCCAGGGCAACATTGGCGCGTTTCAAATCGGTTTTGCCGGATAAACACGCGGTGGTTGGGGGGCTTGATCCGAGAAAGTACCGGCCTAAATGGAATAGCGAAAGCCGAGCGTTTGATTTTCCTAAGATTCAAACTGTGGACCAAGGCCTTGCAGAGATTATTCAGAAAGCAAAGCCAAAGATGGCGATAGAAATCGACGAAAATACACAGTTACAAGCGTTTCACGAGCAAGTCGCAGTCTGGAAAGATATGGACTCAGGGAAAAACGCATGGAAAGAAGACTGGAGCGGTAAAGAAGTTTTGCACGGCATGTTGCAGTGGATGGCGGGTGAATTCGGCTGGAATAATGCGCCAAATGAACCGCAATCGCCCATTGCGTGGGATAAGTTGAATCAAAAAGAAGCTAAGACCCAACTGCGGCATATCGAAAGCGTGTTGCAACGGTCTTTCGTTCGTGCATTTCTTGAATTTCTATCGGGCAGTGAAGCACATCCCATACGGTCTGAGTGGAACGAGCTTGCTGCTCGTATTGCCCGAAATGCGATGCCGTCTTAATTCAATGACAGTGTAAGGTCATCACCCCCCGTCGCCGCCCATCCCCGCTTCCCTCCATTGCACCACGAAACCCGCAGGCAGCGAGGGGGCCGCGTTGTCGATGGCGAACACGCAGCGGAACGTCTGGCTTGCCGGGTCGATCACCGGGTCGGCGAACTTCAGCTTCGCCCGCACATCCCGGTTCCCCGGCTCCCCGGCCGCCAGCGCGTCTTTCACCGACAACACCACATCCTGCGTCTCGTTGCGATAGCGGATGTTCCGCGACTGCTCGGTCAGTCGGGTGCGAAGATACGCGGCCTCGGCGGCGCGATTGCCGATCGGCTGCTCGAACTCCAGCCCGACCCGATACTCATAGTAATCGCCGTCCATTTGGCGATACCCGCCCGCCGCGTCGCCGTCCAGCCCGTAATGCTTGACCTGCCCCTTGAGGTCCAGCCGGGGAAGCGTCTGGTTTTGCGCCACGTCCTGTTGAATCTTCGCGTCGGCGAGCTGGAACAATATCTGCGACAGTTCCGGCCGCTCGTGAATCGCCGTGGGTCCGACGCCTGGTCCGGTTCCCCCCTGAATCTCCGCCGTGTATTGCTGATCCGCCGGCCCCCGCGTGATCGTCGCCGCGTTGTCCGGGTCGTTGACCGACTGACGGGCCTGCGCGATCACCCGCTCACGCACCTGCTCCACATCCGCTCGCCCAGCGGCGAATCGCAACCAGCCGGCGCCAGCGCGATCAGTATCGTTCCGGTCCATAAACCCACCCAGTGATGCGATGCCTTCATTGACCCCATCGCAGCAGTCTAACAAGACCATCCCCGTGATGAAAATGCCCCCGACCGGCCCGTCCCAGGGCGACAGGGCACACGACTCATTTTTCCAATAACGCCCGGTCCTTCCGCGCATGTCGCCGCAACGCCATCCGTGTGATCCGCGGAAGCAGATGGGCCAAGCTCGATCCGACGTGCGACCATCGCGCCGGCCAGACCTCCGGGCAGGGCCGCCTCAGACATTGCATGATCCGCCTCGCCACGTGCTCCGGCGTCTGCATGAAAATCGCCGGCGTGTTCTCGCGGATTCCGTCCCGCCCCGCCATCTTCGCGCTCACGTCGAAAAACTCCGTTTTCGTCCCGATCGGATACACCGTCGAAACGTCAATCCCGTACTCCTCCAACTCCACTCGCAACCCCGTCGCCAGCGCGTCCTGCGCCGCCTTCGTCGCCGAGTAATGCGCATAGAACGGCAAACCCACCCGCCCGACAATGCTGCTGGTCACCACGATGTGTCCCGATTTCCGCTTCTTCATCTGCGGCAGCGCGGCATGAATGCAACGCACCATCCCCCAGTAATTGGTCTCGAATATCGCCCGGTGGTCCGCATCGCCCAACGTCTCAATCCCCGCCATGAATCCGTAACCGGCATTGGCGAACATCACGTCCAATCGCCCGAATTGCCCGACCGTTTGATCGACCAGGCGTCGCACATCATCGTCGATCGCCACGTCGCAGGGCACGACCAGCGCCTGCCGCCCGGTGGCGCGCACCAGTTCGGCGACTTGTCGCAGTTTGTCTTCACGACGGGCCGCGAGAACGATGTGCATCCCCGCCCGCGCCGCGGCAATCGCCGTCGCCGCCCCGATGCCCGCCGACGCCCCGGTGATAACGATGACCTGATCGGTAAGTTTTTTCGTCACACGCCCAGCGTCCCCGATACCGCGCCAAAATGCAACCCCCGGAAGTATCCCCGGAAGTATCCCCGGAAGTGTCCCCGGAAGTGTCCCCGGAAGTGTCCCCGGAAGTATCCCCGGAAGTGTCGCTATTTCTCCCCCTCCCCCCCAAGCCCCGGAATGCCCGTCTTCGGGCTTTCCGGGGATCACTCCGCGCCCGGCAACCGCCCCGCCCGCAGCGCATCCATCGTCATCCGTATCGCCTTCACATCCCCCAATGCCCCGGCCTTCTCCGCATCGCCCAGCAACCACCACGCCTCCGCCGCCGACGGATCGTCCGCCACGATCCGACGCAGCATTTTCTCCGCTTCGTCCTTGTGCCCCGCCTGCTGTTCCGCCAGCGCGCCGATCAGTTTCATCCACAGCGAGCCGCCCTCGTCCTTCCGAGACAGTTCCAGCGCATCGGCCCATCGCCCGTCCTCCATCGCCTTCAACGCATCATTCATTTGCGCGACACGCCGCTTGCTGATCGCCTCCACATCTGTTTTCGTTGGTTCACTCTTCCCTACTTCCGGGGGCGGGGGCGGGGGCGTGCGAAGCAGCACCCGCCCCCCTGCCGCCTTCAATTCCACCGCGATCTTCTCATCGGTCAGCGGCGTATCGACGATAATCGGCTCCCTCGGCCCGGCGTTCACCGTCTGCCGATACGTCTTCAACCCCGCCGTCACCGTGATCTGCGCATTAATCAATCGCCCAAACGGTGCCACCGCGATCATCCATTTTCCGCCCGCATCCTTCGTCGCATTGATCGCCACCGTCTCACTCGCATCGCTCGCGGGTCCGATGCCCGACGCGATGCCGAGGGTGATTTGCGAAGTGAACGCGCTGTACGCAGGCAACGGTATCCGGTTGGCATTCACATACACCGTTCTCCAATCCGCTTCCGCCAGTTCCGGCCACGCCTCCTCGGTCATCCGATGATCCCGCACCAACACGACATTCACATCGGCATCCTTTTGATACCAACCCGTCAGGTTGTCGCCATGCAGGCAACTGATCCGGTTCGATCTTGGAAACTTGAACGACCACCCCAGCGAGTAAGGACGCTTGGATTGTTCCGATGCGTTTTCGACGCGCAACACCCACGTCACGACCGCCACGCCCGGCCGCAAATGCAGATAGGCCGTCGTCCGATTGTCTTTGCCAGAGCATTGCCGCATCGCCAGCGTCGCGCTGCCGTCCTCATTTGTCATCACCGAATGCTTCCAGGACGAGATTGAAACGTCCTGTTCATTCATCCATCCACCCATCCAGCCCCGCACGGACAGTTTCACCCGCCGGCCCTGATTGTCCAGGCCGTATATTTCCGTCGCATCTCGCTCTCCTTTGACCACCACCTCCACCAACCCGTTGCTCAGCGTGATCGTCTTTTCATCCCGCGTCACCGTCACGCGATCCTGCGCCGCCGCCGCCGCTGAAACGCAAACCAGCAAAAACAAATGGGCCACGAAGACGCGAAGACACGAAGAAAAGAAAATTTCACCACGGAGGGCCACGGGGGACCACGGAGAAGAAAAAGGGAGTTCGCCGCTGATCTCGCGGAGAGGGAATAATGGTTTTGTCATGCGTTTGGTGTTGCTCCGCGCTCTCCGCGAATGCCGCGACAAAACATCCTCCTCCGTGGCCCCCCGTGGCTCTCCGTGGTGAATCATCCCGCTTTCTCTTCGCGCCTTCGCGCCTTCGTGGCCCATGTCAGCCCCCTTATCGTTGATACATGCCCACCCAC
>Ga0172380_10009371_pt1 | contig 10446 bp, 8 predicted proteins | sample Leawe162metaG_FD_119747 | JGI IMG/M metagenome (GOLD analysis project Ga0172380, IMG submission 119747) | Leachate microbial communities from a municipal landfill in Southern Ontario, Canada - Leachate well 162 metaG | ecosystem: Engineered > Solid waste > Landfill > Unclassified | place...
CCTTTTTCTGATATAGGAATGCATACCTATCGCCACAGTATACAAGCATTGTGGGAACGCAATGTCATTTCAGGTTATGGAAATCATACCTTCGGACCGGACAATAAGATTACCCGTGCAGAACTACTCAAGATCGTATTGGAAGCGAGCAGCGCGCCAGTAGGCAATCAGACAGGTTGTTTCGTTGACATCAAAGATGAATGGTTTGCCAAATACGTTTGCTACGCTCACACTAAATGAATTATCAATGGATACGCCGACAATACTTTCAAGCCAAATCAACATATCACTATATCTGAGAGCTTCAAGATAGGACTCAAATGATTTGGCATCTATGTAAGTGATTCATCCAACAAAGAGCGATATACACCGTACTTTGATTTTGTGCATAACAATAACATTATCTCCAAGTACGCTATTACCCACGACATGCATATGAAGCGTGGCATGATGTCACATCTCATCTATCAGCTCCTTCTCAATAAAGAACGAAAACTCACCTTCAATAATCAACGCAGTGTTATCTCTTCTGGATGCGGCGAAGACGCCCCGACCATCACGCCAAGTTTTTCTTATGTAGATGGTGTCAAACGTAGTTACATCACCGCCATAGGCAAACATTATGATAAAAATAATCCGACACCATTGATTATCGCTTTTCATGGGCGCACCAACTCTAACGAAATGGTCCGTAGCTACTATGGCATAGAAAAAGCTGCAGAAGGAAACGCCATCATCGTATACCCTAGCGGATTACCACAAGAGTGACCGAGCCGCAACCGAAGTAACCCTGGAGACAAATCCAATCAGCTCAGAGATTTTGCATTATTTGATCAGCTCGTACAAGAGTTTAGTCAAAAGTACTGCATCAACAAAGATAAGATTTTTGTGGTCTGACATTCACTAGGCGCTTGGTTTACCAATAGTTTGGCATGCGCACGCTGAGATGTCATTCGTGCTATCGGAAGCGTAGGATGAGGTACCACTATCAATACCTGCAACGGTCCTGTTGCTGCCATGATCATGCACAACCCAGAAGACAATTTGGCAAGTTATCAATCGGCGCTTACAGCTCGCAACCAACTATTGAAACAAAATTCTTGCGGACCAGAAACCGTAGAGTTTGGACCAGCGTGAAGCAATTGTGTGCAATACACCAACTGTCAGACAGATGCACCAGTCATACGATGCCCACATTCTCAATCTACCGATCATCGCGGCAACTACTACCCTCACGTACGACCAAGTTTTGCATGACAAGAGATCCGAAATTTCTTCATGGCCCAAAAATAAGACTACATTTTCTTTACTTTTGTCAGCACAAAACTATAGTAGCAGTCCACTATCGTGTCTGATGACAGACATATCGTATCTAGGGAACCAACAAAACGATACAGAACTTCTGTATTTTTTTGTCCCACGAACACCATCAGATTATTTTTTATTTTTAATGAGTATGAAAACACATCATGAGAGACACAGCGGAAGTATTTTTCAAAAAACACTATTATGATTTTATGCAACAAGTAAAAGGCACAGAGACACAAGAGCAAGCCACAGAGTACACTATGCAGTTGGCAACTGCGTTGTATGCAGTAAGAGATGCTTATAGTCACGACATACGTGCATCGAGATGTATTACCGAATCCATACTGAGTTTACGAAGTGTGACCGAACAACATCTACACGCGCACGAACTATTCGCAACGCTCAAAGATAACGAAGAGACCCAAACGCAACTCACACAACAACTCCAACAAGCGGTCCATAAACACAAAAAAAGCTAAGAGGTCTAAACCCCAAGCTTATATCCAAATCACTTTACTGTGGTAATAAATTCCTTAGCGAGCTTTTTTCTTATTCAGCTTATCAATACATCAATCTTATTGTCGGACTCTCGCATGCCCATATCACCTCGCAGGTAGTCTGCTACCACAGTCCTCGCTACTGCCTCTCATGGTGACTCCAGGAGTAGTTTGAGCACGACTCGCTCATTTGCTGTCATATGAACCTCTTCTCCATTTTTATGGACACTCATGCGCTCTTTGTCCAACACAAACTCATGTCGCGTGATAGTGTATTGTTCTTGGCTTGTGTGATATCTTTCTACCAGTTTCAGGATTCTTGCCTCTAGCTCCCTTAGGTCAAATGGTTTAGCCAAATAATCATCTGCACCCGCATCAAATCAAGTCAGCTTATCTTCTATCTGATACTTAGCAGTTTCCATAATAATGGGTGTTTGGGAAAATGATTTGATATGCTGACACAGCTCGATCCCAGATCCATCTGGCAGCATCCAATCCAATACAATACAATCAAACTTCTTATTTTGCAGCTGCTGAAGGCAATCTTGCTTGGTCAACACTCGAGTTACCAGAAAATCACTAGACTCCAAATAGAGCTTGATGGATTCACCAATATCACGAGTATCTTCCACCAATAAGATCGAATTCATCATCTACGATAAAGAAATAATCAGAGTCGTACCTCTGCCAGGCTCGCTTTGCAATTGGGTATGTCGACCATGTTTTTCTATAAGCATTTTTACTAAGTATAGCCCCAGCCCATATCATTCTCACTCAGCGCCATGGGTTTTTTTCCAAAATCTATCAAACACATGAGGCAAATCCTGTGCAGCAATACCTTCTCCTGTATCGGCAATCGTTAAAACATTATCACTGAGTTTCAGTGTCACCTTTCCGTCTTCGGGAGTAAATTTGAATGCGTTAGACAGTACATTGTCTACAATCATACGAAATACTGTAGGTTCGGTGGCAAGCACACAACGATCGGGCAAGGTAGCAGTAGCGCTGATATGCTTGTGACTATAGTGATGTTGTATGGACTCAATAGATTGATTGATCAGAGGAACAATATCAATAGGACTGAGTTTGAGTGCATGAAATTCTCGTTTGGTGATAAGCAACAAGGTCTCAAATAACTGGTTGAGATGGGTTACCTGTTTCTTGAGTTTGGGTAAGGCATGTTCGTAATGCTTTGTTTTTTCCGCCACATCGATTAGAGCACTCAAGGACATGAGAGGTGTTTTCAATTCATGAGAAGCGTAGGAAACAAAATCACTCAGACTGTCTGTCTGTTGTTTGATAACATCCAACGATTCTTGCAATTTATCAGCAATAATCTGAATCTCATCATCTACTGGACCCAATGTAGGCACCTGCTTATCCAGAGTATGGATATCCAAACCCTGTACAAAGTCCATCAAAGCTCTCACTCTATACAAAGACGATCTCACAAATCGATGCGAAGCCACATAGGTCAATCATACACACAACGATAGGATAATCAGAGTAACGAAAAGTAACTTATGCTGTGCATCCACCAGGTGAGAAACCACCACCAATTTCAGATTATTCTTATCTTTGAGATAAATCACGTACTCATCATCCACTTTACTCAATCTGCGTAGGATATCATGATTGCGCAACTCCAACTCCAGATCGTCACTATGCGGCATAGTGTACATATTGGTTATCAAGGGTAAACGAGCTGGCAAACGGCGTTCTACCTGAGTAAGGCCCTTCACTGCGCGCGGAGGCAATCAGAGTTTAGCAACCTCAGCACGATACCACTGAGCAAAAAATACAGCATTGATAAACAGCCCCACTATACAAAGAAGGGCTGCTACATATAAGGTAAATTTGAGACTGATTTGGGTCGATGTTTTGAGTTGCATCATAGATTCAATAGGTAACAATATTACGATTGAACAGGCTTCAATTTTTTAATCATTCTTTTGATCATACCGCCTTTTTTAGGCATATTGGTATGTTTTTCTACTATTTTTGCAAACTCTTCCTTTGTGGGAACGGTTGGCTGATTTGCAGTCCAAGCAGCCACAAAGGCATTGTAGTTATTTGAAGTCACTGCGGCACGTACTGCGGCACGTTTTTTGCTCAGCTCCACCATTTTAGCGAACTCTTCTTGAGTAGGCACAACAGGCGTCTTATTGCCTCTACCTCGTTTTTCTACTTTTGGCAAATCAGCGATAGCAGCAGTAAATGCACTATAGTTGTTGTTTTGGATAGCTAACTCGAGAGCATTATGAGATTTTTTTACTTCCACCATCTTAACAAACTGTTCTTGTGTAGGTATAGAACGGTTTTTGAGCATATTGGTACCCGTAGTTGTTGGTTTTGGCATATTTGCCAAAGCAGTTTTAAATCCTTCGTAATTATTCGCCATAATGGCTGCCTCTAGGGCATTGTGAGCATTTTCATGCGTTACCATGATAGTAAATTCCTCTTGCGTAGGGACCGTCTTTTTGTTGGCAGTCCAGGCTTTTACGAAAGCATCATAGTCTTTTGCCTTGATAGCATCCATAATAGCCACGTCCATCATATGATTCATCTTTTCTCCTCCGTGTTTTGATTTTTTGCCTTGACCCATACCTCATCCTAGACCAAGTCAAGCACCCATAGACATTGCTCCTCATTTACCTCATCTCGATACAAGATGATCGGATTCGGAGCCCTGTCACCCAAAAGCATAACTTTGTGCCCCAATCCCAAGAGCTAAGACACTAACAATCGCTACAGAAAGCGTTTTTTTCATGTGAACATACATCAGATTATAAATAATCAATCACGAAAAGATTGACGCTGGAATGTATAAGGAAGATACCTTAAAATAACCTGTACTAGGTATAGCAAAAATGTCAATATAAGGCTTTCATTAGCTCTCCATAATAGTGGGCAATATTTGACTAATGAGTAAGCGGGCAGTATAATGAAGGTGCATTATTTTCTGAAGAAAATCGGCATGCACATGACTTTAGATGAGTTACTATCGCCCACAGACAAACAAGAACACCGTCAGCACAAAAGAAAGCCCAAGAGCAAGGTATTTTTTTCGTTACAAGAAGCGGGAAAGTTGGTGGTGGTGGTATTTGCAAGTTTTTTGGTTGGCACCATACTTACCAACGCGGGGCTTTACACCGAGAAAATCAATGAACTAATACACGGAGTCAGCTCTATAACAATGATCAAAAGCACCTCAGATCGCATCAATTTTGCTGCCGATAGCAAACAGCAGCAACTGGACGACTTATTCAAAAAACAACAGGACCAACAAAAACACAATAGCAAGGATGATATATACGCATACTACAATAATAGAGCCAATTCACTAGATCGGCAATTCAATACGCTTCCGCCAGACAAAAGGATCGTAATACCAGATCTTGGTATACAAGCGCCCATAGTCATGGTAGAAGGGGATACGAAAGGGAAAATGCAAGAGGGCGAGTTTGCAGAAGAGCTTAAGCAAGGCGTAGTACACTATCCTACCACACCAAAACCAGGAGAAAAAGGAACTATGATGCTATTTGGACATACAAGCAATTATTTTTGGGTCAAAAGTGCATACAATACGGTATTTTCCAAGATACCACAGCTCAAAGCAGGAAGCGTTATCAAAGTATATCGAGACGGGAAAGAGCATGAATATATAGTAACTGAGCAGGAAGTAGTAAAACCAAATGATGTACCTTGATTGTATGAAAAAAAGTACGATAGTAGCGAAAGCAAGCTTGCTATCATGGGTTGTTACCCAATCGGCACCAGAGATAAGAGGATGATTATCTTCGCTAAACCAAAGAATGACAGCAACACAGCAAGCAAAAACCTAGCATACAACGCAGCCATCAAAAAACAATAAGATATTTACCTATTTAGTTTGCATTATGAGTACAACACAAATCAGTCAAACAGCCAGCGCTCTTCACCCAGCAAGCACGCAAGAAGTGGTTGTCCAGAAAACGCTCAAAGAGCACTTCAACAGCATTATGGCAAAATGCAATAGACTCAAGGAAATCGCTCTCCTTTGTGACTCCAAGGGTATGCTGAAAAAAAAGCCCCAGCAGCCAGGACGAAATATCAACACACATCCTCAAGTGTCTTGGAATGACAACAGTTTTGAATATATGGATTTTATTATTACACCAGTAAAATCACAACTTCCTAGAGATCAAGAAAAGCAAAACATAACCATGAGACTTTCGTTTGGAGAGAAAGAGCTTACCGATCACAATCAAGAACAGGTATACAACATAGCGATAACCTTCAGATGGCTCACACAAGAAGAGGAATGATGCACTACTCAAGTCTGTGAGTATATGGTCTACTCTCACCCTGAGGTAGGATCAGAAAACCTCAGCGTAGCAGGATGCTTTGATAATGAAGGAAATCTGTATAAGTATGGTGCTACTATTGTGGAAGATATACTGGAAGAGTGACGTCCTATACAAGATGACCTAGAACTCATACAGCAGTCCATAAGAGAATTTGCTACCTATATTGCAGAATTAAAAAGACAGCATGTGCAACAACAAGCAAGCAAATCATAAACAATTTATATAAGCTAATACTCAAAAACGCTGAAACGAGATCACCACTATTCTGTACAAGCTAGTCAGCTTATCTCTCATTATCATGTGCGATACAATGCCATAAAGAGATATGTGGTTTTCTCGCTTGGAGGATTGATAGGGATCGGTATATTGCTATACTCCATACTGGTCTCACGCGAAACCAGTGTAGCCAATAACGAGATGTTTCGCGACATCGGTTTCAGCAAGACGGGTTCAACTGCCATAGCACACAGCATATACTACGCCCCAGCATGATTCAAATTGGGTGATTTTGATGCTTCGCTACTGGGAGGTCGATATACGTACGCTAACGGCAAGCATATCAGTAAAAACAATCTCTTGCACTATGCTGGTTATGTATTACCTATCAATATCACTACAGCAAGCTCTACAAATTACCTAGGTACTACCCCAGAGGAAAAAGTTGCCCAGTACATTGAGCAGTTTATCATCCTTGACCCAACGGTACTACAGGAAAACCAACAGGAGCAAAAAAAGATAGAACCGTTGTCAGAAAACCTCGTGGAAGCTTTTAGTTTGGATTGTATGGTATCCAGCCTGAGGATTATCTCTGATTTTTGTGATCATAATATCGAAGTCTTTTCTCAAAACTTCTGGAAATATGATATCACAGCTCAATTTGAAGTCGTATCCAGTATATTCAAACAGTCAAATGATCCGATAATCAGAAACAATATATGTCAGAGTATCGTACATTTTGAATTTTTGAACAACAATCCAGATAACAGATTTAGGGAGATACTAAACTCTTGTGATGCACAATTCCTGACTACTCACGATACTCTCGTACAACGAAATAGCGTTATCAAGCAGCTAGGCACCAAACTCAATCCTAGCCCTGACAAAGATAGCAAGCGGAATCAGCTCAAGCTTGTGAGTAGCATGCAACTCATACAGTCTCAGATTATTCAAAATAAGATAGATACCAGCTTCCTGGAGTCATATCGTGAATTCGTCAACCAACTCCTCAAACTATCCGATATAGATCAGTTTAGCGTCGATCTCATCTATAGATATCACAATCAGTACCTTATGAAGTGATTGATGGAACTCCAAAAAGTAGTAAATCTCGATACCGTGCAAGATCTTCAAAATATTCTCGATAAATTTGATACTATAAATAATGGAGATAATCTGAATCTCATTGGACTAAGATACAGAGTAAGTCCCAATCTCGTACTAGCTACTGACTATGCACAAGAACACCCACCACTTACCTGAGGACCTATCACCGTGATCACAGGTAACACAAGCGGGTTTGATGCATCTGTCATCAACGCAGTGATTGGACAAGTAGATAACGCTATACAATGGAATATGGCAAACTCATGATCCACTCCGACTCCACCGCCCGTAGAGCAGGTTGCGAACGAAACCCCTGTGGCACAAACCCCACCACAGGATACTTCGCCACCACCCAGTACAAATCCACCTAGCGACAGCATTCCCGACAAAGAGGAAGATCTCAATACCTACCAACCACAAAAACAAGCCACCATGTACCAACCAGAAAATAGCGAATCCAAGGCAAGGACAACGATATCTGATAGGATGTACAACAACCTGGGGATCAAGCCATCCACCATAGTCAACAAAGGTAATAGGTATCTCATCATGCGATCATATAGCAATTATGAGTTTGCAGCACTATTGGATAGAGAAAATGATCGAAAATTATCACCTGTATATGTCAAAATCGATGGCCATCTTACCCCCATCCCAGATCTAGAAATGTATCTGATGGACTACGATAGATATACACAGATCAAATTCCTCAAAAGTCCAGATCAGTACGTAAGACAAGCCACACAATAAGAGGCCAACATCACAAGTCATCCATCGGGTCATTTTTCTAATTGAAAACATAATCATTTTAAGTATTTTCATATCCAAATGATAGCTTTTCATTTGGTCTTTTTAGTTCCTAATAGTTCAAGATTTATGTCTGTCGTTCAAGAACTCCTCACAAAAATTCAATCTCACATCGAACAAACTAATCTCAACGACACTTTTGACGAAAAAGGTGAAGTAATAGAAGTAAAAGATGGTGTAGCAACCATATCAGGTATGTGACACGTCAAATTCTCTGAAATAATTGAGTTTGAGTCAGGACTCAAGGGACTCGTGTTGGATCTGGATACCAACAGCGTAGGTGCTTTGATCCTTGGGCCCGTTGACCAAGTAAAAGTTGGTATGATAACCACCTCCACAGGAAAAGTATTTTCTATAGGTGTCGGTGACGGATATCTGGGAAGGGTTGTAGACTCTCTTGGCGAACCTGTTGATGGTTTGGGTCCTATCATATCCAAAGAAACCTACCCAGTGGAAAGGATTGCTCCAGGTGTCATGACTCGTAAGTCTGTACATCAACCACTGCAAACTGGTATCAAGGCTATCGACGCTATGATCCCTATTGGAAAGTGACAAAGAGAGTTGATAATCTGAGACAGACAAACTGGTAAAACAACAATTGCCATTGATACTATTATCAACCAGAAAAGCGAAAACGTAAAATGTATTTACGTGGCTATTGGCCAAAAAGAAAATAAAATAAGAAGAATTGTAGAAGAACTCAAAGAAAAGTGAGCGATGGATTATACCGTAGTAGTCAATGCTCCAGCAAGCACACCTGCAGTTATGCAATACCTTGCTCCTTATATCGGTATCACTATCGCAGAGTACTTTTTGTACAACAAGCAAGATGCCCTAATCATCTATGACGATCTCACGAAACACGCAAACGCTTACAGAGAAATATCATTGCTTTTGAGAAGACCACCAGGAAGAGAGGCATATCCAGGAGACGTATTTTATTTGCACTCTAGGCTTCTAGAGAGATCAGCTAAACTCAATGAAGACTACGGACTCGGATCTTGCACCGCTTTACCGATTATCGAAACACAAGCAAACGACGTATCAGCATATATTGCAACCAATGTGATCTCTATTACTGACGGACAGATATTTTTGGAAACAGATTTATTTAATGCATGAATCAGACCAGCGGTAAATGTCTGATTATCTGTATCTAGAGTATGATGATCTGCTCAAACCAAACTCATCAAGAAAGTAGCTTCCAAGCTCAAGCTAGAGTTGGCTTACTTCCGTGAGTTGCAAGCATTTGCTCAATTTGCTTCTGATCTTGACGAGAGCACTAGAAAAAGGATCGACAGAGGTAGAATTATGGTAGAATTACTCAAACAACCCAATGGACAGCCACTCAATTTTTACAAGCAAGCTACCGTCATATACGCAGGTATAAACGGCTATCTAGATAAACTACCCATAGACAAAGTAAAGACATTTGAGACCTACGTGTATGAAAAACTCGACACCTCTCATGCGAGTTTTGCACAACAAATGCAAGAAAAAAAAGAACTTACCAGTGACATAGAACAAGGTATCAAAGAGCTCATTGAGGAAGTACTAGGTCAATTGCTGTAAACTAATATATTTAGTACCTTTGCGATATGCAACTCAAGCTTGTGTCTATCCAGCAGACACCTACCAAGCATCTGTCTCGACAACCATCATCACCATCACAGTAGTGTTAGTGCTATTTTGTATTGCTCTAGACGTATTCAGGAAAAAGCCAACATAGTCTGCCCAGCATAGCGCCGCAGCAATCAATCATACTAAACGACATTCTCCTTATACATCACGCAAGACAAGAATTACCAAAACATATCATACCAGAAGCATGTATTGCGTCTCTATCGCTTCTCATCAAATGCCGCGGCCACACACAACTTGTAAGTTTCTACAGGTCCTAATTTATTACGGAATGATACTATGTTCGCCAAACTCAACTATATCATTATCTGTACACTTATAGCATTCGTAGTGACTATGGTTATTTATCCAATCGTCATACAAATACTGAGAAAAATGAAACTCGGTATTACCAATCGTGAGGAAGCAACAACAGGAGAAAAAGCAGTTATCTTCAATGAGTTACACAAAAAGAAAAATGGAACTCCTACTATGTGAGGCATCGTATTCTTTATTGTTATGGCTTGTATGATAGGATGATC
>Ga0172380_10009372_pt1 | contig 10446 bp, 9 predicted proteins | sample Leawe162metaG_FD_119747 | JGI IMG/M metagenome (GOLD analysis project Ga0172380, IMG submission 119747) | Leachate microbial communities from a municipal landfill in Southern Ontario, Canada - Leachate well 162 metaG | ecosystem: Engineered > Solid waste > Landfill > Unclassified | place...
CACGCCCCTCAATAATGGCTTTGAATCCGTATGCACTGCCAAGGTAAAAGTTGTAAGGTGCACTCGCGCCATTAACGGCAATCAGACGATCACACATTGCAATAACCGTATCGCAGGCTACAATGAGATCACCTTTGTCTTGTTTGTCCTCGAAATCAATGGAACGGCTATTCAGCACTGTTGCCCGAACAAGCCAACCATCCGGTTCATTAGGGGTAACCTCAATCAGGCTATCCGCCAGAGCGAGTGCCGGATCGTAATGCTCGTTGGCAACAAATTCTGATGCACGAAGAGCCACCGCCATCCTGGCGGGATCTGCGGTAGTGCTTGCCTGAACCACTATGGGTAGAAGAAGAAGGTGAAACAATAACAGTATGTTGAACTTGAAAGGGTCTTTCAAGCGGTTTATCCTATCTGATAAGTGAAACAGTATAAACTGGTCACTCTGGTCTTAGATTGCTTGGTTTTGTCTGGATCGGCAAGGTGGTGATTATCGGCTGGGAAGTTTTAGTCAAACTGTAATCCCTCTCTTAACCGGTTTAGTCTTTCACCCTGTTTGCGGGCTTCCGGAACTGCCTTTTTGGCACGTAATATTCCCGGTCCCCACTTGATGAGCAAATCCTTGAACCGTACAAAGTAGTAACGGTTAATCAAGAAGGATCTCTCATCCGCATAATAGATACGAGCCAGTTTTTCGCGGGGGACAAACAGAGCTGACCAAAACGACCTCAATTTCCCGAAAACAGTCCGTTGAGTGAGCAGGTCGCCCAATCCGTCCGGAATTGCTGGTCTTTCCCTCGTACTAAAGAAGATCTCTACAGTGACATCCGATAGATAGCGACTGCACCGATCGGACTCCTCCGCGGGTAGAGGAATATCAAACTGGAGCAGATGGCTTGCGGCTGTTAGTGATAACGCCACCGATGGGAAAATGTTCCACTGTTTTGCCCGGTCGCAGACGGCATCCCATTGTATTGCAGGGAACTGTTTAGCCATCAAGGCAATGTCCAGAAATGAACGAAGTGCGGACGAGCGGTAAAAATGCCGTGCGCTGTGATAAGCAATGTAAATGATTTGATCTTCGATAGAGGGGGCAGAGACTGTTATCCCGTCAATTGATACTGCTTGGAGCCGGGATAGCATATCTTGTGACGCAGACACTTTGCCCGATCCACGTAATCCGGGAGCTGAATGTAGCTCAACCATCACGTAATCCCCCTCCCGTAAAAACATCAGCTCCAGCTCTTGAGCCCGATTTAGGCGGTTTTCCCAATGCTCTTTGTAGCCTGCTGAGACGAGTAGCTGAGCCGCGGTATCACGTTGCTCCGGCAGTATCCAAAGATCAATATCGCGCATCGGTCTAAGAGAGAAATCCTTATAAACACAGGGTGCTAAGTAGGCTCCCTTTAAGGGAATTACTGTTATCCCGTTCTCCTTGAACAATTGCAGGAGATTGGTCAACTGCTTTCGCAGGAGCAGGGCTTTTGCTACTATCTTCAATCTAAGGTCAGCAAGGCGCTGTCGGATCTCTACCGGAATCACTATCGTGCTGTTTTTCCGGTTAAGAACCTGTAGCACTATAGGAGTAACAGTATGATGACCCGCTGTCCAGAGAAGGGTATTCCATTCCTCAGCTGACAATCGGTCGAGCTTAGTGGAGGACGGATTGCCAATGTATATTCGGAGTATATCGAGCAATTGGAGCTCATCAGGAGTCAAGACAGATTCAGGCATTATACCATCGTCCTTGCTCCTTGAACATGTCAGAGTACATGCCATTTGCTTCCATAAGTTGCGTATGACTGCCGGCTTCGGCGAGAGACCCCTTATCCATAACCAGAATTTGGTCAGATAGCACACCCAATGCCAATCGATGGCTTATGATTATGGCGGTTCTACCGTGGCATATCTCCCGCAAACGATGGTAGAACCGGGTTTCAGCAATTGCAGACATAGATGCGGTTGGCTCGTCCAAAATGAGGATCGGTGCCGGTTTGCTCAAGGTGCGTGCAAGCGCGATTTTCTGCCATTCTCCACCGCTGAGTTCCTCGCCGTTCTCAAGCCATCTTCCCAATAAAGTGACGTCCCCCTGAGGCAAGCTGTCACGAAGAGCTTCCGCTCCACTCTGGGAAAGAGCCTGTTGGTACAAGCCATCGTTTGCACTGTCCGCAAGGATGATGTTTTGCTTAAAGGGGAGATGATAGCGGGCGAAATCTTGGAACAAGACAGCGCAATTCTGCCTGATAGTTGATGGTGGAACAGACGCGCTGTCTATTCCTCCGATGGTTATGATACCTTCCGACGGATCATAGAGACGGCTTAGAAGTTTGATGATGGTGCTTTTTCCACTGGCATTGTCCCCTACAATGGCTGTTATCTTACCCTCTGGAATGACGAAGTTAAGGTTTGAGATAGCTGGATGTGAAGAACCAGTATACGAAAAAGATACATTTCTAAACTCGATATCACCCTTCGGGGACTGATGCTGTAAGCTTGGGCCATCAAAGGCTTCCGGCTCTGTGGGAAGGGAAAAGAACCGGCTGATCTGGCTAAAGAACAGGTTATTTTCGTACAACCCCGCCGCACCGGCAAATGCTCCCCGGAAGCTGGTAACTCCTTTTAAGATCAGCTGAAAGTAGAAAATGAACGCTCCGGCAGTGATAGTTCCCCGTACTCCCGCACCTGCAAGGTAGAAGAACAACCAGCCGATGACTGCCGTGGCAATAACCGCGGTTCCTCCCTCAAACAGTGAGCGACGCTTCGACAATGATAGTTTTTCCTGACGGAGTTCATCTCTAAGCAGTTTGAAGCGGTTGATAAAACCGGTACCCGCTTGAAACAGTCGGATCTCTTTGGCGTATTGATAACCGGTTAGAAGCCAATGGTAGTACCAAGATAACCGTTCGGACGAGGTGCGACCTGTTTGCCAGTGGTATATCCTGCCGGCGAACTTTGCCCGGACAATGAATGCGGGAAGCAGTCCCGCGAATAGCAGTAGAACCATAAACGGCTTGAACGCTGTTAAGATGATCACGACACCGACTAATGTGATTAGGGAGCGAAACAAGGAGTCAAACGAGGAAAGCAACCGACCGGGGCGATGTCCCGCTTCCCCAACTGCACGATGAAGGCTGTCATAATACCCGGCATCTTCAAAGTAGTCCGCATGCAGACGAATTGAATGCTCCTGAACACGCCTATACAGGGAGTCACCTACTACCATCGAATGTGCCTGTGCAACATAACCGTTCAGAATCTCAAACAGATAGCCAAAGAAAAACAGCAGTGTAAGTACCCCAATCAAACCGTACATACGGAAGAAGTCTCCGGTTGCCGGATCGGGAACCACAATGGAAAGGCTGTCCACAGCGAGTTTAAGATAATAAAGCTGAAGAAAGGGGATGCCAGAGCTGACCACCAGTATAACCGCATGCGCTGTTCCCCATCGCGGCGAAGCAGTCCAAACCGTAAGCAAAGCACTCTTTAGGCTTGAGATTGTTGTCTTAAATGAATCAGTGGGGTCGGAGCTTTTAACCATATTGGACAGCTATGGTATATATGACAGGCTGTTTCGAACAGAATGAAGTACAGTGCATTAGCATCTTCCGGTAAAGAGGTTGGTGAATATCAACTCTTTAAGCTTTTCTAATCGTGAAGGCTGGGTATTGCTCTGTCTACCTTTAGTGTGAGTAGTAGGGATGGTAGCAATGGAATCTTCGGATATGGGGCGAAGTTCTACCTTATTCTTGTCAAGCTTTTCGGAAAGGGAGTCTTGTTGCAAGTAAATCCCGCTCAATCTCCTGCGGACTGTCTTGAAACAGTGCCAACATAAAGCCGACAGATAGCCTCTCCTACCCTGTCGCACTCTCCGCGTAACTCCTTTGCGCCGCCTCTCAATCACCAAACCGATAACTTGTTCTGGCGGCACAACAAACGGATCTCTTTGACGGTTGTTGTCTCCCCTTGTTACGAGACCGTCTGAATGCATGGCTACTACACGATGTACTATGTATCGCTCAGGGGCTGTATTAGTGCGGAAGACAATCACATCGCCCCGATTTATTTGTGCAGTAGTGTCAACACGAAGCAGATCTTGCTCGGTAAAGGTGGGGAACATTGACCGACCCGAATAGCTTAGCCATCGGTAATGGCTGGTGTCAGCATTCATCCGGTACTCTGCATAATCGTTACTGCCCAGGTGTAACGTATATACTGGTATAGCTTATAACCCGCAAGGATTTGGATCAGGACCAATAACCCTAATCCGTAGAGCCAGAATAGTAGCATTGGGTTGGTTGGTTCAAGATCAATATACCATTTCATCAGGGGTACAGAGAGAGCCAATGCGAGCAGTTGGATAGGGTAGAGGCTACCTTCCCAGAACTTGAGCGCATTAACAATGAAGGCGACATCGTAACCCACCACGAAAAACCAGAGCACGCTATCCGCTATCAGAGATAGAAGTAACCAGATAATCCGGTACTCCAGGTCTTGACTTCATCTATCTCTAAAACACCGATATAGTAATAGGCAAGTATCATGTACAACGGAATAATGCTTATATTCCGGTAGAGATGGGCAAAATAGACACCAAAATAGGGTTGGATAAAATTTGTACTTGCGAGGTTGTTCAGCAGGTAGACTATCCAGCCGATTACCCAAAAGCTGAATACTACAGCCGTATGCATTACTGTTCCTGCTGAGAGGCAGGACTAACCGGATCAGGGCTGATCGTGATTAAACCAACACTATAGAGGCTTTGTAAGAACCGGATGACTTCTTCCTGGTAATTCTCAGAGATGTCACTACACCCATTGTGAACAGTCTCAAATAATTTGGAAACAGGCAAGCCGGGCAATGTTGTGATTGCCTTCCAGACAAAACAGCCGACAGGGTTAAGATTATACGTTTTTCCGGCTATAGGGTCAAATAAAATGACCATATCATCGAAATCTTCGTGAAGGATAGCATCCTTATTAGGATGGACAGTTGATTGAGCGTTAAATGACATACTATGCCTTAGGGAGCGGGCGGGGCACCGGGGGGAGGTGGTGCGGGCAGAGGCGGTTCATTGCCAAATTGATAATCCAACCCGTGCCCGATGTCCATACGGAGGGAGATCTCCGCGAGTAGTGGGGGAGTGTAAAGTATCACCGTCTTCGCCGGGTTGCCTGTATTAGGCATTGACTCGTGAAGTAGAGAGATGGTATGTTTGGCTTCTGCTGACATTACCCTTGGGCATGCTAACGGGAGCTTATCACATTTGCAACAGAGAATCCGAACGGACCTTGCATTCGGATATCAGCTACTTCACTTTTGCCTGAGTTATCCTGCCAAAGTGACGCATAGGCTCCATGTGCCAAGTCTAAGTTAAGGGAAATGGGGCATAGCTCAGGTGCCGTGTACGGAATCAAAACAATGTTATGTATTTCTTGTGGCACTTCTGTTTCCTGTCCTGCATTATGTATTAGCATAGTTGTCACCTTTACTTTAGCAGTAACACTTTATGCATAACCGATAGTTCATCAGCGGAGAAGCGGAGGAAATAGATCCCACTTGCTAATGACCTTCCGGAATAAACTGTATGATGTAACCCGGCTGTCTGTTCACCATTGAAGATGTGGCTAACCACTCTCCCTTGAGTATCGTAGAGAGCGATGGTCAACATTCTTGCATCCGGAAGACGGTAGGTCAGCCGGAGGTTGTCGTTGAATGGATTCGGGTACACCGCATTCAAGCCGAACTCGTTTGGTGGAGCAAGATTGCTTCCCGTACGGTTAGGGTCATAGAAGGCGGTCAGTGTATATTTTCGCTGATCTAATGCGTCAGCAGATGTGACAAATGTGTACTCTTCAGATGCACGTAAATTGGCAATCTCTTCTCCGGTATCGGCAGAGTGAAGGATGTAGCTATATCCTGCGTCTATCTGAGCGATGTTGCGCCACCGGAGCACAACCTCTGAATTGGGAACGTTATACGCGCGGATAGTAAAGTTCCAGACTATCTCTTCACTATCCCGCTCCTCCCGATAGTCATAGGCTAAACGTTTGGCAAGCACACCTTCCAAGGTGTCATGGGTGAAGTACAGCTGTATGAAAGGTGAAGAAATCGGATCCATTTCAAAAGCATCATACCGGTCATAGCTATCCTTTGCATTTGAACGGATTCCGGCTATGTTGTCCGAGTCCATAAATTCACCGGTGGTGCCTATAACCGAAAGTTTTAGCTCGGCAACCGGCAAATCGCGTTCGGGCGGCGGAATCATCCTGCCTGCAAAACCTCTGGGAGTGAACAAAATGGCAAGGGAGTCTGTTGTCAATTGTTCAAAAACACAACCTTCCCATAGACCCAACTTGTACTTCTGTGGCAGGTTATAATTCACTTGTGACCATTCACTACGGTATGGATCCCATCTGTACCCGTATCCGCTCACCCACCCTCTGGTAGCGGCATCAGTAATGTCTGTGGTTTCATCCATGGTGTAGTTGTGAACAGATGTGGTTCGCCAGTCATAAAGGTAGTTAAACGGATTAGCGACCATATTTTGCCCTCGCTGGGGCGGGACAAAGCTTGCCTTTTGCAGATTGACAGCATGCCTTTGATCTTGCGGTAGTTGATCAGTGAACTGCTCATTGTCAATCACCATAATGGCGTGGGGAACCACTGCCTGCACCATCCAGTTGCCAATTCCGGGAGCAAAGGGTGGGGGATCACCTCCGACATTAATGGGATAGTTATCTTCTCGGTATCGCAGATAGGTCTGGAGGTAGACATCCCAACGGCTCACCCGCCATCTGGGGAAACGAGGGGCTTGATTGTCAAGGTCGTTGCGAAAGAGAACTTCAGGATTACCATTGGGAGCGATGACCGGGATTCCCATAATGGAGTACTTCGCCCAAGGGATAACGTGTTGTACTGTCCCGGCAGTGCCAAGATAGCGGTACACACCGATGTTAGTGTAGCCAGCAACAACGCAATAATCGGTTGAAATGCCAACCATGAAGGCATCCCCCGGGGTGTCCTGATGACCTAAGATTTGTGGGATGGCAGGGTTAGAAATATCAATTGCCCAAAGTCCAGTGACACCGTCCGCCATATAGATAATCTTACCGAACGGTAAAGCGGAATAGGCAAGCCCACCGGTTTGTACGTTGCCGATTTCCACAATGTTGAAAGGATCGGATATATCCACAATCCTCAATCCGCCTTCGCCGCAAGCAACGTAGGCAAGACCGCCTTCACTCGTGACCCCGCGTGTCCATCCGGACTCAAAGACTAAGGAATCCACCTCGACAGGGGCGAGCGGGTTAGTAATATCCACTACTTTCAATCCCCGCTCTTGAACCGCCACATAAAGGAAGTTACCTTGTCCTGTTATACCGCGTGCTTTGGCTGGCGGGAAGTCCGCATCGTCACCGGGCCACTCTATCTGAGCAACTTTACGTGGGCGGGTTGGATCCGAAATATCAACCACACGTACACCCTCAGACCAGTCAGCCACATAGGCATAATCATCAGTCACATAGACATCACGTGCCCGCCAAGTGTCCGTTGACCCCATCGCAACTGGGTGTGAGGGATCGCTAACGTTGATGACTCTTAGACCGGCTTCATAATCCGCGACATAAGCCCTGCCATTTTTAACCGCAACAGCACGGGCTGATGAAGGAGTATCCAGAAAACCAACCTCAACTGGATTTTCAGGATCAAACATATCTATGATTCGCAGTCCTAAAGAGCCAAAAGCTACATAAACGTACCACCCTTCAGCAGTAACGCCATAAGCCGCCCCGGGAGTCCTGAAGCGATTTATCTGCCAAGGATTCCAGGGGTTTGAGATGTTCACTATCCAAAGTCCGGCTTCATTGTCTGCAATGTATGCTTTATCGCCCTGAATGCCTAACCGTCTTGAATGCCCTTCGGTCAGCACCTGCCCGTTCAGCTGTAAATTGCTGGGGTCCTGCACGTTCACTACAACCAAGCCAGCCGAATCAGCGGCAACATAGAGGAAGTCTCCGCCATCATGCTTCAATCCGAGTGCGGCTCCGGGCATCGCTAGCCAATCCAGCTCTTGTGGTAGGTTCGGTAAGAAAGTATCAATCGCGTACAATCCCCCAGAACTGTCGGCTACGAATACGACATTGTCATTTTCGTAGACCCCCATCGCAAAGTATTGGGTATCGAATGTGCCGATGATACTGACATTATTGGGGATTGAGACATCAAGGAGAACCAGCCCCTCCGCTCCATCAGCGAGGTAGGCAATGTTATTGCGGACTTTTAGGTCGGCTGTATAGCCAGCAGTGTTGTACATCCCCAAGTTGACAGGACTTGTCGGGTCCATTATATCTATAATGAATACCCCCTCTACACCACAGGCAACATAAGCACGGTCACCATCAACTGTCACAGCACACGGGGTGCCGGGCATATCAATACTGCCTGCTAATGATGGAAAATCCGGGTTTGAGACATCCAGAATGTACAAGCCGTAGAGGTCATCTGACACATAGACGTAATCGTTGCGATAGAAGATTCCGGTGGCATGGCCAGCACATTCATCCCAGTAGCCGCGAATGGTAATGTTATCCGGGTTGGTAATATCCATAATCTGAAGACCGGAGAACTCTACAGCCATGTAGGCAACGTTCCCGTTCACCCAGATATCGGCGGCATCATCCCAGATATTCCAAAGCCTTCCGACCTGTTCCATCTGTGTGTTAGGCTGACAGTAAGCACTCCCCTGATAACCAACCAGTAGAATGATCACCGTCAGTAGGAGTACTTTCCCGGTAATGCTATGTTTGTTGTGGTTCAAGCAGACCTGTTAGTGTACTTTTATGGACTTTACAGTTACAATATAACACATAAAAATTGAGAATACAAGCTAATACAACCACAAACGATTGCACTGGAATTCACACACATAAGTCAAAGCCAAAGAACCACGCCGTAAACTCCCCCATTTGCGCGACTTGAATGAAGAATTGCGTATGTTCGTTATTCTGAGATAATCATTTTCCCTTTTCTCTTGCCTTAGGGGAAAGAAATTCGTATTATTTACATATACAGTGGTAAGCCTTAGCTTACATAGCATCATTGAAGGGAGGAACACGTGAAACAGCTTTTATCTTTAGTTCTCAGGACATCCATCATTGCCTGTCTTCTTGTCGTACCCGTTGTGGTAGCAGGAGTCACGGACTTAAACCAACACGGTGCTCAAGTAACCGTTGTTAGTTCCGATCCTTCTGGCATTCGATTAGATGTGCAACTCAATAACTACCTGATCCAACCCGCTTCCCAACGCTGGGATGAGGATTTTATCAGCGTAACCATTCCCGGCGAGACATCCGAACCCTTTCCCGGAAGACCCCTACTGCCTCAGATTACACGGCTGATAGTCGTTCCTGCGGGAATGGATGTTACGGTCAAGTGGTCTTCTGACCCTGCCCGTATCGTTAGTGCCGGTCAGGTCGCTATCGCTGATATTGGCAAACTGACGGTAACCTCAACAGCAAACAATAAATCCGGTTTCTACCCGGAAGAGGTTGTGACTGTTGACAAGCCAATGGACCTGCGCGGTGTACGTTTAGCACGGATAGCAGTGAACCCCATTCAGGCAAACAGTACCGACGGAACGATAAAAGTCTACGACCGTCTTTCGCTGAAACTGTCTTTCACCGCATCGAAAGGCATAAACAGTGTTTCCCCTGCTATGAAACGCTCCCTTTCCTCCTCGCAGGCTGAGATGCTGTCCGGCATGGTTGCGAATCCCGAAGACCTACCCATAGTCATTACCCGTGATGATGTTGATCAGATCAAATATCGGCGTGGCGGTTATATGTACATCGCTCCGGATTACGAATGGGTGAATCCGGCGGACGAAAACGACCGCAAACATATCAATCAGTCATTGGCTCCCCTTGTGGACTGGCGTCGCCGGCAGGGATACGAAACCCGAATTGTGAATGTTGCCAAGGACGCTTCCAATGTGGCAGTCAAGTTGGCTATCATAGACGCTTATATGAACTGGGAATATCCTCCGGAGCATGTCTGCTTGGTTGGCGACGCTGATCTGGTGCAGTCCCAATTTATGATCCCTACATGGGATATCGGTCGTGTCTATATGTGGGAGACTGATTATCCGTTTGCGCTGTTAACAGGTGCTGATGAAGACTTAATGCCTGAGTTAAATATTGGTAGAATCTCAGCTCGTAACCTGACGGAGTTGGATGGCATTGTAGCCAAGAAAATCATAGCCTATGAAACCTCGCCTGCAATGCTTGACAGTATGGGTAATGCAGATACAATGTGGTTCCGTCGTGCCGCACTTATGTCCAACGACCAGCAGACCGGCTATTCGTCTGTCTACCTGCAACTCTGGGCGCGTGCCCTTTTGATGGATCACGGCTTCCTCGAAGTTGACACCTTATTCTTCATCCACGA
>Ga0172380_10009373_pt1 | contig 10444 bp, 16 predicted proteins | sample Leawe162metaG_FD_119747 | JGI IMG/M metagenome (GOLD analysis project Ga0172380, IMG submission 119747) | Leachate microbial communities from a municipal landfill in Southern Ontario, Canada - Leachate well 162 metaG | ecosystem: Engineered > Solid waste > Landfill > Unclassified | place...
CCAAGCGGTATGAGATTCCGACTTAAACAGTCGTTTGATGTTTCTTCATACGATGAATATGAAAGAGTAATATTAAACGGTCTTAAAAAATACGGGTTTATGATCTATGACAGCACAAACGACAATGATAATATTGTAGTCAAATCTGTAGAATATTCCGATACACGATGGGAAGATATCGGGCTTGATGGAAGTAATTTCGTCGGTGTTCATGCTTCGGATTTTGAAGCAGTAGACGTAACCAGCCTGAAATTAACTGAAGATTCCGGGAAAGTTACGGGAATGGCCCCGGTAGCGAACTTCACCAAGAACGCCACTTCCGGCACGCTTCCATTATCCGTCCAGTTCAATGATACCAGTACCAACACACCGACACAATGGAACTGGAGCTTTGGAGATGCCAACTGGACGAACGGGACAACACAGAATGTCACTCACACGTATCCCTCAGTTGGTACTTACAACATCTTCCTGATAGCTTCAAATGCAGCGGGAAGTAACCAGTCAGCGAACCAGACGGTAACGGTGTATCCCCCGGCAGTCGCAGATTTCACGGCGACTGCGGATGGAGCGACGGTAACGTTTACGGATACGACGACAGGGTCACCGACGGCATGGTCATGGGCGTATAACAACCATGCGACGCCGGGATGGGTACAGTTCAGCACGGCACAGAACCCGGCGTATACGTTTCCGACGGGGACATATGACATTAATCTGACGGCGACGAATCCGGGGATGGCGGACAGTGAGATAAAGAGTTCGTATGTGGTGATAGGGAGCGGGTGGGAACCGGCTGTTCCTGGAGGAGTGAAACCGGTAGTAGGGAATGTAGACACGCAGATCATAATCGGGATGATGATCATTCTCATCCTCCCGCTGGTATTGGTAGCGGGTTTCATCATTCTGATATTGAATGGGAAAGGCCGGAGTGTGGATCCGAGGTTATTGATAGCAGCGGTCTTTGCGATTGTGTTAGTCGTAGTGGTATTCTGGATCGTGTTTGCCGTGAATGGCAATGGATGATCCAACCCCCCTTTTTCCCCTCTCGATGCAAAGCGTAAAACATATATAATCATAATCATCATAATATAAGTATGGAACACGATTGCGGAGAGAAGTATACTCCAAGAATTCATGTATGGCAACCACGTGTGCCTTTCCCTCGCGTCTGCCCTAGGTGTAAGACGTATCTGAAACCCTCGGACGTTGAGAAGAAACCTGAGGCAAAGGCGGAGGCGGGAGCGGGCGATGGGTCTTAATGTGGAACGGCTGAAAAAACAGTTGTCTGGAGCAGCGGCAAGTATCGCCAAAACCGTCCCAAACAAACGGCTTGAACATATTACGAAAGTGACGTTCGAGACTGACGACGGGCGGACATTCACGTTCTTTTCAGCGCGGGTATGGAAGTTGAACCTTCCGGGAGTGGCGGGAAGTACGGCATATCAGATACGGGGAGAGTATCCGGATCTGGATGTTGTCTTACCCGAGAAACCCATCTCGGATCCGGGTGTCCCGGCACAGGAAGTAAAAAAGTGAGGAGTTGAAAAACAAATGACGTGGTACGATTCAAAACGGTTGATTGCAGTTCTTTTATTCTTCTTCGGTGTAGCAGCGATTGTGAACACGGTACTTGGACCGTATGCATTCTCAGTACCGAACACACTTATCCTGGGTGCCCTGCTCCTGCTGTTCGGCAGGCAGATGTATCAGGAAGCCGAGCTGGATAAGATGGATGAGAAATAACCTTTTTTCAAGAGGGATAAGATGGGTAACAAGTTGGCAGAAAAGATGGGTCTGGCACGGCGGGGAGCACCACCAGAATTCCTTTACAAGTTGCTTGGGAAACGAGTGACAATTGTCCAGACGAATGAGGATATTATTACCGGGACTATCCTTGGGTATAGCCGGTATGAGATCCTGTTTAAACAAGATTCACACGAACAAACAAGTCTTGACGACGAAGAAGTAGAGGAGTTAACGTTCATCCTATTCAAGCATGCGATAACTGCGATCATTCCGGAAGAGGATGGCGTCTTTGACCGGAAAGTGGAAGAGGAGAAAAGTGCATATGCAGGTGACAACGAACAGCCTGCGAGCAACTAAAAATCATTTACCTTTTTTCCCAGAGTCACATTACTATTATAATCCCAATCAATGTCAGGAGCAACTTCAACTTTTCTCTCGTAGATATCCCATGATCGATTCCAAACCTTAAAATATTCCCGATCGATCTTACCAAAAATCTCCGTTCGCTCTGTTATGTTACGTCCCATCCACCAGTCTAACCCGATAATATATTTTCCGGAATAGTTCATAATGCAATTATACTCTTCCGAATAAGCCCTATTTCCGGTAACGTTCCACTCTGAGTTATACCTCTGAACCGGCAGTGGTGTCGAGTACCGGCAGGACGAGTTTGTGTGGAAAAAATATGGCGCCGCCCCAGGATCCAAAAATAGTGTCGAAGGCTGGTTCTCGATATCGAACAATGACCGGGCGTTATAAGAGTTCGGGGATTCAGATTCATAGAATTTGACTTCTGCCGATGTGATAAATCCGACTGAAGAGTTGAACACTAACCATAATGCGACCATTCCAAGGATAGCGAAAGAGTAGATGATCCTGCGATGACGTTCATCATTATTTCCCGCTTCCAGACAAAGCGCAATCAGACCGGGAAAAACCAATACGAAATAATGGTAAATGAAAAACTCCCCTTGAATGTAGACGATAGCGAAAGGAATAATCCACATCAGGAGGTAAGCAGCATATTGGCGGCGCGGGAGTTTGTTGGTCGCCATCTGTGCAATCCCGATAACGAAGCTGAAGAGCAAGGCGGGAACGTAGGCAGAGATCGTAAACAATTTCTCGAACATTGAGTTTAGATAAACATAAAATGGGTATTGCCCCACCCTTGCAAGCGAAGCAGACATCAGCATATCGGGGATGGCATGGGGAAAGATGGTAAGACACATCATCAGGAACAGAAGACCGGATAAGACAAACCCTGAGAATGTATATACAGTTTTATCGTGAACCCGCCCTTCTTCCTCATTCAGTAAATAAGCAGCACAAAGGATCGGGACGATTAATAATCCGGTAATCCCTTTCAGCAGGAAGATGTAAAAGATCACGCCTCCGGATAATGCATATGCAGAATTCTTCTGACTGCATAACAGACCTACAGCCGCAAGGGATAACGCGACTGCATACCATTCCGCCTGCATGTTCAGGAAGTTCATGGATGTCAACAATGCCAAAGATGAGATGGAAAAGATCGGGACGAGTTGGTCTTTGAAAGCACGGGCGAAGATGTAACAGCAAAGAAGAGCGAACAGCACCGCCAAGGTCTTGACAAAGATCGGATAAAGAGGAGCGCCAAACTCAATAAACGCCGTCCCTGCTTTATACAGGAGATAATTGATCAGCCGGTTGCCAAGCGGTTTAATCTCCCATGCTGCATCAAGGGACATGGGGAACGGACCGTAATAATCTACCAGTCGGGCAACACCCTGGAAGATCCGGACATCGTTCGTGAACGGGATTAGGATATACGAGACGGCGACGTAAGGAATGAAGACGAGGTAAAGGAGTTTCTCGGTAAGGTTCATTTTTCCTCCGCCCACCACTGAGTGATATTATCCCATTTCCTTGCGTTTGACCAGTCGTGGAACGAATAGTTCCGGCAATAGAAAAACGAAAGGATATACATTTCCAGTGTTATAGTTTTTGCCTTGGAATGGCACCACGGACAGAACTGTTTTGCAACAGCCCGGTTATGGTCGTTATCGAACCCCCAACAGGATTTACAGGATTTCACCTTTATCTCCTCCTCCGTGTCATCTCAACTTCCCGGTGCGTGTTCCGGAACGGTTTCTTGCACCGTTTACAGATGATCGTGAAGTTGTCACCGGCATAGTCCTGCGGCCATGCACAGTGCGGGCATACAACCTGCACCATCAGAACCACTCCGATATCTTACCTTGCTCCTGCGCTTTCCTCACTCGTAAATCTGCGGTGATGAACGATTCTTCTTCAATTTCAAACCCTAAAAATCTCCTGCCTCCTCTTGCACATGCAATTCCCGTTGTACCAGAGCCGAGGAAGGGGTCAAGGACAAGGGAATCCTCACGACTGATTAATCTTATAAGATACCCGGTTAACGAGAGGGGTTTTACCGTAGGGTGTTTGTTGGTCATCCCTTTCGGCAATCCCCAGTTCCTTTCCGCTTTGCTTGCTTTGGCACAGTAAAAGAACCGGGCCGCTGAACCACAATCGTTTAATCCGTCGGGATCGTTCGTCCTTCCATCACCCATTACCCCGAGGAATTGTTCATCCCCAGTCTTGCGAACATATTTGCATTTACTTGGTTGCGTATCTGGGAACAGTGCCAATACCTCATCACTACCATCATGGATCAGGTTGGCGGGGAACCGTCCTTTCTCTGGGACGCCCGTAAGTAAGTTGTTCTCATTTTTAAACCCAGATCCGTTTTCCCACGTTTCGGTTATCCTTTTCCCTCGCGTCGTTGTTCTGAGCATATCATCCACTTTTGGATCTACTGGGATACGACATCCATCAATATTAATCGCACCAGTACCCCATTTCTGCACATTCTCTGCTACGGTTCCCTCCAAGGGTTTCCGGCATAAGATGACCGGTTCCCATGCTGGTTTCAGGGCAGTGCCATATCCTTGCCATTGCTTTGCGGCATCGGTGGCGGGTGCGGTTATTGTTTTTAAATTATCGTCTAAATATCCTCCGCCGTAATCAAATTCCGATCCGCCAAATCCCCGCATTGGACTTTTTCTCCCCTCTCTTCCCAAGGGTTCTATCCTTCCGATAACTTCCCTCTCAACCCCCGCCGCTTTATCAATCGCCTTACTCACATCCAACGACTTCGGGAATCCACTCCCGTACACCCACATCAGCGTATCCCGTATCTCCCATCCGGCATCTTCAATCGCTACCATTAACCGGTGATGAGTTCTCGTCCCACCAAATGCAAGCATGTGAGCACCGGGTTTACAGACACGCAATGCTTCCTGCCAAAAAGGTATTCCCGGTATCCCGTGATCCCATCCCTTGCCCATGAACTTTAATCCATACGGGGGATCGGTGACAATATCATCTATAGTATTCTCCGGGATCTCTCTCATTGCAGTAATGCAGTCACAATTATAGACGCGGTTTAACTCGAACATTACCCGCATACCTCCTTCACGCAATTATCGCCGTCGTACTCGTGGAAACAAACTTCATCAATATGCATATGCAGAGTGATACAGATCCCATTCTCGTTCGCAGGACAACTTAATACGGAACAGCCCGCCCGATATCCTTTCCTAACTTTATCATAAAATAACACCGGGATTAAATTGTGACGAGAAGTTATCTCACTTCGGCACTTCCCGCAAAACAAATTCCCAGATTCTTTCCCGCACCGTGAACACATCATCTCTTTTACCTCATAACCATCAGGACGCCCCGGCAGACCGAACCCGTTGCCCCTCGGCATCATACCACGGACGAAACACTTTTATCTCCTCACTTACTTTTATTACCCCTACCGGTGCCCCGGCATGAATATCCCCGGATGTTAAGTTCTTGGATTTCTCCCGCCGTTTCAATGCGTTTAAAGGATGTCTTGTCCCGCAAAGATAACAGAAATGATGTTTGGCTTTCTTTTGCGGCCTTCGGACTTCCCGGATTCCACACAGCTCACAAATAACCTTCTTATGCCTCATACCTTCTTCCCCTGCACAATGGTCTTCCCGATAATGGGGTTCAGATATGCTTTCCCATTCTCATCCCGGTAAGATTGTTGAGTCCAATAATTTTCATGCCATGATGAGAAAATCACAACACAGGATGCGAATGTCGGAGAGTTCTTGATCGCAACCCCGTTCTCGTCATACCCGATAAACCGCACCCGCCCTTTAATAAACCGGATCTCTTTTGCCTGCATGACGGACCGGTGCCACCATTGGGTATCAGATGCGACAGGGATGAGACAGACGACATATTCCTCCTCGGCCATCTGGTTGCCCTCAATTCGTGCCTTCTCCATAAACAGATCAATATTACCTTGGGAATAAGGAGGGTTCAGGAACGTGCTGTCCTTTCCCCATGAGACCTTCAGGGCATCAACTTCTTTGTTAAAGTACGCCTCACATTTCCGGTTTTGGGCGGTAGCTGCGGCGTCAAGTTGGAAATGAAACTCATCGTCCAGTTGTTTGAAAAGTTCAGGGGGTGTTTGCCACTCATCCTTCGGGGTTTGATAATCTCCATTCCGTTTATGGCTCATTTCCTGATCATCTCCTCCACAGACTCTTTGATATTTTTAAACGTCTCTTTATACGCCATTTCCAGATACTTCTCCCGTACAATACCAGCAGGTCGGTTCTTTGCCCGGTCAGCGATATATTTGGATAATGCATATACAGCATCGAAATATTCTGCCTTTTCCTTTTCAGCTCGTGCTGCATCGGTTAGTCCATCACTCATTCCCGCACATCCTTCACGCCAAGCTTCTCCCGGATCTTCTGCCGCATCCGTTTAGAGAGGGTAGATTTCCATTCCGGCATCCGGTCATCAAGAAGGGTAGCAGGGACAGATTCAACAGTACAGTTCGGACATTTCATATCTCGATCAAGTTGGGATCCACAATGCCCACAATACCATATATCAGTCGGTTCTCTCCACCCCATTATATCACGTCCCGGCATTTATTCAGCATCTCATCCCGTTCTTCGATCGAAAGATAACATCCTTCCTTTGGCACTTTACACGATATCCCGAAGATTGAGCAGTCGTGCGGGTTACCGTCAAAATGGATGCAATCATTCATGGTAGCTTCTCCGTACTCGCCCGGTGAAATGCTGGCGGGTGTGCAACCGCATTCTCTATCTGTTCCCGGGTATGCCGAGCTACGCAATGAAAGACCCAGCTCTGATCCGGACGTTGGGAGGCAGCCCCAAAACGAGCAAGTTCAGATATCGACAGGTTATTAGGCAGGATTTTCCCACATACGACGCAGTGTTTTTTTATGGGTTCGTCAGTCATTTATATTTCCTCCCGGAGATTTTCCGAACCGACCCCACGCAGCATCCTGTGGGATGCTGGCGATCCCCTACCCGCCGAAGGGGAAGTCATGGTTTATTTCTCCAATCAGAAAATATCATTAAAAAATAAAAAATAAAACCGGGAACCCCCCAATATATAGCAGTCCCTACTATCCCATGTAACCCGATAACAGAATCCCCATATGTTTCCATACTAACGGCAAGAACGGCCATCGAAATACCCCCGCCCATAAAGACCAGTGAGAGTGATACAAACACATCGTGCCAATTAATTTTCATCATCGTCCACACCCCTCATATGGGTAACCATTCTCCAACTCTATCCAAGTAAACCACCAATATATTGACAGGAAAAAATCAAGAAATATCACTATCCTCAAACAACTCTCGAAGGGGGGATTTGCGGTTAAGTCGATAATTTTTATGAGTAAATAAACTATCTCGATAACAAGGAAGGAATAAAAAAATGCAAGAGTGGTAATCCAAGGAGACGGGCTCATACGAATATGAGCGATCAGGATTTTCAATAATATCTCATGTGGATACAACGCACCCCCCTCGGTATGGTGGGGAATCGTGGCGCTCACAGCGCCCGAAGGGGCGGTTTTGGTAAACTTCTCGATCATAACCCCCCTCCTCCTGTATATACATTCTCGTCCTCCTCCTTCACACCCGCTTGTTCACCTTTCTCAAACGCATCTTTCCAGTCATCGAATGATTCCCCAGAACCCGGTAAAGGTTTCTTCTTTTTCGGTTCAGAAGAAAACCGTTTCATAAAGTTCCGGATATCTTCCCGCATAATCCCGGTAAACGAAGTCGGTTTCTTCCGCTTCTTCCGGTTCGGATCGTGACCCGCTGGAGGTGTATTGGTGTCAGGAGCAACCGGTTTCCCTTTAGGTTTCCGGAACTTCTGGAAGAAGAACAAGAGTTTCCCCGCATAATACGCAAGGTAGGTCGGTTTCTCAAACCTGTTCCGAGTCACCCTCCGGGTCGTCTGGGTGCGGGTCCGTTGTGCTTTCTTCTCCTCTTCCGCAATCACGCGGTCAATCTCGTCACGGAACGCCATCAACAACCACTCCTATACACAATACGCACATCCATGATCTGCACCTAAAATATACCATGCAGCGATTATTACTATGATGATAAAAATTGCCACTCCTAGCCACCCTGTTTTCTCGTCGTCCGCCATTACTCATCATCTCCCTTAATCCGGTCCCGTTTCCGTTTCCACGTCCATAATACATATACAGAAACACCGAGCACCACAACAGCGGCAACACCGACAATCGCAGCAGTCTGAGCAAACTTCACGTTTGCAGCGTATTGGACTTGCTCCTGTGTTTCAATGGACGGAGTAACGTTCACATAAACCGTCTTCGGTGTCGGGGTCGGCTGAACGATGGTGACAATCACCGTTTTCTCAATAATCACGGGTTCCTTCCATTCTGACCCGTTGACGTATTTTATCGTGTTGTTCGGGATAAACGAATGTTCAGGGGATTCGTAGACGTCGAAATCAACGTTCATTGACCCACCAATCGCGGTAGTCGCGGTAACCGTGTGGTGACCAGCACCGTAGTTTTCCCACAGGAGGGGGACGGTCATTTCGAAGTACCGCATATCCCCCGGGTTTGTTGAACCCCGTGCGTCTGTATGAAACGTCGAATACGCGGCTGTCCCTTTCCGGTCCTTATCGACAACGAACGTCAACAAAGTCCCGATCTTGACGTTAGTATACCCACGAATCGTCTGGGAGAAATAGGTATTATTGATATACTGCTGGTTGAGAGACGTGATCTCAATATACGGATCCTCAATTTCAAGTTTGTATTCGGTAAACGAATCAGTACTTAAATCCCGGATCTGCCGGAACTTGGTAAGTCGCGTCAAGGGATCGAGCCCCAATAACGAAATGCTCATAATCTTGAACTGGGACGCATCAAAATATTCAATGCTTTCTGAGGTGGGGACATACCGCATCGTGAACTCGGGTTTCCCCTCTCCCGGCTGTTCGACAACCATGTAATACGTCCCGGCGGAGAACTTTTTGACCACAGACTCGTTCAGAACAATTGAGTTATCAACTGTCATGAAATCATAATATCCCGCTGAAGTGCCGAATATCCAGATTTTTGCTTTCTTAAATGCAACGTTTAACGGGTCGCCCCGTGCGATTAAAATGTCGCTGACATGTTTTATGGGAATTGGTTGAGTATAAGGTTGAACGGTAGTTGTGTCCTCAACTGGGTTCGGAAGAGATTCCGTTGTATTGGTGGGTGGACGTACCGCTTTAACAAAGAAAGAAACGGTGTTGCCATGCCCTTCATCAAAATCCGACCACTGATCCCATTCACCTTCCGGGAAGGTATCTGAATCGATCAGGATCCTATACTGGTAAGCAGAGATATCCACTACTTTCCCGGTATCGGCATGAATAAGCTTATCATACCATCCATTAACAAGGGACAGGTCGCAGGTATCCCCCCAATAGACGGTATCCCGCTGATGGACTTCGATAGAATGAGTGTTGTTCCCCATATGAGCAGTAACAACGTCAACGCCGTATTTCCGTTCGAACTCTTCATTAGAGATGGCAGTAGTTACGACGACAGCCGCTAAGGAAATAAGAAGGATCACAGCAGCTATGAAGTATAGGATCCATTTCCAGTTAATGTCATTCAAGAGAAACCGCCTCTTTTGAATATAGCATTATATGGTTTATTGGATATCTGGGCTATGTAATCCATCAGTGTAACCCGATAATGTATCATCCCACGTCTCTCCCGCTCGTTTGTGTATACACTTCCAGGCACCGGATGTCAATCTTATGAACCTTGCCCTCCGAATCCTTCACACAAACAATTTCCCCGCCACTCATCAAAGACATCACTGTCCCCACACTCGGTAACATCCGCCCGCCATTATCCGGACGGATCTGTTTTACCTGGACGCCCGGAGCGATCGATATAGGAACTGGGGGGATGGGTTTATCCGGTTTTGGGGATTTAACCGGTTTCTTGACAACCTCCCCTCTCTGTTTCGGTGTCTCTCGTAACAATGCCTCTTCATATGTCAGATTATGTGCCCAACAACGGTAATACAACCGGCAGTATTTCGTCCTGTCCGTCGTATACAGCCCGTGTGGGATGCCATACGGGTTCGGCCTTCTTGGTACGCTTTTCGGAGGGCTTCGTGTGGCAGGGACAGGATCCGCCGTCTCTCCACTTACTTTCGGTACTGGACCGGCATCAATCTCAAAAGTATGGATAAATGCCGCTATGCGTCGTGCCTGTTCCGGCGTGCAATCCCGGATTGTTATGTCGATTTTCATATAAATTCTGGCTCCACGTTAA
>Ga0172380_10009375_pt1 | contig 10442 bp, 8 predicted proteins | sample Leawe162metaG_FD_119747 | JGI IMG/M metagenome (GOLD analysis project Ga0172380, IMG submission 119747) | Leachate microbial communities from a municipal landfill in Southern Ontario, Canada - Leachate well 162 metaG | ecosystem: Engineered > Solid waste > Landfill > Unclassified | place...
CATACTTTTATTGATGGCAGCGCAGTTGAAAGCTGTCCGAGCGGAATATCTAATCCTTACGTCTGGATTCCACCAGAAAAATCCGCACGAATTTTCTGGAAAAAGCCTGACATTACCATGGCCTATACTTCTGAATATGGCGGCGCTGGAGGAGACGCCTTTACTGATGATCTGACGATGTTTCCTGCCGGATCCAGGGTTTATCAGATCAAAGTCCTGGCGGGTGATTACATCGACATGGTTCAATTGGTGTATCAATCTCCGGATGGTACGATCACTGATGGTCCAGCGCACGGTGGTCAGCATGGCGGCGAGGGAGGATCGGTTAGCACTCTTACGCTGGATATCGATGAATATATAACAAATATCCATGGAGGATATGGGGTTTTCCTGTCCGGAACTTACGTCTATTCCATGATCCTCACGACCAATAAAAGAACCGTTTCCTACGGTGGTTCCGGTGCTGGCGCCATAACGACAACCGCCTATAGCATAGACGTTCCGGCCGGGACTGCTACTGCTTCTCATCTTCTCATGGGGTTTAAGGGACGCGCTCATAGGTATATTGATAAAATTGGATTGGCTTATGTTGTCAACACTTACGATGCAGCCGACACGGCTCCCGTAGGCGCAGTTTCCTGGAATCTTTATGTTGGTACGGATCCGGATAACCTGAGATTGGTAAACGCCGCTCCGATGGCTCTAACCGACATTTACGACGAGCCCTCTGAAGGGATTGACCCTTCTTCTTTGGGTGTTCCTCTGTGCAATAAAGGGACCGTTTCTAATGATGCGGTCGGGAAAACCGGGAATGCTATTCAGATAGACATTACCGGAGATGGAGTCATGGGAAGAGCGACAAAAGCTTTTACCAATGAATATGGCAATTTCATCATCGTTGATATGGGATCGTCCGACCCCGGAGAATATATAAAAGTTTGGGTGAAGTTTAACAGTGCTGAGGCAATTGCCAATGCTGCGGCGATTAAAATCATTCTGGTTGTTAGCGATATCCCGGGAGATACAGGATCAAACTATCAGTATTTCGCTACGGGAACATTTTCAGATTTTGACACCTTCGTTGTTGGCACTTGGACAGAAATTCAAATTGCTAAAACTGATTTTGTTTTTCAGAATAATAGCGGGGAAACTCAATCAGCCCTCGGATGGAACACGATTAGCGGGATCAGCCTTGAAATTGACAACATTGATCCAGCCACAGGCGGGAAAACCAACAGTGTCAGTTTCGATAGTGTAACTTATTCTCCCACTGGCAAATTAATCGGGAGCGATCTTCAATGGGCCTACACTTATTATGACAGCAAGACGGATACCGAAAGTGATCTGTCTGATATATTTATTAACAATCTCGGGCCCCTGACCGACGAACAGGTGAATTTGTATTTTCCGCCTTCTCCGTTCACCACTCCTCCATTGGCAAATCCGGACAAAATCAGAATATATAGGATGGGCGGCACTATTACGCAATTCCAATTCGTTGCGGAGATAGACTATGTTTCAGGAGGAACGCCGGCGGCCTTCTTAGACAATATTCCTGATTCTGAATTAGGAGATCCCGCAGAACTGGATAACCAGTTGCCTGTAGACAACGTATTGGGAATTGAGGTTTACGATAATCGACTTTGGACATGGGGCGGAACTTATACAGATTCCGATGGAAATGTAATCCCTGAGCCGCCTAATCGTTTGAGATTTTCAAAGAGGGTTAGAATAGAACTCTTCCCGGCTGAGAATTATATCTATGTTGGCGCCGGATCAGAGCAAATTCAAAGAGTAATGGAACATGACGGAGAACTCTTTGTTTTTACTCTGACTCGAGTCTATAGAATCACAGGTTCCACCCTTAGCGATTATTCGGCGCCGTCGACAGCCGTCAACCAAGGTTTGATCAATCCTCATGGCCTGGCGCGGGGAATTCGCGGACTTTATATGCAGGCATATGATGGAATTTATGAGTTTCCATCTGGTCGTAAAATTAGCGAACCCATAAACCAGGTCTTTAAAAATGAGACCATGAATAGCATGCCAGGGATGATAAAAGGCCGGGAATACCTTGCTGCAATGGCCTTTTGGGATTCAAAGATGTATTTCAGTTTCCCAATGTCCTCTGATACCTCAATTAAAAATGATGGAATGTACGTTTGGGACATGCTCTATGAACGCTGGCATTTTTATGGATACGGCGCTCAATGTCTATTTAGTGAACCCAATACTAACATTCTAGTCGGTTGCAATGTGGCGATGGGGGCCTCCATCCTCGATGGACCTGTCTCCTATCTTTATGGCGGTAATTGGCCTCTTCAACTCGAGGAGGGTTTTGTCGATTACTGCGCAGACGGCGCTCAGGGAATATCTTGGGTTGTGGATACCAAAGATTATGACCTTGGCATGCCCGACCAAGAAAAGCAATTTATAGATTATGTCTTTGACGTGGATACTCAGGGATACGCAATTGCAGTCCAGCTTTCTTTCGACGGCGCTGAACCAGATCCGATGGGCAGCGTAATCACTTCGGGGAGAGAGCAAAAGATCCTTCCAATTCTTGTCGGTGTGTCAGAAGGTAAATTCTGCCGGAGAACCCGTATCAGGATGATGGCGACGACCTTAATAACGGCCACAGGTCTAACCAGATTCTACAAGATCATTCACCGGATATTGATTGAGCCAATTCGACACCGAACCTTTGTTACACAGTGGGATGATTGCGGTGTCCCGACTCAAAAATATTTCAGAGAATTGATGATTGAATTGGATACCTTTGGAGCCCCTCTCGAGGAGATCCAGGTTCAGGTCGATCAAGCTTTAGCCACTACGATCCGGGCAAACACAACCAGTACGGGCCGGCAAAGATTCTTTTATGGGCTTCCTCCTGATATCAGAGGAACTCTGGTTAGATTGAAAATTGTTCCGACCGGAGAAAATGAAGTTAAGGTTTATGCCCACAAATTTACTGTGATCGAAGAGCCGGCGCTGATTAATAGTTTCCAGATGCCCTGGTCAGAAGAACAATGGCCTTATCCAAAGCTATGGAAAGAAGTAGTCCTGGATATCGATACCAACAATGTACCTATAACCTTTGACTTCTGGCTTGATGGCGCAATCAAGGAAAGCTTCGACGTTCAATGTGCGACCAGGCAATTGGTGACTCATTCTATTGAGAAGGATTCCTTCGGAAAACTTGGACGCCTCACCGTCGACGAAGATTACCTCGATCCTTTCTGTTGTCTGCCACAAGGAGTCAGAGTTTATAGCGCGAGGTTTGTAATCGATAAGGATCCGGCCGATGTGACCTTTTCGGATACTTACGAACAGTTGATGAATTACGATCGGACAAAGATAATTCGTCGTTTCTGGATTGCCATGAAAAATCCGGATTCTGATGTAACGATGGAACTCTATGCTGATGATGTCCTGGCTTCGACAAAAACTATCGTGGCAGATCGAAGAGCAACAGGACATTCCAAAATACGAGTAGATCTGGAGAGCGCCATTCGCGGAAGACTTTTTAGACTTATTTTCACATCATCCTTTGCCTTCCAGCTTTATTGGGAAAAGAGCGAAGTCGAAATCAAAACCATGAATGGGGAAGATGGATACGCCAGAATAAAACTTGTTCCCCCTCAGAGTTTTTAGACCATGACCGAATCAAGCGAACCAAAGATATATCAGATTGATTCTGGACTGGATGACCGCGCAAAACATGAAAAACTCAATTTTATTCTGCGCCAAATCCAGAATGGGATAGGTTCGACTGCTAAAGCTGTGGCTACTCTCCAGAGTTCTGGTAGCGGGGGTGGTACATCTGACCATGCTGCATTAACGCATTTGTCTTATGCGACTTCAGGGCATACGGGATTCGCTCCGACCGCGCACACTCATTCTCATCCAACTTTAAGTAACCTTGATTTTGCTTCCAGTGGTCATACGGGATTTATTGGGGGCAGCGGCACGATTGGAAGAATCTCCAAGTTTACAGCCGCAGACACTATAGGAGATTCAATTATCTATGAAAATGCCGGCAAGATAGGCATCGCTGAACCAAGTCCGGAAGCCATCCTAGACGCAGCTAATATGCATACTCTCTATACCGATTACGAAGGTGGCGCAGCGCCTAGCGCCCCGGCTGCCGGGCATCTTCGAATTTATGCGGCTACCGACGCCGGAATAAATGCAATGGAGGCCATGGATCCTACCGGGCTCACAGGCAGACTTTTGCAGGATACCTTCAGAATAGCTCGTAATACGAGTGGCTCCCCCATTGGCAAGGCTAAGGCTGTTTATTTTACTGGTTCAACCGGACAGAAACCCAATTTTTCTCCGGCAAAATCCGATTCATTGACTACCATGCAGGCTATAGGAGTTACGACTGCCGCCGTAAATGATAACAATTTCACTAGACTTATGGTAACGGGCCGGCTGGCAGGATTTGACACGACTATGTGGAATGAAGGAGATTCTCTGTATGTCAGTTCCACAACTGCGGGAGAATTGACGAACGTCAAGCCCGGCTTCCCTCTTTTTGCGCAATTGGTGGCTACGGTTGAGTACAAACACGCCACCCAAGGAGCCATTTTAGTAAATTGCCACGATATCCAATCCATCGGAACGACCGATCATTCTCAATTATCTAATCTGGTCGCGCCGGCTGATGACCATACTCAATATCTTCCTATTAGCGGGACCAGGCCGATGGATGGGCAATTGGGGCCGAAAGTCGTAACTTTGTCTGACGCAGCCATAATTGCTACTGACGCTACCCTCGGGAATCATTTCAGAGTAACTCTTGGAGGAAATAGAACTTTAGGAAACCCAACAGGAGCTTATGATGGACAGATTTTGCGGATTGAATTAGCGCAAGATGGCACGGGAGGCAGGACGATTTCTTTCGGGAATAAGATTATTAAACCTTCAAATGTTCCTACTATCATTTTGACGACAACTCCTACTGCTGTCGATATGATCCAACTGGTTTACAACAGTGTCCAGGATAAATATGTGATAACTGGAGTTTTGACAAATATTTACGGAGTTTAATATGGCCGTACCAGATTTTCTATCAAGCGCATTCAGATTCACCACTCTCGCGGCAGTGACGGATGTGAACACCATTATCGCAGGATTAAATACCGAATTGGTCACAAATGGAACATGGACGGACACAGGCGGAACAGGGGTAGGTCCCTTTAAGAGTGAGGTTGGCGTCGATGGCACTTTTTTTACATTGACGGTAGCGAGGCTTTCTGCGACGGAAATTCAATATACCGTGAACGATTGGACTGGCATTCTGGTTTATAACCCAAGGCAGGTGATTGATGCGGGTGGGGTTAATGTGATAATCGCCAGTGGCCCGGATTACGTCTATGTCGAGTCGGGCACTGCTACGCCAACTGCTTTTATGTGTTGCCGATTAAGGGATTGGCCGGAAACTCCCGGGAATGTTAACCCCAATTTTGTTTGCACCACTGGTCCGCTAACAGCAGCGGGAGGAGCTACCAACAGATATTGGAACTTATGGTATTCATGCCCGGCACAGACAAGAACTTATGGCGCTAATGGTTTCATAATTAATAGAGACCCATATGGCGTTACCACTCATCTTATAAGTCCATCTGGAGCTTTAATATTCACTCCTTTTGATTTTGCGGATGATTCCGACTTTTATCTTGGACGTGTTCCTCAAGTTGTTATCTTAGATTCGGGTTTGGCTTGGGGCGCAGAATATACCTTAACCATTGATAGTGGGGTAACGGCTGTCTTCCAAGTTTGCACTTTTGTCTCCCTGAGTTCCAGAAGAATAGCTATAAGAAAGGCATAATATGGCAGTGCCTAATTACTTAGGATCAAGTTACAGATATTTATGTACCCCTACGGGAGTCGACGTGGCGGCAGCGCTTACGGCCATTGGAACCGAACTTGTAGCCTCTGGGTGGACTGATAATACGGGGAATTCATATACAAGTCCGGTTGATGCCGTTGGAAGATTTATTACAGCCAATTTCCTCCGAGAAAGTGCTCAAACTCTTAGCCTTGAAGTATTTGATCAACTTGGACAATCCCTTCTACAAAGAGAAGCTCGGATTGATGTTACGGCAGGCGTAAACAATCTTGCGCATATTTTTACTGGGCAGTTTCATGTTCACATAGAATTTCAGTTGCCGAACGGGACAGGTGAATTTTTATGTGGAGGGATCCTTGATCTTTCTCCCGAAGCTCAGGATGCTCACACTAAATGGGCTTACGGTGGAGGTACGAGAGCTAACGGCGGGACGGTTAACGGTGATGGCCCACACTATCTCAATATGTATGGTTCGGGTTCGGCTTCCAATACAACCAGAATTATACAGTATGAAAATAGTGGCATAGGTGGTGCATTAATATATACCAAAGCAGGAAATTACATGTTCCACCCGAGAGAAGTTTTCTGTACTACCGCCACGGTCACAATGGCATATTGCGGAAGAACTTATCAATCAGTGCTTGTTACGGCTAGATTTAATAGTTATTCCAAAATTAAGATTCCGATTGATGGGAGTACTCTAGGGACATTTTTGGTCAGTGGGATGACGTCTAGATACGGCCTTACATTAGCAATCAGAATAGCTTAACATATGGGCATATATCCATTTGCATTCGGTTTGATTAAAGACGAAGCCACAAAGGCGCAGTCGGATCCCGAACTTATCGAGACCACTTCCACTCCGGACAATGTTCTTCTCGATCCGATGTCGATCCTGAATCCGAGGACTATTTTTTTGATGGAGGATTCTAGTCGCGGATCACTTCTTTGGTTCGACGAACGCACAAGATTGACTGCGCCCAGCATAAAAGCATGTGAATTTGTGGCCTTAATTGAGACCGTTTCCGCGCCGGACAATATCTTTCTCGATCCGGTGTCGATTGCAAGGCCCGGGATTATTCTAATTGGGGCGGACGCCGGCGGAGAACCTCCTCCAATAACAGGAGAAAATCAGGATATGTTCGGCTATATCTAGGGCTTGACAGTGTAGTGATAGAATAAAAATGGATTAAAAAGGGAGAACCGTCATGGAAAAAGAACAAACTATGAAAATCGAAGAGTCTGAATACGAATTCAAGCCACGTAAGGGACCATATCTTATAATCCTTTACCAACCTCAGAATGGCACAGAACAACATGAAGCCCTCATTAACTTGTTCTTTCGATTGAAGAAAGAGGGATTAGATAAGATTGTTTTTCACGAACACCCGGATATTACTCTTTTGGAATTTATGAATTTCTTTTCGGGTCAGAAATGTCTTCTGCAAATCTTCGGGCTTATGGACGATCAAAATAATCTGATAGATATTTGCGGAATGGCCTGGCTTGCCGACATCATCTCCTGTAGTGGAATTATGACTAAGGCAACCGGAAGTTTCTTATTCTTCAATGATTACCAGAAGCCGGCTTATACCGAATCTTTTGGGGAAATGATCCTGGAATATTGGTTTGAAGGTTTGAAAATTGATACCCTTGTGGGACTTACTCCGGCGCTCAATAGACTATCTTCTATTTTCATCAAAAGACAGGGCATGAAGGAATTATTCCGGATTCCTCAATATACCACCTTCGATGGAAAAATATGTGAAGGGATTGTCTCTTGGCTGTCGAAAGAGGAGTACCGCGAAAGTAAAAGGAGATTGTAATGGGCAAAGACGACCAATCAGCCGCCCGGCAAACAGCCAAAACGCAGGGTGAAATTGGAGGGAAGCTTGTTGATTTCGCCCAAGGACAATGGCGAGAATCGGCGCCATATAGACAGCAAACTTCTCAATATTGGTCAAATATTTTGAAGGGAGGGCGCCCGCTTGAGGCCGCCGTAGCTCCTCAAATAAATGCGGTGACTCAGCAGTATGGCCTGGCCAAGAAGGGCATCGGTGAATTACCTCCGGGGGGCCTGCGTGATATCTCAATGAGGAATGCCGGTATTGCGCAGGCCGGACAAAAAGCTTCAATTTATTCTGGCGGAATTAACGAAGCTTTAGCCAGACTGGCGAACCAAGCCAATTTAGGAACGCAAGCAGGTTTGAGTGGCATGGGAAGCGGAAGTTCTTCATATGGTCAAGCTGGTGGAACATATATGGGCTTGGCTCAAATGGGTCAGCAAAATGCTATGGGTCTAGGTTCGGGACTCGGTTCATTAGTGGGCATGATCTAATGTAAACCGGGTTTACTGGAGGATTTATGGGTTCATTCCTTGGCGGGTTGTTAGGCGGTATTTCGGGTGGATTAAAAGAAAAAGAAAAAGGCGGAAGTCTTATTACTCGGTTTAAAAAGGCTTTTAGCCGGGAAGAATCGGACAATTCATCTGATGTGAAGGACACAACCGCTGAAGCCAATACTGACACTTCTTCCAATACTGTCAAACCTCCAGCTATGCATAAAGGCGGGAGAGTCCCCAAGACCGGGATCTACCGAATGAAGCGCGGGGAAATTGTGGTGCCAGCGGACTTGGCCAGGGCGATTGAAAAGAGAGTTAAAGGAAAACGCACCGGAGCTCGGAAGGCCGGACGCAGAAGCAGCAGGAGGTAGCCATGGGTTGGGGAGCAGCATTTGGCGAATTTTTTAACGGCTATCAGAAAACTATGGCTCAACGCCATGGGCAACGTGAAGAGCAATTTAAAAATCTTATGGATGTTGCTCAAAAGTGGCGTGAAGTTGCTGAAAATGAAAGGGCAAAACCTATATGGAATCCGAATTCCCAAACTGTCATTACTGAAGCTGAGACAAATGCCCATAAAGCTGTTATGGACGCCGAAAAGGCTATGAACCAGAAGATCGGCGGCCTTACTAAGCTTGGCGGTCTCATCCAAGGGTTGATCAAAAATAAGCAGGCGGCGGCCGGACAACAACCAGGCGGCGAAGGCCAAACCCCTGCGGCGGGTGGGGAATCAAATATTCAGAGCCCGGCGCAAGAGGGACCGCCTCCATCCCTTGGGGCAGCTTCAGAGACGACTCCACCGCCTAATACGATTCCTGTACCAGGTCCAGTCTCTACGATGACTGCGGAAAATCCTTCTGGACTGCCGGCCCCTCCATCACCAATGAATGCCCCCGCGGCGGCTCCAACTGCCACAATGCCAGGACTGCGCCCGGGGCAGTTTATTAATCCGGCAATTACTGCGAAACAGCAAATAGATCTCGATGCTGAAAAGCGAAAAATAGAGACTCTTGGACCTATCCAATTAAATCAAAAATTGGCTGAATCCAAGCAAGTCTATGAACAAACTCAAAAGTTGAGAGAGGAAGAATTCAATAAATATATTCCAGCATTAAAAGCAGCCGGTAAATCCGATGAGAAGATTGCAGAAGTCAGACTTGCCTATATGACCGGCATGAAAAACGCCTTTGGGACTCCCATAGAGCCGATTATTGACCAACAGCCTTTCAAGGGTCCAGACGGCAAATGGCGGAAGCATGTCTATAATTACGATGAAGATACCGGGCAATATGTTCCGGGAACTCCGATTGAAACTGGACCTCCAACAACGGTCTCAACTCTCAGCGCCAAAATGGATGAAAAGGTTAAAAACTATATGGCGGCTCATCCAGAAGTTACCGATACGGATGCGGTAATCCTGGCTATTAGAAAAAATGAGCAAAAGATTCTCGATAACAAATTGAAGTCTTCGAATTTCAAAGTTGTCAGTGATTCCGCGCTTGCCGAATACCGTACCGATCGTACAAAGTTTTTGAAAGAAGCTCAGGTGGCAAAAGCGGCCGGCAAGGATATGACGCCGCAACAAGCCATGAGCGTTCTTAACCATGCGGATGCAATGGCGCGGGTTGATTTAGGATCGGATTTGGACGGCATGGAGGCGGATGAAGCCCATATGGCTCTATTGGCTCAATCTAACCTTTGGCTGCAAAATAATGTTGGATTAAGCCGAAATGAATTGCGGGAGATAATCAAAAGAAAGCCGGCTAGTACTCAAAAGCCAGCGGAGAGAACAGCGGCCGCGGCAAGGAATCTACTGAATCCACCTGAAACAAAACCTAAGCCTTCTGTGAAAAAATATTAGAGGACAATTCATGTCTACCGGGGCCTCTCCTGCAACCAATCTTGACTGGCAGAATAATTTTAAGAAGAAGTATAAAACTCCGCGTGATCTGCTTCTCGATCCCAATTTCCATGGTATCGACGATATAGAGGTACGGAGGAATCTGCTTCAAACTATCGATCCTGAATTGGTTAATCTGGATAAGGAATCTCAGGATTTAACCCTCCAGCAAAATCACAAATACTGGCAGAAGTACTTCGCTGACAAAGATGAAGCTGCAAAGCCAAAAGAACCCGGCATAATTGAAAAAGTTACCGGCGCTATTGGAAAATTCTTTGCTCCGAGCTTGCCGCCTCCTCCTGAAGGAGTTAAGGGACAGCCAACCCCACAGGGAAAGGGAAAGA
>Ga0172380_10009376_pt1 | contig 10442 bp, 3 predicted proteins | sample Leawe162metaG_FD_119747 | JGI IMG/M metagenome (GOLD analysis project Ga0172380, IMG submission 119747) | Leachate microbial communities from a municipal landfill in Southern Ontario, Canada - Leachate well 162 metaG | ecosystem: Engineered > Solid waste > Landfill > Unclassified | place...
AGATGCGGGCTGTCCTGACCCCAGCCACCGGTGCCGCCGCCGGCTGAAGTCCGACCTGGAGTTCCTCGGCGCCGACGTCAAGGTGTACGGCGGCAGCACGACGCAAGGCCGTACCGAACGACCACAGCCCCGCAAGCCCCGGCGCGACGCGCTGTGATCTTTCTGGGACGGTATTGATGACACCACCCGTCCCGACGAAGGGCGCCCCGTGCACCGACAGCGTGAGCACGTCGGTCCGACGCACCGCCCCGATCGCACCGACGCGTTCTGGCTCCGTATCGTCGAATGTGATCCCGTGCGGAAGCTCCGCGTAGAGCGCCTTGTCCACAGCGACCCACGATGTCTGAAGCCTCGGGTCACGCCGCAATGGGAAGAGGCGGCCGTCGTTGTCGTTCACTGTGAAGATGTCGGCACCATGCCACACGGCGACCGACAGGTTCGCAGTCTGTTCGTGTACGACTTCGTCCTCAGGTGCCAGCCCTAGTTGCGGCATCGCCGCGAACGCACCTCGCTCGACGTTGTCGTCGAAGTCAGCGGGGTCGAAGTCTGTACGGAACCCCCTCGGCTCGTACATCGTGAACTCGTTCATCTCCTGGCCGAGACAAGCGCGGCATGCTGCGTCGGCGGTGTCTGCGAGCCGCGTGGCGCGGCACGTCGGGCACTGCAGGACCCTCAGCCCTTCTCCTAGCGGGTCGACCGCCACGATGCGGCCACCTTCTGTCTCCCAGGCCGCGAAGCCCACGGCAGTATGTTTCGACTTGTCGCGGACGACCTCTGCACCGGGGGCAAACATCGAGACCGCCTGTTCAATGTCGCGTCCCTGCACGACCGCCGCCTCGATCCCTTGTCGACCCCGGCCGGATCGTGGAATGGCCCAGAACAGGCTGCGTTCTCGCGTCGGGAAGCCAAACATCGGCAGGACACCGGCGTTCGCCAGGCGTTCAGATAGGTCTTCGTGGAGGTAGGGCGAACCACCCGCAGTGACCTTCGCGACCTCCCCGACGAGCTCGTTCCGCAGCCAATGCTCGACGGCGCGCTTAGACACGTCGTCGAACCCGGTGTACTCAGAGAGGCGGTCGACGACCGCCGCCACCTCGGGGGACTGCTGCAACCAGGCTGCGACGGACGCGGCGGAGCGCGGCCAGTCGCGTGCCCGACCGAACTGACCATGCACACTGACACCGGGGTCGTCGACTCCGACGACCAGGAACGCCCGTCTCAGCGCTTCAGCAGCGGCGACACGCTGCAGTACCTCGCGCCGGTCGAGGTCGAGGTAGGGCTGGGGCGGCGTCTCGCCGGTGATCAGCCTCGTGTTGTTGAAGTAGTAGTCGTCATGGCTCCGGTCACGACAGAGGGTCAGTGCGTAGGAGAACGGCTGTCCTTTTCGGCCGGCGCGGCCCACGCGCTGCTGGTAGTTGAAGCGCTGCGGCGGCATGTTGGACATCACGACGGAACGTAATGAGCCGATGTCGACGCCGACCTCCATGGTCGTGGTGACGCTGAGCACGTCGATCCCGTCGACGAGCTCGTGCTCCTTGGGTGCCCCGACCAGGGCGCCTTTGAAACGCCGTTGCCTCGCCCGCTGCTCAGAGAGGGGCCGCGTCTGGCCGGTGAGCTCCTCGACGCGCATCCGTCTTGGCTCCGCGCGGCTCAGCCACTCGAAGTAGTCAGCGGGCTCGTCGTCCTGGGCAAGTTCCTCAAGTTGAGCGCGATAGCATCCCCGGAACGTACAGGTGCCAGCTGAACGGTGCAGGTGCACACGGCTGCACCGCCGACACCGATGCATCGGCGCTCCCGCCGGAGGTCGAAGCGCGACGACCAACCCCTTGGGGTCGAGGAACCAGTCGGGGGTAATCGCGCCACACTTCTTGAGGGCCGACTCGACCCCCTCCTTGAGCGCGCTAGCGTCCGGCGCCTTTGGAGTCCCCGCTACCGCCTCAAGGTACTTCTTGAGGGGGCTTGGCATGTCCACGGACGGACGGGCCTGGCTGCCCGGGTATCGCTTTGCGAGCCCCAACACCCTAATCGCGCTCCGCATCACCTCCGCGCTGCGTTCCGGCCCAAGCCCCGCGATGTCCCCGACCGGGACCGTTGGTTCAAGCCAGCCGAGTCCGACGGACTCGAAGTCTCGTCCAGCTCCGTCGAACAGTGACTGGAAGATCTCAGGACTCAGCGAGGTATCGCGCACCCACTGCACTCGCGGCTGTGACTCCAGCGGCCCGGCGCTCGCCCACCCGTCGGGGACGGGCGAGGTGTACGCCTCCCACCAACGTCGCGTGTTGCCGGCGCCCCATGACATACGGCTCGGCCGCGGGCCAGTCGGGGCGACACCGAGCGCCACGAGCCGAGCCTCGACCGCGGCGACCAGTTCTCCCCAGCCCAGTCGACCCTGCGCGCCACTGATGGCAGACGCCTTTGCTTCCGCGACGAGCGTCTTCTGCCCTTGGTCTCCGAGTCCGAGTTCAACGACGGTGAAGGCGACCAGCAGGTCTGGGTAGGCCGCCTTTGCCTGTTCAAGTTGTGTCGTCTGTTCAGGAGACAGTGGCTCTTTCGCAATGGCGCGCATGAAGAGGGCGGCCACAGACTCCGTCTGAGCGAGGCAACGCTCGACAAGTTGTCGGAGCAAGTTGCGGAAGTGGTTGAGCTCCATGCCGGCGGCCTGCACCGCTGCGTCATCCCGGCTGTCGGTGAACACGATCGTCTTCCGGGAGAACGGGTCGTCCGATGCCTCCCCAAGCGTCCGTGTCATCCGGTCGACCGTGACCTGCCCCACGCGGGCGAAGCCGGTGCGCATCGCGCGGACAGGGCTGCGCACGACGCCACGCAGGAAGATGTCCGGGTCTCGGTTCGCCCCGCGCTCACCGCAGTTCGGGCAGAACTCGGGCAAGGACGGTATCCGCGCATCCTTGTCAGCAGCGCCCACCGTCGCGGACAGGACAGTCCCAGTGGCTTCACCCTTCCCGGGGACGGGCTCGACGAGGCCAAGCTCCGGGACGAGGCGGCCATGTCCGAAGCGGAGCTTCGTCTCGTGATGCGTCCAAGGGGTCGGCGCGTCTTTCGCCTCAAGCACTTCTGGCCAGTACCAGACGTAGTCGTCGACCCCGCGCCGGTTCACGAGGTCCCCTCCTCGGGTCGGGTAGGTGACCTCAGACGGCGCGAGGAAGGCGCCGTCGCGGAACGGGTCACCGTCACGGAGCGCGACGTACCCGCCGAGTGAGAGGTCACCACATTGGTCGCAGTAGAGCAATTCAAGGACGCGCGAGCCGCATTCACATGTCACACGAGGCGTCGCGAAGAGGCGTCCGACGTTGCGTCCGTCGCCGCGGAATTCCTCGTCCACCGCCGAGCAAGTCGGTGAAGAGCAGGCCCACACGCCCGGGATGTTCCGCACGAACATGTGCGCACGGAACGTCGGCACCTGTCGACTCGCCGAGCCGCCTGACACGACGGCGAGGAGCGTCCGAAATGCACCGTCCGCCTCGACATCTCCAAAGACGTTGGACTCGACTTCGGAGGTCGGCGTCGGGCGGACCTCGCCGTCCGGGGCGTGGCAGCCCGCAGCCAACGCGAAGGCGAGCCCGGCTACGGTGTACTTCTCCATGACCGCAGCGACTGCCCTTTCGTCGTCGAGGTCGAGCCCGGCGAAGTCCGCCCGCGACAAGGTCGGTACTGACGGCGTGGGGGCGGCCCGGCCGGGGATGACATCGAAGTGGTCACGAGGCACACCGAAGAATTCCTCGACGTACCGCCGGCCGGCCTCTCCGTCCAGGGAGGCGCTCGTCCCGATGCAGCGCAGCTGAGGGGAGTCCGGAGCCAGTCCCAGCCGGTCGAGGAGCGTGCGCACGACGAGGGCGACTTCGCTGCCCGCCGTGCCGCGGTGCTGGTGAAGTTCGTCGACGACCAACGTGAAGACGTTCTGCGAGTCGGCTTCGAGCCACGCCTTGGTCTTCGCGAAGATGTCCTCTTCGCGCGCCCGCATGAGCACCACGTTCAGCATCGAATAGTTCGTCACCAGGATGTCCGGCGGCGCGCTGATCATGTCCCACCGGGTGAGCATCTCCCCGTGCCTGGGGTCGGGGAATTCGTAAACGAGGTCCTGATCCTCAGTATTGGCAGCGATGGCATCGACCTCGGACTCCATGCCACGCAGGTCGAATGCCGCCTCCTTCACGGCTTCCTGACTCATCTGCTTCGGGACACTGCCCGACCCCAATGTCACACCGGTGTAGCGGCCGAAGTAGAACTGGGGGCCGTCGTCGGTGGCCGCCAGCCGCACGGCCCGCCGAAGACGAGTCATCTGGTCTTCCACCAAGGCATTCGTGGGGTACAAGAGCAAGCCACGGACGGCTGCACGCCGACTCGACGAAGCGTCTCGGGACGGGCGCCAACGCCCCGACACGGAGGATGCCCACCATCGGAAGTCGCTGGACCCGCGGGCCGGCCAGGCGTCACGTCGGGCTTCCGCAAGCAACCTTGCGAAGATCGGGAGCAAGAAACTTTCCGTCTTACCCGAGCCGGTGCCTGCGGTGACGACGGGGTTGAACGGCGGTGCCGTCGAGAGGGACGCGCGCAGGGAGCGGGCCTGGTGGCCATATAGCGTGAAGTCCGGGCCGGCGTTGAACACCGCCATGGCCAGCCTGCGTGCGACCTCGGGGTCCAGCCCGGCCTCACCGCAGACCTCACCGACCGTCTCCCCCTGCTCGAATGGCATCACGGCTTCCAGCACCGGCTCCGTGAAGATCACTCCCGGCTGCGTGAGCATGCGGCGTCGCTCGGCGGCGACTCCGGGGTCTCGTACGCGGAAGGCGGTGTCGTAGTAGCGGAGGTACGCGTCCTGCACAGCTGCATAGACAGAGGTCGGTTCGGTACCCATGCTCAGTCCTCTCTCATGCCAGGGATGCCGACTGACCCCCAGACACCGCGGGCCACTTCGGGTGTGACCTCGACGTACGCCAGCCGGCCGCCATTGACCTCCACAGGCGCACGCCCCGAGCACAGGACGGCGGCGCGTTCGGCAAGGCCAGGGAGACGTGCACCGATCGGGACGGTGAGCGTCCTCGTGACCGTGTCGTAGGCCATGGCAGCGACTCCAGCCGCCGCCGCGGCGGTGTACTTCCCAACTTGATTGTCGACCTCGAAGGGACGCCCGCGGTGGACAAGGAGGTACCTGACAGGCCTGAGTCCGAGTTGATACGTGCCGTCGCCTTGCACCGTCGGGACGGTCTCCCACCGCCCGGTCGTCGGGTCGTAGCGCGATGTCGAAGGGCTGTACGGCGGGGCAAGTAGGGCGTGCTCGAACGCGAGCTGCGAGAGTCGCGGGACGAAGGCGAGTACCCGCCCGGCCGCCCCTGACGAGTAGGTCAACCCGACCTCATCTGCGATGAGGGCGAGGTCGTCTTCAGTCGACGCCTCGAGCATCACGAGCGACGGGGCATCTGCCTGTCGGGTCACCGTCACCACGCACTCAAGCTCCGCCGCAACAGTCTTGAGGTCAGCGGAAAGGCGAGGCGACCGCGCTCCAGCCAGGAACGCACGCGGCACCTCTGAGGCAGCCCGCACGAGGGCCGGCGGCGTTACAGCCCATCGAGGGGACTTGCCGGGCGAGGCGTAGACCTCCAGGTGTCCGAGCGCAGCCAGGGTCCTGGCGTGCTCCGCGGCTGCCCACGGTTCCCCCGCTACGACATCGACGAGGCGTTCGAACGTCTGCCAACTGCCGCTGCCGACCGTGGTCAAGGCGTCGAGCAGGAAGTCGGGGTCGCCATACTCGGCTCCTCGAGCGGGCGGCAAGGTCGGCAGCTCGACTTCGGCGGCCCACCGAGCGGCGGCTGTCGTCCGACGTGTCGGCCTCCCCCGATGTCGACCACCACCACGTCGGTACCAACGCTCAAGGCCGCAGATACGGCAGTGCCCCTTGAAGCGACGCGGCATCTGCCCTTCGTTGTCAGTGGGGGGGAGCTCGATCCGATGCGGCGGACAGGGCATGTCGGTGGAAGACAGGGCCCGTCGAGACGGCTCCGGGCCGCTCTCGTCGTCGCGCACGCCGAGGACCTCGCCGAGGACTGACGGCGGCATTCCAAAGTCTGAGGACGGCAAGTCGACATCGCCGACGACCTCAGCGCCACGCAGCCATGACGAGTCTGGCTCGGCCGCGGCGGCCACCGCCCGTCCTTGACCCGGCACATGGCCGACCCACCCCGAGAGCCATGGACTCGGCCCAAGCGGGTGGGCCGCGCTCCTGAGCCGGAACGTTGCTGACGTGAGGAGCCGGCCCTTCCGACGCAGTAGCAGTCGGTAGTCGCCGTCACCAAGGGCAAGGTCATCGAGTTGGAGCACCCTGGCTTCATCCACCGTCGAGAGCTCTTGCTCCTCGCCTCCCGCGCCAGCCGCATCGTCGAACTGGAACTCGCGCAGGAGGCTCAGTGTCGCACCGGCCTCCCCGGAGGCAGTCGCACGGACCTCTAGTGGCGACGACTGATGGAAGAGTCCATGCCCGACAAGGTGACGAGGGCCGGCGACCGTGACGTGGGAGTCCGACAACGGGACGAGTGGCAAGAGGTCTTCGGAGCCCGTGGCGAGGTCACCCGGCGACGCGGCAAGCTGGACGCCGTGGTAGAAGACCCAGCCCTCCGGGAGGCCACGGAGGTCGGCAGGGCCGAGTCGCACGAAGCCTGGGCGCGCGAAGTCTTCGAGCAGAGACTCCAGCCGTCCCGTGACCGTCTCATGCGCCAGGAGCCATGTGTCCTCCCACAGCTGGACACGTGGCCGCTCCACTAGCCACGGCGCCGCGTCGTCGGCCTCGAACACGACGAGCCGACGTGCCTGACGCTCGACGCGTCCCTCCGGGCCTTCGAGGACGAGCAGCCCCTTCAGCATGTCTGGGACGGACGCCTCCTGTTCTCCTTCGAACCGCGTCCATCCGTCCACGTCGTCGACTGCCCGCAGGCCGTTCGCATGTCGTGCCGCTTCCGCTGCAGGCCCACCGGCGTCGCCTGGCGGAGACCAGGTCCCGGTAAGTGCACCAAAGGCCACGAGGCGGAGGTCCAGTCGGCGCCACGGCGACCGTCGATACGTCGCAGCGAACAGCAATGCCCCGTCATGCGAGGCCGGTTGTCCCCCCGACTCGGTCCGTCTGTGCTGTCTGCCGTCCCAGTTCGCAAGTTCGACCAGCGCGACGTCAGCCACATGGCCGAGGAGCGTCGCACCACCCGTGAGGAGCCGACGGAGACCAGCCGGAGCGGCGGGCGTCCACGCTTCGAGCAGCTCGACCATGTCTTGTCGAGCGATCCGCTGATGGGGGCGGAGTCGATACGCCGAGAACATCCCCTGCAGGTCTTCTCGGTCAGCAGTACGCACCAGTGCCTGAGAGATCGGGATCCCGACATGTACGCGACGGTCGAAGGCCGCGGCAGTGGGAAGCCCTCGGCGACCGCCCTCGGAGAGCAGCCATCGGTTCAGTTCGTCCCAGAAGGTCGCAGCGTACTTGCCGTAGTCACGGCGTAGTTTCTCCGTCCGCTTCGTGTCTCCAGACGCGATTCCCAGTACTTCGCATAGCCGGCCGTAGTAGTTGTGCTCAGCCAGGCTTTCGTCGCCGTGCATCTGCTCGGCCGCCATAGCAAAGGCCGAGAGGAGCCCGACGAAAGGGGGGGCGTCGACTCGTCCTTGGTCGACCCAGCGACGCAGTGCATCCGTGTGACGCATGAAGGCCTGCTGTCCCTCCCACACGAGGGTGTTGCGCACGGCCTCGCGGAAGGACGCGGGAAAGTCCTCGGCCTCGATGCCGGCCGTACGGCCGGCGAGGACGACCGCGTCCTCCTCCGCGTCAAGGTAGGCAGGTTGGGCCGCGACGCGAGACGAGAAGAAGTACTCGACAAGCGCGTCGTTCCAACGCTCGTAGTGAAACCAGGACTCGTCGAGGTGTCCCACGTCACGTCCTCAGGCAAGCATGGTGGAATAACCGATCTCAAGATCGATCCCAACCGCGCCGACTGCCGCATGAGTTATACAACGTCGATGGGCGCGGGTGTCTCCCCGCGACATGAATGAAGCCGGACCTTGCGGGCGGATGCGCTCATGCACGACACCGAAGACAAGCTGTGGTGGACGGAGCACGGCGCCCGCATGGAAGTGCGGTTCGTCGACGAAGTCGCCCCGCGTCTCGGCCTCGAGGCGGTGCTCAACCCAGCCAAGGCCTCCGACCCGTTCGGGCCCGACCTGCTCGTCGGTGGCCAGCTGGCCGACCTGAAGGTGCAGAACACGCCGTTCTTCACCGCGTCGCGCTATGGCCTCGACCCGCAGTACACGGTGACCTTCAACCGCAAGGACTACCTGCGGTACTCCGAGCTGTATCCCGACATCGTCCTCTTCTTCTGGGTCGCCTGGACGACGCTGGCGTGGCCGGAGCAGGCTCCAAGGATCCGCGTCGAGAAGATGGCCGGGCTGTGGGAAGTCCCGTTTGCAGGACTCGCCCGCCGGGTCAAAGATGGAGAGGCTCCCCTCCACAGCTACCAGCGCCGGGTCGGCGACCGGGCAGGTAACGCCACCGAGAGCTACCTCTTTGACCTCAGGACGTTCACCGAGCTCTCCGTCCGTCGCTGACCACGTCAGGTCGGTCGCGGCCGCACTCCAAGCTCCGCGCCGGCCTGAGCGCGGACGACTGCCACTCGGCAACCGCCGCGACCCGCTGGACGAGCTCCTCTTCATCCTGCTCACGACGATGACGCAGTACGGCGCGGTGGAGACGTTCCGACGCGTGAAGGCCGAGTTCCGGCCGTGGCGACGGCTCCTGGAGCCCGACGCCGAGGAGCGCCTGAAGGCCCTGATCGCCCCGCTGGGGCTCTCGAACCAGAAGGCGCCGCGGGTCGTCGCGGTGGCCCGCCGTCTCCAGGAAGACTTCAGCGCGGTCACGCTCGCGCCATTGCGCAGGATGTCGGACGACGCGGCGGAGTCCTACCTCAGGTCCCTGCCCGGTGTCGGCGTGAAGGTCGCCCGCTGCGTCCTGATGTACTCGCTCGGCCGGGATGTCTGCCCGGTCGACACCCACGTCTACCGGGTCGCCCGACGGACCGGACTTGTCGAGGGTGACATCAGCTACTTGCAGGCACACGAGGCTGTCCAGGACGCTGTCCCTCCGGAGCTCAGGTACGAAGTCCATGTCGCCTTCGTCCAACTGGGACGGGACATCTGCGGGGCACGCCGCCCCGACTGTGGGCGCTGCCCGCTGGCGCAGGCGGGCCTCTGCGAGGGACACCGCACCCGCTGAGCGCCTTAGCACTTCCTGGCCACCTTCGTGGTAACGTCCGCGGCACGAGAGTCTGGAGGCAGTGATGCGAGATGTCCCGTTCATCTCCCTGTTCACTGGTGCCGGTGGACTCGACCTCGGACTCGAACGCGCCACGCTCCCCGGCGTCGACGACGGGCCGCGCCTCACCACAGCACTGGCATGCGAGTACGACCCGTGGGCGGTCGCGACGCTTCTGGCTGCCCAGAAGGACGGCTTCTTCCGGGATGAGTTCGACGTCGAGCGCGACGTGCGAGACCTGCACGGCCCGGCGCTGAGCAGGGCGATGAAGAAGGCGGGCCTCAAGAAGAAGGAGCTCTTCCTCGTCGCCGGTGGCCCACCCTGCCCCGCCTTCAGCACGGCCGGCAAGCGACTGTCGTTGGCCGACATGCGCGGCCAGCTGATGTACGACTACCTCACCGTGGTACAGGAGGCGCGGCCCCGCTTCTTCCTCCTGGAGAACGTGCGTGGCCTGCTGTCCGCATCCCTCAAGCACCGCCCGCTCGCTGAGCGGGGACGAGGGGCGGCACCGCTCGAGGCCGACGAACAGCCCGGGACCGCAATGCAGGCGATCCTGAACGCGGTCAGCGACATCGGCTATCAGGCGGTCTACGGACGCGTGAATGCCGCCAACTACGGTTCGCCACAGCTCAGGCATCGGACGTTGATCTTCGGGAGCCGGAACAAGGAGTTCGACAAGGGCGCCACGCTCCTCGACCTGATGCCCAAGACCCACCTGGAGCACCCCGAGCGGGAGGACTACCTTCCGTGGAAGACCCTCGAGTCGGCGCTCAAGGGCCTCGACGACCCCGAGCCTGAGTACCAGAAGTACAGCGCCGAGCGTGCGCGTTGGTTCGACCTGATCCCACCTGGTGGAAACTGGCGCCACCTCCGGGACGCGTACTCGCCTGAGCTGGCAGCCGAGGCGCTCGGCGGTGCCTGGGAGTCGTCCGGCGGGAAGGTCGGCTTCTTCCGGCGCCTCGCCTGGGGCCGCCCCGCCCCAACCCTCGTCACGAGCCCGGTCCAGAAGGCGACCGGCTTCTGCCATCCGGAGGCGCTTCGGCCCCTCACCGTGCGCGAGTATGCGCGGGTGCAGGAGTTCCCAGACGGCTACCCGTTCCAGGGCGGTGTGTCGAAGAAGTACATGCAGGTCGGGAACGCCGTC
>Ga0172380_10009377_pt1 | contig 10441 bp, 12 predicted proteins | sample Leawe162metaG_FD_119747 | JGI IMG/M metagenome (GOLD analysis project Ga0172380, IMG submission 119747) | Leachate microbial communities from a municipal landfill in Southern Ontario, Canada - Leachate well 162 metaG | ecosystem: Engineered > Solid waste > Landfill > Unclassified | place...
AAACCATCCCAATTTTCAAATAATTCTTTTTTATATTTATTTGTAATAACTTTAACCTTTAACCAATAATTTTTATAATTCGTCCTCTGTTCATCACTCAAATATGTTCCTCTTTCTAATCTTGTTTTTCTAGTTCTGTTTTTTATATCATTATTCATCATTGGATTTTCAAATCCATATCTTTCTAAATTAGTATTTTTTATCTTATTCATAATTTCATCATTCTGTGATGGATATTCAAAGCCATATTTTTCTAACATAATATCTTCTTTATATTTTCTCAATTTAAAATTATTTTCAACACCATATAATCGTAAATTTGTGTTTTTTATTTTATTAATAATATCTGGATCTAATAATGATGTTCTTACACCATAATTTCTCATAAAGGTATCTTCTATTTTTTGTTTCACATCATCATTCTGTGATGCATAATCACAACCAAATCTTTCGTTATTTGTATTTTTACATTTATCTTTAAATTCTTTAATATTTAATGCATATTCATTACCATATAATTCTATCATTGTATTTTTTCGTTTTTCTTTGTTTTCTTCTGACTGGAAAACATTATCACAACCATATTTTTTATTATTTGTCATTATCCGTTTTATATTATTACATTTATTACAATAATATGGTTCCATTTTATTATTAGTGTATCTATTATATTCATTATATTGCATCATTTTTGTATTTTCACAATTGTCGCAAATAACATCTATCATAACATTACTACTTAGTGTTAAATCTTCTATTCTAACTTTTATCGTATCACCACCTTTTAAAGAATATCCTTTTTCTTTATAAAATTTAACATATCTATTATTTATAGTCAAATATACTTCTTTACTTATAATCATAATTATTTTTTATTTTATATATTAAAAATGTTATTACCAAAAATACTACCAAATCAATATTTTTTGTTTAATATATAGTATATAAAAATAATTTAATAATTATGTCATCAATAACAATTGAACAATTAATAGACATTGTACAAAGTGATTTGTGTTTTTCTGGACTTTTTCCTAAAATTTTACCTGATCTAGAAATACAACGTATTATTAGTGAACTAGCACTAGAATGGTTTTATAAAAATTATCAGTTTGCTGTAATGAAATCATATTTCTTTTTAGATAAAGAATGTATGCGTTCAGAAGTGTATACAAAATATAAATATTTTATATTTCCTGAAGAAGTTGAAAATATTACAAAAATTACAAAAATAGACGACCCAAGTATGTTCAGACTTGGTATCCAAGCACCGCATCTATCTATAAATTTAGGTGTCACTAATCAGCCATTTTTAACTTCATTTGTAACAACTGCTGGTGAACTTGGTGTTTATAGAAGTATAATATCTGGATTCGCAGATGAAATAAATAAATTAAATAAACCAACATTGAAATTTAGTTTTAATCATGTAAATAAGAGATTACATTTATTAACAAACGTTGATACAAATGTTATGATAGAATGTTTTGTGAGAATAGAAGCTGAAGAATTATTTGATTATCATTTATTCAAAGAATATATCATTGGATTATGTAAAACTAGAATGGGTGAAGTAATCGGTAGATTAAATATAACAATGCCAGGAAATTTCCAATACAATGCATCAGATATGATAACACAAGGACAAGCACAAGTAACTAAGGTTGAAGAAAAGATAAAAGCACAAACAACAACTGGTTGGTTTATAATGAGTAGATAAAAAATAAATATAATAATATGATAACAGAATTTGAAAAATATATAAATGAAAAATATGATTCATCAAAAAGACCAAACAATGTACCATTTAGTACACTTGGTTTTAGATATTCTGAACCATCTAAACCATTCGAATTTCATTTTTTAATAAAAGATAATCCAAAAATAAAAGACATATTAAATAATTTATTTGATAAATATAATATCAAAACAAAAGATATCAAAGTTATCAAACTATCAAACAAAGAAATAGATGATAAAGACATATTATCAATAGTTATGAGTGGTGCACCAAAAAATATAAATGAAGATGATCCAAGAATTTATATACACACACAACAATTAAAAAAAGAATTAATTTCTAATAAAGATATTAAAAAAGTATCATTCACATTTTATGCTGATTCAGAAAATGATGCAAGATCAGTTGAACAAAAAATAATGGATGATTTGGTTGATAATGGTATAGAAATACATGACATTTTAATTGGTGGCACACCAATCGATTTACCAAAAAGAAAAACAATAAAAGGTTTTTCATTATAATTTAAAACAAAAAAAACCATCTATTAAGATGGTTTTTTAATTTATACAATATTATAATTATTTTAATCCTAAAATTTTATTAACGTAATGTTGTTTTATAATAATTTTATCACCAATCAATGAATTTGTTGCTTCATATATAGATGAAATGAAATCTTTATTTGCATCTACAAATTTTTCAAATTTTTCATCTTCCGTAGAAACTGATGTTGCATATTCTGATAAATTACCATTAAATTCTAATTTCCAACCTTCATTTGCACCAATATATCTCGTTTTTATTATATTACCTTGTTCGAAATAATTAGCAACACTATCTATATTTAGATATTGCTCATATACACTAGGTATATTATTAAGTGATTCTATAACAATTTCATCACCAAAAACTTTATAATCTTCATCAGAAAATATATCTTTTGGACTAGGTATTGGTACAATTTCCGAATATGTTTTTTGTATATTTTCTAAAATAGTATTTATATTTTTAATATTAACTACATTAGTTGAATTTTTTTCTAATTGAATTTTTATACTATCATTTGATTTTTCAATTTCATCATTTGTTAATTCAAGTATTCTATTAATGAATTCTTGTTTACCTTCTAATGATATTTGTTCAGTTGTAATTTCTTCACTAATCATTTTAGTACTTAATGTTTCGTCCATAATCTTAGATAATGTTTCGTCCATTTTTGTTGGTATAATTTTAATACTAATATTTCTATCTGTTTGGCTTGTGAATTTTTTCATTATATCTTATTTATTTTTTCATCATCGTTTATATTTTCAAATAACGAAAGATATTCATCCTTTTGTTCTATTTTTTCTGTTACTGGATTTATTTTGAATGATTTTATTTTATCTATACCAGATTTCAATACATTAGCTGTAACAAATTTTTCAATTTTTTCTACAAGTTCATCTGTACCATCAATAGAAACACTATTATCATTAACACCATTAACATTCAATGATAATGTTTCTTTAATAATATCATTAATTTTATTTTTTAATACTTGATTTCCAGCATATTTTTTAATATTACTATTATCTATTTCAGTGAATTTCTTCATAATTTTAATTTTCTTTTTTCTTATATATAAAAATATTATTTTACAATTTCTATCATTTTTACATCACCTAAAATTGAATTGAAATTAATAATCATTTTATGTCCTTTGAATTTACTCATATCTTCGATTTCTATATCTAATGTATCCATATATATTGAACTTAAATTATTAAAATTCAATACACTATTATTTGTTAAATATGAATTTTTCAATTCTGGTATATGATAAACTTTTATGTTTTTATATTCACCATAATAAAACATATTATCATTATTGATATTGATATTTTTATCATATTCTAAAAAATCTTCACCAATAAATAAATACTTATATGAATTTAATTGTTTATTTATATCATTATCATATTCAATATTTATATTATCATCTAAAATTTTATAAAAATCTTCTTCACTATCTATTTTTATTTGTGTATTTTTTATAGATTTTATAGATTTTATTATAAACATAACGACACCAGCCTCTACAGCCAATGGTAATGTTTTTTCATTATAATCAAAATCTATTCGATATTTTATAATATTTTTTGAAATACCAACATTATTAAATGGTTCAAATGATAATTCATTATTTTTTAATATCTTTGCAATAGTATTATATACTACTGCGGTTTTTTTCATATATCTTTCCTTTGATTTTTTTGGTAAAGAATCATAATAATTACTCATAAATATAATTTTTTATGTTTATATATAAAATAGGAATGGTTAAACATTAAATAACATGAACAAATTCTTCTTCGTAATTTAATAGTTCAGATTTTTTATTTTTATAAGGTATTTTACTAAGTATATATTCCATGACATTCAATTGACCTTTTCTTTTTTCATTTGAATCAACAACAACCCATGGATTCATTTGTGTTGATGTCTTATGAAACATTTGTTCTTTATATTTTGTGAAAACATCATATTTAGGTAAAGAATTATCATCATTAGGACTATATTTCCAATATTTTAATGGTGATTCTTTTCTCATTTGGAATCTTAATAATTGAGTATCTTTTTCTATTGAAAACCAAAGTTTTATTAAAATGTATCCATCTTTTACTAAGTGTTCTTCAAAAGGTACAACATCCTTTATGAATTTAGAATATTCTTCATCCGTACAATATCCCATAACTGGATCATTTACTGCTCTATTATACCAACTTCTATCATAAAATGTTATATGTCCTGGTTTAGGTAATTCTTTTTTATATCTATCAAACCAATTTTTCTTATCATACCCAGATGGTATACCAAATGTTGCAATTTTATAGAATTTTGGATCTAAATATTCTGTCATAACTTTTATAGCAGAACCTTTTCCAGCACCATCACGACCTTCAAAAATAATAGCGACTTTGTTTCCTGATTCTTTTAGCCATTCTTGCATTTTCAATAATTCTACCTGAAGATATTCTTTTTTTATCTTAAATTCATCAAATGGTATTTTTCTTAATGTTTTCTTTTTCAATTTTTTCAATTCTGGTGATTCGATACCATCATATTCTTCAAAATCTTCTTCACCAACAGTCTTAAATAATCGATGTATTTTTTTTGATAATGATTTAATATAGTCATCAAAATATTTTTCTATTTTTTTATTTCTATTTGTACTTTTTATTGTAACATCATATATACCCTTTATAAAAATATCCAAATCTAATTTGTTTATGATATTTTTATCCAAATCAACACCCAATTCTTCAATCTTATTCTTTAATGTTATTTTGTCTACTTTACCATTTTTATTTAATAGTTGTTTCTTATAATCTGTAAGAATTATTGATAGATTTTTCAAAATTTCTTTTTTCTTAGTATCTTGTGACTTAAATACATCAGCAATATCATCTATCATCTTACTGATATTATATTTTTCCGATATATATTCATCATATGAATATAAATTTTTGTTTATCATTTTATTAGAATCTATTGAATTTTTTTAAGTATTTGAATGAATCATTAATTGTTTGAGGTTCCACAATTTTATCTTCTTCTTGTACATTAATTTCATTTTGTTTTTTGTGTATTATTACACCAGGCATAAAATCACCACCTCTTATATCAGCGAATTTTATATCACCTTTTAAAAAAGTACCACCAAAAATAATTCCTTTTTCAATTAAAAAATTTTTGAATGTACCATTATTTATAACACCATTAACAAAATGTATATTTCTAACATCACAATCTCTTATGACACCATAATCAAATTCACAATTATATATAATACCAGCATTAACAATAAGTGTTTCTTTCATTATTTCTAATCTCATATTTTCTATTTCGGCATCTATCATCCAACCAAAATTATTTTCAAGAAGAAATTTATCTATTTCATACCTTTTATTATAGACTAAACCATTATATTTCAATTCTTTGTATCTTATTGTCATTATATTATTATATTATTTTCTTTTATTTGGACCATTTATTTATTATATATAAAAAAAGAAAAATACAAATTTAATAAAAATGAGTGAAAAATATAGAAACATAGAAACAAATGAAATCGTCAAGATAGTTGATGATTCTGAACAATTTTATTTATTGAACAATGGAATGAAAATAAATAAACAATTATTTACAAAAAAATATGCTATAATAAACAATAGTTTTGATGATAGTGTTGTTGATGTTAACAAATTTTTAAATCAAAAAACAAATATAAATAATATGAAAATACCTAATATAGCAAATCAACAAAACACACAAATAACACAAAATGAATCTATTAACAATATTCAATCTGATGTTATTGATCCTAATTCATTTTTTAATTCTGTTCCAGAAATAAAAGGTTTACAAAATTTAGATAACTTCAAAAATATAGATACATCTAAAATAATAGATATACCAAATTCACAAACTATTGTTGATAGACAAAATGAACAAATTAGTAATTCGAATATAATGGAAGAAGAAAAAAGAAGACTATTAGATAAATATAATGGTCAACAAGCTATACCAGATCATATTGAACATGTTGCACCTGTAAATAAAGTAAATCCAGAAAATGGACTAACAGAAAATCAAGAATATCTTAGAAAAGAACAAATATTTTTAAATGGTATTGATCCATATGCGGATAAAGTGGCAAAGTGGCAAAAAGAACACAATAATAATCAAAGTGAAAATGGAACTATTATAATAAATAATGAAGAAAAAGTAGTTACATCAATAGATTATATTCAACCAATTGATAATAAAACCGAAACGATTGTTAATAATGATCCAGTATATAGTTTTTTCAAATCAGCTAAAAGAAATCATGACATTAAAATAAAAGTTACCATAGATGATAAAATAGGTAATCCAGATTTTATAAAGATGATGTCAGAAAATTTAGATGGTGATTTTATTGAATATTATGCTGAAGATATTTTGAAAACTTTCTTAAATAATACAACAAAACTAAAGAAACTTATATATGATGAGTTAAAGAAAGAAATATTTGGTAAAGAAATAAATACAGATTTATCAAATTCACATATACAAACAAATGAAAATGTTAAAAAATCTATTGATACGTTGAATAAAATAGAATCAAATATTTTAATACCTGGAAAAATAACTAAAACTGGACAACAAACATATCAATACATAAATGAAAAAGGAAAAATTGTTGAAATGTTAAAAGAGTCAGCAGAAAAAAAGGGATATAAACCAAATAAAAAATAATGAACGAATTCTTAAAAAAATTCTCAATATTTGTTTCTATATCAAATAATAATAAAATAAATAATAATATTTTATTATGGGATTTCAAAGAAATTTTGAACATATTTGAAAAATTAACAAATAATAAAATTGTTATTATGGATAAAGATTTTTTTTTATCAATAAAATCTATTCCTCTAAAAAATAGAATAAATATTATTATTTGTGGTCAAGATTTCGATTACATAAACAGAAAAGAAAATATATTAACAAGTAATACTGGTATAATAAAAGTAAAAGATATGAATGATGTTATAGAATTTACGAAAAAATTTGAAGATAGTAAAACAGAAAATCATGAAGTATCTACAAAATTTAACACAAATGAATTCTTTATAATAGGAAATAATTATGATACATTCTTACCATATATAAATAAAATTTATATGACAAAAACAATTTCTGATATAGAAAATGGTGAAGAATTTACTGATATATCTGGATATAATTGGAAATTATTAAAAAATAATGAATACAAGAATGAATATTTTAATTATTCATTTTTAGAAATTGAAAAGATATGAAAATACTAATACATGAAAGATTTTTGAATGATGCAACAAAAATAAGAAAACAATACTTCAGTAATATTAAAAAATTATCTAAGAAAGAAGATTCTTTGACATTTTATAAAAATGAAATTATAAAAACAAAAGATGAAATAACATTTTTTATAAATAATAGTAAAAATTATAATGATGATTTTGTAAAAACATTTAATTCAAAACTTATGGAAATTGAAAAAAACATAATAAATATTCAAAATGAAATAATACCAATAAATAATGATATATTAGATTTAGAAAAACAATCAAAATTTTTATATAATAATATAAAAGAATATTATCCAACATTAAATGAATCCGATATACAAAAACAAGTAATGGATCACTTACAAAAATTAAATATATTATAATTCTCTAAATTCTGGTTCTTCACCATCCATATTTATAAGTTTTATCGAAAAATTACATTTGAAATACTTTATGATAATAGAAATAGTATCATAAAATGTTCTAACATCACAAGTCAATAAATAATCATACATATCATCAACCGTATCAACATCATCTATTGATAATTTTTTTATATCTAATAAAAAATTATCAAACATATCTTCTAGATAATTCAAAATACATTCGATAGATTCATATTTACTATCAAAACTTTCAATTTCATTATTAATTTTAACTATCCATTTGTCGTCATCGAAAAAATCTTCAATATTGTCGTCGTCATCTTCCCACATAAAATATATTTTTTTATCTATATATTTTATTTGTAAAATTGGTTTTTTACCAATTAATTATTCAGTTTGAATCCAATTTTAGGTTTTTCTTCTAATGTATCAACAACTATTTGATTATTACCTTCATATATTTCAGCAAGTGTAACTGGTTTATCAAAAACTCTATTTGAATTTATATGTTTAGATAATCGATTCGCATCAGGAACTGAAAGTGCTTTGAATTTCTGATTAACAACTAATCTTCCAGCTCTTGTTAATGCTGGATCAATAGACTTAGATTCCACATTAAATGTTGCTATTATTTGTAATTCTAATGAATCATTTAATAAACCATCAGTCATATTTAATATATTTGCAACTGCTTGTGTTCTTTCTTCTGCGTGTTTTGTTAAAACATTTTCAGCATCTTCTAATAATAATATAGTTTTTGTAAAATTACTAATAAATGATATTAATTCTGGATCAGCGATAGAACCCATCATATATGATGGAATATAAATAATTGTTTTCTTTTCACTTAACATAGATATCAATTTTCTAATATATGTTGTTTTTCCAGTACCACTATCACCATGAAAAAGAAATAATCCATTTTTCTTATTATATAAATTATCATATATTTTATCATGTATTTCTACAAATTTTTTACCATAATTTAGTTCTAAATCAATATCCATATCTCGCACATATGATGATTTCAAACCATAACCTTGTGGTGTTGAACTTATTATAAAAAATTGATTTTTCATGGTAGGAACATATACTAAATCTAATATTTTATTAACAATACTATCTTCAAGTAATTGAGTTTTAATAATATCTGAATTATAATATATTATAATATCTGTCACTTTATCTCTTTTATCATCTTCTGAAACATAACCTCTATAATCAGAATCTTCATATGCTTTCTTTTCATCATAAAATGATATTATTATAAAATCATTTTTACCAATATCACATCTTACAACATATTTATATTTTTTATGTGTTCTATTTTTTTCATCAACTTCCAATTCAACTCGACTCAATATATTATTACTACCAATATCATAATTTATGATCAAATAATCCCAAAACATATCAGAATATATTTCTGGTTTTATATGATATGTATCGATCATTTTACCAAATTCACTACACATAATCGAATATTCATCAGTAAGGTTAGATAATACAAACCTATTTTTTATATCAAAAGAAAATACACTCATATCATTAATCATTTTATTTCTTTTATCATATTTATTAATTATTGTTTTATATATTTTAATATATAATGTATGATAAATACTAAAAAATTAACTACTGAATATTTTGTAAAAAAATCTATGATTATTCATAATAATAAATATGATTATTCTTTAGTCGAATATATAAATAGTGAAACAAAAGTGAAAATAATTTGTCCTATACATGGTATATTTGAACAATCACCATATTGTCATCTAATTAATAAAGGTTGTCTACAATGTTTATATGATTCTAAAAAAACTACATTAGATGAATTTACTAAAAAATCTATGATTATTCATAATAATAAATATGATTATTCTTTAGTCGAATATATAAATGCCAGAATTAAAGTAAAAATCATTTGTCCTATACATGGTATATTTGAACAATCACCATATTGTCATCTAATTAATAAAGGTTGTCCAATGTGTTCAGGTAATAAAAAATTAACTAAAGAAAAATTTGAAGAAAAATCAAATATTATACACAATAATTATTTCGATTATTCATTGGTTATATATATAAATAATTCTACTAAAGTAAAAATAATATGTCCAGAACATGGTATATTTGAACAAAAACCATCAAATCACTTAAATGGTAAAAAATGCACATTATGTGCAAATATAAATAGAAGAACAAAAACAATAAAAAGGTTAGAAGAAAATAAATTAAATGGTCACCAATTAGTACCAAATTTCAACAAAGATGCGTGTAAATTGTTTGATGATATATCATTAAAAGAAGGTATTCATATACAACATGCTATGAATGGTGGTGAATTTTATATAAAAGAACTTGGTTATTGGGTTGATGGTTATGATAAAGAAAATAATATTGTATATGAATTTGATGAAAAACATCATAATAATAAATTAGAAAAAGATTTA
>Ga0172380_10009378_pt1 | contig 10441 bp, 22 predicted proteins | sample Leawe162metaG_FD_119747 | JGI IMG/M metagenome (GOLD analysis project Ga0172380, IMG submission 119747) | Leachate microbial communities from a municipal landfill in Southern Ontario, Canada - Leachate well 162 metaG | ecosystem: Engineered > Solid waste > Landfill > Unclassified | place...
AGTAGTATTAATATTATTTCAAAGAAGGGGGTTATAACATGGGACTGTTTAAGAACATATTGCATTGGATAAAAAAATTAATTAACAAACGAGCTGATACGGATAAAAACATAAAAGTACAAGCTCCGAAAATCAAGCGTAAAAGTATTACTGAAATGGTACGCAATGAAATTAAAAGACGTTCCGGGTTATGCAGGGCGAGCGGATACCACGACCACAAATTATATAAAAATCATTTTGGTACTTTTTCCCCGGTGCGATATTTTAGAGTAAATGGAAAGGAGGTGTAACATGCCTATATTTGACAAAGAAATGTTTATTTATACTATGAATGATTTAGAGAATCATTATAACGGAGTAAAGAAACTAAACCCAGCTCAATTAGGAATTACAGAGAATCAGATGTTAATATTTATAAAACATTTTGCCGGAGATTTAACAGAGGGTGAAAAGATTATATTAAAAAGGTGTTGTATCAAGTCTGTAAAATATCACTTAGATATTTTAGAAAGTTTGCAAAAAGTAGTTAAGGAATCAACAAATAAAATGCTATTAGACTTGGAGGTAAAGATATGAAAGTACAAAAATCTGTGATGTTAGAATATGAAAGTATTCTGGCATTAGAAAAGCTTATTAAGGATATTCCTGAATTAAAAAATGTTAGTAATGTAATTCAGAAATTAGTTGACAGTTTCGTTGCTGATAATCAGCAAAAAAAACCACAAATCAAAAAACAAAACAAACGGAGTAAGTAATGAAAAAGGAAAAAGCTGTTGAAATAGTTGTAACCCCGGAAATGGAAAAAGAACTTTCCAAAAATCTGGAAATCGGTACAACATGGAACCCGGAACCTAAAAGTAAAATTTTCGGGAAAGTAATATCGTTCAAAAACCATACTGGTAAATATGGAACCAAAGTAACAAAAACCCGGTTCATTGAATTATTACAAAACGGAGGGGTTGTTACTATTGTATGGTTAAAAACCGTGTTAGAAACAAAGTTCAAAGAATTAAAGATTAAAGAGGAGGACGTAATCGGTATTGAATACGTTGGGGAAGTGAAAAAAGGTAAAGGTAAAAGTTATCATTCATATAATGTAGCTAAGTATAACAGCTAAACACTCTCATAAATACAGCAAAGGGGATATTGACGAATATCCCCTATTTTGTTAAACTAAAATAAGAGAGTGTACAATGAAATTAGACAATGAAATTTTAATTATTCACAGTTTACGAGCTCAAAAAGAAACTAATAAATTTATTGCACAAAGGCTTGGAATATCTGAAAGCAGTGTCCGACGTATATCTTCATTCGCAGGTAAAAAATTATCGGCTAAAAATACTAAAAAAATACAAAAGAGTATTAAAGAAATAAAACAAAGTAAAAGTAAAAGCAATAAAACACTTATTAAATATATAGACTTTACAGTCTCATATCTTCAAACCAAAAAAACCACACGTAGTTTAAGAAGCACTGTTAATAAATTGCGGAAATCAGAAAAACTTATTAAGGAAATAGTTACACAAAAAACAAAGCTTGACAAACGTAAAAAAGTTGGAGGTCAAGCGTATAAAGACGAACTTAAACATTTTTACACCTCTATTAATCGGGGTGATATACAATTAGAGGTTATTTAATGCCTATATTCAATGAGAGTGCCCGGAAACAATATCAAAAGAAATATAAAAGAAAAACAAAACAAATAAGGTCGTACACTAATACAGCGCAGGCAAAACGACCTTTTTTGTGTTTTGACGGAGAAACGGAAAACAATATTTATACTGAATTGGGCAATTCAGTTAATTATATATACGATAAAAAAGGATTATCAACATATGATTGTTTACGATTTTTATATTTTGAAGGGAAAGGCAGCATTAAAATAATATTTGCTATTCATTTTGACGTTCAACACTGGATAAAGGATTTATCTGATAATGATATTATAGCATTTTTAGACGGTGAAATAATTCTATACAGATGTTTTGAAATACAATATATAACCAAAAGATTTATATCCATATCATGGAAAAATAAGAAAGTATATATTTATGATATTTCAAGTTTTTTCCAAACGTCTCTATTGAAGACAATAGAAAATATGAAAATAGAATTAACAAAGAACGAAAAATATATATTAGAAAAAGGTAAAAAATTACGTGCTGTTAATTTTAAGGGTATGACTAAAAAGGAAATGATAAAATATAATCAAACTGAATGTATTGTAACTGAAAAAATAGCTGATAAATTAAGAAATATATTAATAGATACTAAATTAAAATACGGCGATAAAACATTTAATTTATACCCCTCTCGATTCTATGGATGCGGAGCCGTAGCAAAGAAAATATTAAAAGTGTTAGAAATGGAAAAACACAAAGAAAGGGAGGATTTACTAAGTAACAAAATAAAAAAATTTATTTATATGAGTTATTACGGCGGACGTGCCGAATGTTTTCAAATCGGAACCTTTAATAATATATATAAATATGATATAAATAGCGCATATCCGGACGTAATGAGAAAATTAAAATTGCCTGTTAGTTATAAAATAAAGAAGATAAATAAAACGTGTAATCAGTTTAATTTTATTGACGGAAATATTTATAAACTTGAATATCATTTTGAAAATTTGGACACTAATTTAATCGGGATATTGCCATACCGGAGAAAAGACGGATATGTAATGTTCCCCAAAAAAGCACGTGGTTATTATTATGGAATAGAAGCAAAATATTTGAATGAAATGAAAAAATATGGTAACGGATATTTTAAGATTATTGAAGTGTTAGAAATAGTTTATTCAGATACTTCGATATTTCAAAACGGCTTTATAGAGTACATTTATAAAGAGCGCCGGGAGTTAAAGCGAAAAGGGGATATTTCAAATGTTGCATATAAATTAGCTATGAATAGTTTATATGGCAAAATGGCACAACAAACCGGTAACAGGCAGTTTACTAATATATTATTTGCTTCATATATTACAGCGTGTACACGTGCTAAGATATTAGACGCTTTATTTAGTAATAATGCAATTAAACAGGTTATTCAAATTTCAACCGACGGAATATTTATAAGGAAAAAACTTAATTTACCTATATCAGGCGAATTGGGAGACTGGGAGGAGGATTATTATAAAAAGGCCGTTGTATTAGGTTCTGGTTTGTACGGTTTATTTGGTAAAAAAGAAACTTTTGCATTACGAGGTTTATTTGTAAGCAAAGATAATTTTGACAGCATATATAAAATTTTATCTAAAAAAGATACTGCCGAAATAAAATATAATTGTTTTATTGGACATAGATTTGCTCTTACTAACTATAAAAAATATGGAAAGTTCCGGCTTTGTTTTGCACAGATAACAAAAACAATTTCACCGTATACATACGAAAAACGATTATATCTACACAAGAAAAGAATAACAGATATAAGCATATCAAAATGGTATGATATTTTTAATAAGAACGAAAAAAACATTGACACTAATAAGCTTAAAAAATTTGAATTGGATTTAGAAGACGACGCAATACAAACAAACAAGGGAGGTTAATAATGTCACTGTATTATTTAGAACGGAATTGTAATATAAAATATGATTATTTATTATGGAGAAATTTTCACAAAAAACCATATAAAGAGGTAATTACCGATTTGTCAAAGAAATATTTGTTGTCTGAAAAGGGGATTGAAACTGTTTTATTCCCCCGGACGCTTCCTGCTAAAGAGGGCAGGAAAAAGGGGTTAAAAAAACAGTTTGATACTAAAAGTAAATAGCTTATATTTAATTAAATAATGGAGGTACAAAATGCAAATTACAGTATGCGAAGACATGCACCGTATTTTATCAATATCAGAATTAAAATTGACAGCCGAAAAAATACCGTATTATGAATATAATATCGATAAAATTATGACACATGTAAAAGAGTGCGAATTTTGTAAACAGTCTTTTATTATTATATTCAAAGATTTAGAAATTCCTTTGCCAATGAAGCTACTCATAAATAATTTATTAACTACTTTATAAGGAGGTATGTTTGAACCAATTAACTAATTTAACTTTTGAGGAATTACCGTTATTCTTACAAAATTTATTATATGATAAAAGATATAATGATTTTTATGTAGGATTAACAGAAACAAAAGAAACGGGGTATATCCTTATTGGATATTTAGGAAAGCTTGTATATTATATGAAAGATACTGGTAATAATGTTCCTACTGAAAATATAATAAATGAAGCTGTTAATGTTGGTACTGCCATAGTTGAAACGGCGGTATCAAAGAAACCGTTTTTAATATCTATTTTGCCGCAATTATTGTTATCAATTAAAAATTTGTTTGGAGGTAAAAAATGAGTCAAGTTACACAAACCAAAAAATCATTAATGGTTATGTGTGATTGCGGAGCGATACACACTATAACAAATGATGAAGATAACGGTTTACAAATATCTTCATATTTCAAAAAACAACCGATAACACCGGAACCAAAACCAATTAAGGAGGAAAAAGAAAATGGGACGCCCAAAAAAAAATCAGCAGGATTCTACGAAAGCCTTTTCGGAGCCGAAAACAGCACAGACGATTAAACTTGATACTGATACGGACAAAATACCTAAATTAGACGACCTGAAAACTGAATATCAGGAAACGGCGGAAACAAAAACCCGGAAACCCCGCACGTCAAAAAAGGAATTATTAGAAGCTGAAAAAAAACAAGCTGAATTTTCTGCTTCAATAACCGGAATAGGTTCAATGCTTATGGATATAATTGTCGAAAGGATGCCGATAAATAAACCGTTATCAGATATGGAAAAAAGTCAAATTAATTTATCCTTTGATAATTTGGCTAATAAATACGCTCCGATGTTAGGACGATTCCAAGAGGAAACGGCGTTCCTCATGGTAATGGTTGCGGTCGTTATGCCTCGTATGGATTTATTTAAGAAAAAGGAAAAAAAGAAACCTGAAATTGAACCCTTACCGGAAACAAAATTTCCTGTGGAATAAATTATGCGTGAAATAACTATTATATATGGTAAAACTGGTACGGGTAAAAGCCATTTAGCTAAGGAATTAATTTATAATTATAACCGGGTTGTAATTATCGACCCTAAAGCGGAATATATGGACGGACTTGTTTTTAATAATTTTATTGATTTAGTTGATTATTATAAAGACAATGAACCGGACGAATTTATTTTTATATGCCGATTTGAAAGCGATTTAGAACATGAATATATATTTAAGTTTTGTCAAATAATTGAAGATGTTCTTTTAGTTGTGGAAGAAGCTGAAATATATATATCCCCCTATGCTAAGAGCTCCGCATTTTTGGATTTATGCAGGTACGGGCGGCATCATAATGTATCTATTTTAGGTATAGCCCGGCGTGTTTCTGAATTATCTATTAATTTCCGGGCGCTTGTTACCCGGTTAATTTCATTTAAGCAAACGGAACCAGTCGATATTAAAATATCAGAAACATTAGGTTTTCACGGACTTGACCAGTTACAACAATTCCCGGACGGACATACTGAATATCAGGAAATTTTTCCCTAACTCCGTTTGTTTATCCTACTTAGTTCCCCCCTGTAAGCTGTTTTTACAGGGGGTTTTTTTATGTATTTATTATAAAAATTTGTTATATATAAATGTTCTTTGATTCAATAAAATAAAAATGGAGGTCAAAATGTCAAAAGAACATATCACTACTTTTATTGTTGTAATTGCAGCTATAATAGCTTACACCTTTTTATCCAAATCAATTCTTAAATAACGGGAGAAAACCACAATGAAAAAAGAACATTTAATCTTAGGCGCCATAATTATTGTTGCCTTATTTGTTTATAACAGATTCCTTTCACCTATGCTGTCTAAAATGACAGCCAAAACAACAGTTTAACGGAGGAAAAAATGAAACTATTACACGGTGTCCCCGGTGCAAACGGTGCATTATCTTTTGCGCTTCCAAAAGGTCAATATGGAATTATTCAATTACATTTTGCCGGTACTGCCGCCGCAGGTGTTACGGTTACTCGGCTAAATTTAGGCAGTGTCCGCCTTTCATGGAACGGACAGGATATAGTTAATGTTGACGCTGAAATATTAAACTTGTTAAATAATACATACGGAGGTGTAGCTACTTTTGCAAGTGCAATAGGTGCCGCATTTACGTGTGATGTTATGATTCCATGCGGGCAATGGATTGACAGCTCCAATATTTACGATGTTGGAAATTCAGACCAGGTAATTTTAACACTGCAATTCCCGGACTTGGCGAACGTTGCTATTGTTGCTGCCGCTACTGTTGACGTGTACGCAAAAGAAAAAATCGGCGTTATGAATTATTTATTCCATATGATTCAAAGAAATGTTATTTCAGCAGGCGCCGGGATTGTTGCCGATACCTATCCAATGAATAACATTACACAGGTTTATCTTAAAGACCCTGCTACTGCAAACGTAACACGTATTCAAATCTTAAAAGATAACACAACAATAGTAAGTGCCCCTACTGCCGTTGTTCAAGCGCATAGCGATTGGACACACTTAAACGAAACCGCAACAACCACAACCGCCATTGAATTTATCGAAAGTAAAGATGTGCGTGAAGCTGTTGGTGCTCAAATTTCTTACAACTATACATTCAGCGGAGCCGGAACTTTATCACAGTATTTTGCGTACGTTACTTTTACAGAACAAAAAGCGATTGAAAGCCGGAACAAGTCGGCTCAAAAACTTGGCAATAATATTTCTATTGCGGCAAAAGTACAATCATAATGGGGGGGGTTTTTATGAAACAAGCATTAAATGCTTTACCTGAATATCGAACCCCCTACGATATAGCTCTAAACGGAGGTTATACCTCCGATAATGGAACGCCTTATAACGGCGGAGTTATTACAGCGGAACCCGGAACCCTTTTCGACCCCGGCGCTATAACAACAGGATTTGAGGGAACCGGGGGGCCGAGTATGGGAGGCGGTATATATACGGGTACTTCCATACCCCTTATTTCAAACGGTAAAGGCGGATATGATTATCAGGCAGGCGAAGCGGCACGTGATAAACAATTAGGACTTGTTTTATCACAAAGCGCTGAGCCGTTAAATGTTGGCGGTAATACTGTTGGTAGCACTCAGGGTTTTGTAATGGATATGAAATCATTACTGGATTTGATAGGCATGACAAAACAAAGCCAAATACCAACAGGCGGAAATGTTTCTACTACTGTAATGCCGTCCGGTGCTACACAGGCAGGAACCACAACACAAGCGGCAATTTCACCTACAATAATTTATATTGGTATAGCAATTATTGTTTTATTTTTTCTTATGAGGAAATAAAATGGAAACTATGAAAACTTTACAAGATTGGATTAATTTTTATTACCCGCGCGGTGGTTATGATTGGTATTATAAAAATTATCCTTTTCTTAAAGCAAACGGGTTTTCATTGCCGATTGACCAGCTAACACTTCAATCTTTTTACCGTATGGATATGATTAAAAAAAATCAAACCCCCGTGCAAACTTTTCAAGATGACTATGAAGAAACATTTATTTACTTTCTTAATAATTATGAACCTACAAATTTCAGCACACCCACGTCTCATAATTCAGGAATAGAAGGTTTTATAAATGCGATTCCACAGGGGATTTCAACAACTGTTAATCAAGTTAAAAATGTAGTCAACAGCATAGGTGATACAATTAAATACGTTATTATCGCTATTGTTGTTATCGGAATAATTTATTTTTATTACACAAATAAAAAATAGGTGCTTATATGAAAAATATATTGCAGTTCGTTTTATCCTCTATGGTAACAGTTTTGTTGCCCCTCTTAACCCCTGAAATAATCAAAAAGGGATTAGACGCTTTCTTTAATGCTATTGAGGAAGCTGTTCACAAATCAGATACCAAACTGGATGATACTGCCATAATCCCCGTTGTTAATCTGTTAAGAGAGGCACTGAATGTACCTGACAGTAATCCAACAAATTAAACACTGGTACGATTATTTATTGATAGGAAAAAACCAAAATGAAAAAAGAATATTGGTATATTATAGCGGGTTTGATTGTTGTTTATATCATTTATAAAAATGTAAATAAAACAACAACACAAAAAACTTCCAGCGGCGATGTTGGATATTTATTTAACCCGGCGGAGCCAACAGCATGAATAAAGAATTTTTGCAATTCGTTATTTTTGTATCTGTACTCTATTTACTACTTTCTAATAAGAATTTAGCAAAAAGTTTTTCGTCCGGTGTTATCAATTTAGATGATTCCGACACAGGGAAAATTTACAATAGATACTATACACAAATATCAAATATTGTATCGGCATACTCTTTACAGGTCGATACGGCAATGATTCTTTCCGTAATTAATCAGGAAACAGGCACATTATTTAACAACAAAACAAATAATAATATCACAGGTGATAATGGTAGCGCCGTTGGTTATATGCAAATCAGACAGCCCGCCTTAACCGATGTTAATAAAAATTTTGGAACTAATTACCTGTTTTCCGATTTGTACGGTGAAACAATAAATTTAATTGTAGGTTCACTTTACCTTGAATTGTGTTATAGAAGCGCCTTAAATAATAATTCTCAAAATCCCGTTTGGCTTGCTTTCAAAAAATATAATGGAGGTATTGACGAAACCGATTTATCAAAAAATAGTATGGCTAACACGTACGCAAATAATGTTTATTCTCTTTATCAAAACTATAAAGGTGTTGTATGATACAAAAATATCCTATTTTTTACGGTAACACATCAACTGATACTTATGTGAAATATTACTTGGGGGAGTTCGTACATATAACACTATGTAACGACTCCGTTGCAAACCCCCTTGAATTTTCATATGATGCCGGTGTTACTGTGCATGGAATATTATTAAATGAACAAGCTGAATTTAGAGACGTTAATCAGGACGCTATCTATATCAAATCCCGAAACGTTGGCGCTCCCTGTAATTTCCGGTTATTTGCATATGGAGACAGAAATTTAATATATCCAAACGCAAATAAAGAAACCAGCGGAGTAAATTCAGTGCCGCTTGATTTCAGACCGTTCACGTTTCAAAAGAAAATAATTTGAGGTATTAAATGAGTATATTCCGTAAACTTAGAAAGATTGCATATCTTTCATTTATATCTTCGTCACAAACACACGTTGCAAGTTGTACTATTACAACATCAGCAACTTTTTCCGTAACATAGGAGGCTTAATATGAAATTTAAACTTCCATTTTTCATTGAAAATAAATTACTTGACAAATTATGTACTGTTAAAGTTGTGGCTGAAATATCCCGACATGATGTTGACGGTAAATTATTACATACTCATAAACAAATATGTCATTCTCTTAACGCTAATTTTCTTGAAGCAATTTATATTTCAATGATTGAAAATTTAGTACAACCCCAGTTTGGATTTTCAGCCCCGTTTACTTCGTCTATAAAAATGTTGGATTTGACAAACAATTACCAAACGGTATCGTCCACAAATTTATTAACTGCTAAAGGCGATACCGCCAGTGATGCAACTGGTATTGTTGTGGGTACGGGTGTCCCGGTTGTTAATCCTATTACCCCGGCTTTAACTGCTAAAATATCAACAGGCTCCGGAGCCGGACAATTATCATACTTACAACAGAGTAGCGCCGCAGGTGTTACTGTATTAGGTAATGTTTCATCACTTATTATGACACGTACGTGGATGAATAATTCAGGCGGTGCTATTTTAGTAAAAGAATTTGGAGTCCAATGCGGAGCCGGTAATCGTTATCTTATGCTTATTGACCCGGTAAACCCAAACCAAAATGTTAATTCTTTACAAACACTTTCTATTTCACTAACTTATTCAATAACTACATAGGTAAATAATATGGCACTTGAATCTATTGTAATTGGAGCGGTCGGAAGCGTGTTTGACGATATATTTGGTTCAGTTGACAAAGGACATTGGGAGGGAAGTTTGTTTGTTCCCGGTGATTTGCAAAGCCGATTATCTACTGTTGACCAGTATGTAAGAAATAGAGGCTTGAGCATTTCCGATGTTGACCAAAATCAAATTGTATCTATTCTTAAAACGCCCGGCATATGGCAAAATAATGTACAGGCATATTTAGACGCTATTGTAACAAATAAAAAGGCTACAGCAACAACTAACGCTAATTTAGCCGCAACTGGTACAAACGTTTCTAAAGTATTGCCTACATTAACAGGTCAAACTTCGCAAATCTTAGCGGGTTTTTCCAGTACCAGCATTATTTTTATTATCGCAATCGCCGCAGGTTTTTTCTTTCTAAAGAAAAAATAATTATAGGAGAGAGTAACTTCCCTACTCTCTCGTTTTTATCCCTATCAAATTTATTTCAAAGTAAAATGTTTTTATTTACGTACACGTATAAGC
>Ga0172380_10009379_pt1 | contig 10440 bp, 6 predicted proteins | sample Leawe162metaG_FD_119747 | JGI IMG/M metagenome (GOLD analysis project Ga0172380, IMG submission 119747) | Leachate microbial communities from a municipal landfill in Southern Ontario, Canada - Leachate well 162 metaG | ecosystem: Engineered > Solid waste > Landfill > Unclassified | place...
CAGTTCGACCTGCCGCCGCACGTCCGCCGCACCGCCGCCGCCACCCTCCGCGCCGCATAGACCCTTTGTCAGGGTTGAGCGGGTTTGATTTCGACGGAAGAGACGAGCAGAGGAACCGTGCTGTTCTGTAATGGATCACGCAACGTCAGCAGATTCTTTCCCGGAACCAGCGTGACGGGTTCAGAAGTCCAGTCGGTCAGCTGCCCGTTCTGGAAAATTTTCTTGTCGCCGCCGTCCATTGCCACCTGCTTAGCTCCGCCTACCGCTACACCGTGAAATAAAAGGGACGCTTTCTGAGGGATGTCTGTCAGATTCCAGACCTCAAAGGAAGCCTCGTTCTGCAGCAACCGCCAAATACGGTAATCGCGAGTCGAAACGGTTTTCCATCCCTTGGAAAACAGGACAACAGCAGTATGTCCTTCGGCGCGAGCGCGGGCCGCCACGTCTTCAGGCAAGTTGTAATAGATGGTTACAGTGAAATATTCAGCCGAAAGCGCATACTTCGGATCACCTCGATAGAAAAGTCCCATTTCCGCCAGCTTCATCCCAGCGAGATTTGTAACTGTTTGGCTGCGCGCAAATAACTCGCGGACTTCCGGCCAAGGCCCAGGATCCGGACGATCCCAAAGATGCTTTTCTTCGAAAAATGCACTGCCGGGATTGTCTTTAAAAAACTGCAGGGTGCGTTTACGAAATTGCAATCCATTGTATTGCTCGGGAATCTGGTTGGGCACGGTGGAAACAAATTGAACCTTTTTCGGTGCATGCACACGGAATTCATTATAGGCGGTAAAAAAGCGTTCAGTCACAACCGGCGTATCTTCCGGTAGGGTTTCATCCGCCCATGCAGCAATCTCAGCATAGGGCTTTGGAATCCCAGTCATCGCCGGAATAAGCGCATCCGGCTTAATCCACAACCCAAAGCCGATTACCGGAAGCAGTAAGGTAAAGGCATATCTACGACTGCTTCGGAGTTTTTCAAAGGGATAGAGTAATCCGACAGAAAGAATCATTAAATAAAAAGGAACAAGCGGAACAACACGGGTAATACCAAAAAACCACACGCTTTTTTCAACGGCCATCATATTAAAAATAAGGACGGCAACAGAAATAGAGCCAAGCCCTATAACAACTCGATTCCTGCAAAAACCGGTAATGCAACAAGCCAGTCCCAAAAAGAGAACCAGTGCTGAAAAAAACTGCCGGAAAGGAGTGTATCCCCATGCATAAGCGCTGAAAACCGGCCAAACTTTTTGCCACTGCGATTCGTTGCGCTCCCCCTGAAAAACTTTAATCCAATATTCACGGGTTTCACCGTCCGCAGTAAATTGGAGTATCTGATTAACACCCCACGGGGCCAGCAGCAACGGCAGGCCAATCAGCAGATAAGTGACGGTCAGTACAACCGCATCCGCCGCATGACGACGATAACGGATGACCTGCCAGCCAAATAAAGCCATATTAAATCCGGCGAAGAGAAAGGCATAAGACCAAGTACTCGGTGAAGACCAGGTCATAACCAGAAAGGCCGCCGCATTGACAAAATGAAAATAACGAGGCACGGCCTGCCCTTTCAGCAACCGTCCGGAAATCCCCGCCGCCCATAGAGCCAAAAACGACCCGAAAAGTACAGGGGCATAAAAATAGGCCTCGCGGGACATCTGAATGCACATCGGACTGAAGGCCGTCATGGCCGCGAGCAGCACCGCCATGCGTCGTCCGCCGAATTCGCGACCCGCCATATAAGCAACGGCAACGGCCAGCACGCCGCACAGAGCAAAAGGCAGAATCATTGTTTTAAACGAAAGCGGCAGCTGAAAAAGATCAATGAACAACTTTGCAGCAGCCGGGACGGGCGAAAGCTGCGCCGTTACACCAACCAGATCCATCCATTGAAAGAAAATCTGTCCTGCAGAAACATCCCGATTCAAAATATCCCAAAACAGCAGGTTGTCTATCTGCAATGAAGCTTGCCCTAATGCGGCGAACCGCAGAAAAGCCCCGCCAAAAAGCAGTAAAAAAAGCAGTAAAAAAAGCAGAACCAAATTCAATCGCGAGCGCGTTTTCATTTTCACCGGCAACCTTATCTTTCTGTGTAGAATGTCAGAATATGCAACTTGCGCCTATTCAATCAAACCAAAACCGGCTATACATCAGCATATTTTGAAAAGCCTCGCTGCCGGAGAAAACCTTTTGAATAACAATGAAATGCAACAGATGGCGCTCCTGGAAGACACCTACTGGTGGCATGTGGGCCGGAAGTCCATTATTAAAAATATGCTGAAAAGCATAAATATCCCTTCTGCGTGCCAGATTATAAATATCGGGTGCGGTACCGGCGGATGTATTCTGACTTTGGAAACGTTTGGTCGTGTCACAAACTACGACGTGTCCGGAGAGGCCATAAGGATCTGTCGGGACAAAGGATTTAATAACTCTCATCTGTTTAACGGGAAAAAGCTGCCTTGCGACGATAATCTATTTGATGTTGCAGCGGCCTTGGACGTGCTTGAACATGTTGAAAATGATAATGATGCTCTCAAAGACTGGTTCCGCATTCTCAAGCCGGACGGACGGTTGCTGATTACAGTCCCTGCATATCAGTGGCTGTGGAGCGGTCATGATGAAGCGCTTGGTCATTACCGGCGATATACTGCCAGTCAACTGCACCAAAAACTGAACCAAGCGGGGTTTTCTGTCGGGAAGCGCTCATACGCCATCACATTCAGCTTTCCGCTGATTTTAGGATACCGTCTGCTAGACAGCCTTCGAAGATCCGACCGAACACCTGCTGCAAGCTATGTGCTGCTTCCCCGTCCGGTTAATGCAGTCCTCACCGCCCTGCTGAAACTGGAAGCGCTGCTTTTGCGTTTCATGAATTTTCCGGTTGGCACATCCGTTGTGATAATCGCTAAAAAGCCGAAACAATAACTTTCAAGGTTATTGGACCTCGAACACTTTCCGGTAAACGACACGCCCTTTTTTACTGCCCCACGGCGCAGAAGGCCGCAAGCCGGACGCCTGCGAGAGCGTATTGACGAACGGATCGGGATTCACCCAGACATAAGGTTCTTCCGGCGGCCCCTTGACGCGGCCGTCATAGTTTTTCAGAGTCGTCCATGCAGCGTCGTCATAATCTAATGCAGCCCAAGCACCGGATGGATTGACAGCATGCTTCCAGTCACCGGACGTCCCGATCAGAAACCCGTCCGCCGTGCATACCGCAACCTGAGTCCACTTTGGATATTCCTGCCAGCCGGAAGCAGCTGCCAGAACATGACGGCCTTTCGGCAGATTAACTGTTGTACAAACAGACTGCTTCGGATCACCGCCACGTAAAACCAGCTCTCCGTCGAGATAAAGTTCAGACGGCATGTTGCAGTAGAGTTGCAGCAACGCCGTCCCCGGAACAGTATAGAGCTTTCTCAGAATTTCAGCCTGGGCATTGGTTGATGCGTTCAGGCCTTCGACAAACCGCTGCTGAGAAATTTGCTTCAATTGATAGAAGCAAACCAGCTTGCGCAAATTAAGCACATCCTCAAACGGCGCCTTAAACTGCATATTGTAACGGTCGATGTATTCCGCTTCGCCCTGCAGATCACCGAACCTTTCATAGTTCCAGAGATCGGTCATAAGCGTGTACGCCTGAAGCGCATCAACCGGCGCGGCGCGGCTCTCGAGATGACTGTCGGCGGCTTGCGGAGTTTCGAGATAATAGAATGAAACATTTTCATAAGCCGCATGGCTGGCCTGATCCGGGCCGCGCTCGAATTCCATTTTGAAATCGCGTCCGAAAAGTACCGGCTCCGTCAGGTGCAAACGGTACTGCACGGTACGGAACGGTGCTTTATTCGGCAGACCGTGCAATGGGCGGGCAAAGACATTTCCATAATACCAGCCGGCGTTGAAATAATCCTCGAGACCGGTACCCTGCCAGGTTTTTGTTCCATCAATCACCATAGATTCATCGGATTCCAGCGCCCAGAAGCTGCGGTCGGCACTGACGACAGAAAGGATACATCCGACGTAGCGCCCGCGTCCGGCGGTTTTTAAAACGGTATGCGGAATGCCGGTTTCGTTTGCACTGCTGTTGCGCCATCCCGCATGGAAATAGCCTCCATCAATGCGTATACCGGTCTGGATGCCGAATTTTAGAGCGATGTTGTGCGCGCTTTTATTTTCGAGCACAAAGCGGGCGGACTTTTGAAACGGCATTGGAAAACGGCAGAAAAAAAGGTCGCCTTTCGAACCAAAAAACATGGATCGCGCACGCCATCGTTGCCAGACACTGCCGAAGAAATCGCCCAGAGGAACACGGACCGACGGCTCCGCGCTTCCATCCCAGTAGATATTCAGCAGTATGTTGCGCAACGCATCCGAGTCATGAACATCCGAATCAATCGTGAATGCTTGCACCGTTGCCGGCCCTGTCCCGCTCCAAAGTTCAATAGTCTGTCCGGCAGACAGTTCAAATGCTTTATCTGCAAGTGGCAACGAGCTAAAATCGTCATTTTCCCAGACCTTGGAAATCTTCCTGAGCTCACTGGAACTCTGCGAGGGATTCAGACTTTCTACGGTTCGTCCGGCGGGCATTGGACTCCAATTGAGCTGATAGTACATTTTGGCACCTCGCCCATATTGATAACCGGCATCTTCAGTCGTAATCAAAAGGTGCTTTTTGAATGGCACCGGAGCAAAGGTGTACCAGCAGTTCTGCTCATCAGTCGAAAACGGCGCAACATCAAACGGCGGAACGCCGGAACGCAGATCATTCCACGAAAACTCTAAACGCGGCGTTTTTTCGCCGTCGAAATAAAAGCGGATTTTTTTGTCGTCATTAATGCCTGTGAACCAGAGGCGGCTGATCACTCCGGGGCCGTTCAGATCGGCGAGGATACACTGTCCGTCTTTGCGTTTGCCCTGAAAGTGGTTATAGTCTTCATTAGCACCGGTGCGGTCAAAGGAGCAAATCATCCGCGTCGAGGGAATATCCAGCCGGGCAATTTCATTCCGGTTGGTCAGTCCGCCCGCCAATATTTCATACGATACAGTTTTCGGCGGTTTGCAGGCTACCAGTAAAAGGGTCGCCAGACAGATTCCCGCCATACCGAATCGTTTTTTCAACATACTTGTTCCTTGTATTTTGCCGAGGTGAATCTATTTTCATCAGGAATGAAACAAAAGGAAAAAAGTGTCGCACTGATTGTCAGCGCACGCAACGAGGAAACCGACATCGGTTCCTGCCTGAAAAGCCTGCTGACACAAGATTATCCCTATACTACTGTGATTTTAGTAGACAATAACTCAACCGACCGGACGGTTGAAATCGCCCGAGACCTAGGGGTGCGTGTAGAAAACAAAGGACCGGAACGCAGCGCTCAGCGCAATCACGGGGCCCGGATTGCAAATGCCGATTTTGTCTGCTTTCTGGATGCCGACATGATCGTTCCACCCAATATGGTTTCCGAATGTCTGGCGCTAATGGATGATCCGGATGTCGGCGCTGTGGTAATTCCTGAAAAGTCATTTGGAGACGGTTTCTGGACACAATGTAAAATTCTGGAGCGAACCTGCTATCCGCCGGGTTCATACATTGAAGCGGCCCGTTTTTTTCGACGAACGGTTTTTGATAATTTAGGCGGTTTCGATGAAAAACTGACCGGACTTGAAGACCTTGATCTGCATCAGCGATGCCTGATTCAGTATAAGATTGGACATTCGGTGACTCCGATCCGGCACCATGAGGGCTGTATCCGCTTCTTTGAACAGCTGCGGAAGAAGTTCTATTACGGGAACCGATCAGCGGCTTATGCAAAAAAACATCCCGAAGCGTTCCTCAGGCAGGGCAATCCGTTCCGCGGTTATTTCCTGAAAGAGTGGAAACGGCTCATCAAAACCCCGCTGCTGACGGTATCCATGCTGTTTCTGAAATGCTGTGAACTGGCGGCGGGCGGACTGGGTGTTTTGTATGGATCGCTCCGCAAACCATAGCCTTCAGACTACAGCGCTTCAATGGAGGGCGACCCTCGTCTATGCATCATTTTGCGAATGATGAGACTCTCTTCCTCGGCAGCTACAGCTGCCGACCGCAAGACAACTTCCTTGTATTGCTCGCGAACCCGGCGTTCCAACTCCGTATCGCACAGGGCTGATTGAATCCGTTCCCGCAAAGCTGCCACATTCCCCAGAGGAACGAACAACAGGCTGTCTTTAAACACCTCTTTGTAGTGCGGAAGTTCATAAACCACAACCGGACGTCCTGCCGCAATGGCTTCACCCACGACGATCCCATAGCCTTCCTCGTAGCTGGGAAGAACAAACAAAGCACAGCCTTTAAGTCGGCGGTGCTTTTCCTCGACAGGAAGAAAGCCCAAAAGGTCGACACGATCACTCATATTATGCTGTCGAATGAATTCGATCAAACCAGCCTGCTCCTCTCCCTTCCCGACGATACCCACCGTTACGTTGAGCGGAGCTACCGCCTCCAGAAGGTCGTACACGCCTTTCTGCCGAACCAGCCGACCGATAAAAAGAATCTGATGTGCCTTTAGCGGAATCGCTCTGCGGATGGCCTCCACCTCGACTACGGGGTATTGGAGGTGGATTTTTTCCGGAGAAATTCCCCTCGCCGTCAGTTCTTCTTTTACGAGCGAGTTGTCGGTGAAAATAATATCGGCACGGCGATAAAAAGAGAGTGCGATTTGCTGGGCAATCCAAGAAATAAGATACTGTACAGACTGAGCCGCATTTTTCCCCCTGCGCTTCGGAATAAGGTGAAATACATAGAGCACCAGAAAACTTTTAGACCGCACCGCATTGATCCACGCCGGAAGCATATCAACCAGAATCCCCCCGGCAACCGTAACATCGGCACGAAACCGCCATGCCGTCACCCCAGAACGAATCATCCGGTAAAGATAAGCTATAACAATCCCAAGCGTCGATTGGGGTATCCACGCACGATAAGAGCAACAATCGGCAGCCCCTCCCACAAAATTTTCAGCAAACCCTGGAATTAGAAATGTAACTTTGTTCTGTTTTGCCCATTCAGCACCTACAGATAGTAAATGGGCATCCCCACCACTAACTCCAAGTTGCAAATACCCATTATTGACAATGAGAATATTGCTATTGCTAAATTGATGTTCTGACGAAATAGGCATCCGAATCTCGCAGCCATGCTTAAAAATTGAGTTCATGAAAACAACCATGCCGGAGTCCAGCTGGCAAGGTCAAGACAGGGAATATGGTGAGACGGAAAAATAAAAAGAGTCGAAATGACTCCATTTCACAGCCCGACACGAAACGCATTACATGCCACCCATGTTTTTCACTAAAACGCTCATCTTCTCAGAATCGCTACAATAGAGATGGTGATGTGAATCAATCTCGCACATGGGAACATCATCCCACTTTGGTGCATACCCCAATATTGTCGGATGTAATTCAACCAGCCAGAATATCTTTTTCTCGCAAAACCATTCTTTGAAATCCCTGCTGTCGAAAAATTCCTTCTCCCCGCCTTCGATATCCATCTTGATCAGCGCTGGGGTGCCATAGAGCTGTTCGGCCTCTTTGTAGGTAACGGATGCCGTGCCTCCCGCCTCCAGAAAATCTACCCGGTTTTGAGGCCCCGATGTCGTTGCCGGATTATACTGTTTGGTTGTTGCAGTGAATGCCTGATTTACAACTGTAATCGACAACCGGTTCTTCGCTGCAGTTTTTTTCAAGAGTTGCACAGCCCTTTTTGAAAAATCAAAAGCTATACAAGGCTGCCCGTTCACCGCAGCCCGCACAGAAAAAAGTCCGACATTGGCTCCGACATCCCACAGCAGGCCGCCCGCACAGACAGGAATAAACATAGTACGATTTTCGCGGGTTTCCAATTCTCCGGTTGACCGCGAAATGTCGTCAATATTATCGCGGAAATCCATAAAAACGGATTGGTTAAAAAATGTTTTTTTCACATCAAACGACGGTGCCGCCTTGTGCCAAAGATCCGCAAGAAAAGTGTCGTGATATTTTTGTTTTATAAGCGTTAAACTCTCATGTTATTCCTTTTTTTCTGCTACCCAGACTCCTATCGGCACAGCAAACAGTCCGATAATTGCCACCCAGAAAGACATCTTCTGCAGTAACGAATACGGATCATACCGCAATATCACCTCATGGGAACCGGATTTGATATGCAATCCGGCCATCATAAAGTTCGCCGGAAAAAGATCCGCTGGACTTCCGTCGACTGTGGCCTTCCATCCTCTATCAAACCGGGAATTCCATAACAGAACGGACTCTCCGGACGCTTCACAGACCAGCCGGATCTCTCCGGGCCGATATTGCGTCACGCGAACAGAATTAGATCCGCCGGTCAGCCTCCGGACATCCGGAGCATCTGCCGCTGTCAGTACAACTGCCGAATGAGGGTTGAATGCATTATCCCGCAACCGTTGAATCACCGCATCGGCATCAGCCACCCTTTCAACAGCGGAAAACAGCGCAAACTGGGACAAGGATTCCTTTACTTCAAACACGGCCAGTCGACGCCCGCCAAAACCGGTTCCGGTAAAACACAATTGTAATCCGGGGCTTTTTTTCATCATCTCGAAAACAGAAATTGGCTGCTGAGAAATGCCATACAAATATCCATCAGTTACAACGTACTTCACGCTGCTGAGTTGCCAAAACCGAAGCTGCCCATCCAACAGCCGTACAGCAAACTGATCAGCTGAACCAGTCGGAGAAACCGCTGGCAGAAGCGCTTTAAAAAATCCGTCATAGTCGTTTGCAATACGGGATGCCGGGGTCTGTTCCATCGCTTCGATGCCAAAATATTGAAAGATATGGGTAATATACATGTTAGCAGCGTCCGTCAGCGGAAGCGGGATCATTCGCCCCTGATAAATCGTTTTTAATGAAACCGCGACACGCCCGTGCTCACTCTGATGCTGCTGTAAGAATTTTATCACTTCATCGGGGCGATAGAACTCGTCCGGACGGAACCAGCTGCGCTTAATGTAAAATCGGTCTATCAGGAACAAATTTAAAACCAGCAAAAGCAGAAAACCAGAACTTACAATTTGATTCCGAAAGCGAATCCGTTTTTTTAGCAATGCAATGGTGATTAACGCGGCGGCAAGGAGAGAAAAAAGATTCATCCAAAGCATGGCGTGCAACGCCCCGCCAAACGCTTTCCGCGCTGCAAACGACTCCGGCGCGGCAAAGACCGATACCAGCCCTGCGCCACCCAGCCCCAACAGTACGCCGAAAGCAACCAGCCAATACCTTAACGCTTTCCGCCGCTCTTCACGAACCGCATCAAGCAGATTCTGGAACCCATACGCACTCAGAATAGAAAGCGCAAAGGCGGCGACCGCCATAAACTTAACCGGGGCCCGCATTTTTGCCATCATTGGCAGGTGATACCAAAGGGTAAACAGAGGGCGTCCTGGCCAATACTGACCAAAAGCAAGCAATGTTGCCAACAGAACAACCACAGTAAAAAACCTCGCCTTGCCGGAACGGCGAAAAGCGGTTAATGCACCGGCCGCACCGAAAAATACCACGAAGTATCCAAGGCCGTCATTACTGTGGGCCACTGGACGGGCACCCCAATATGGGCGATCCGGATCGCCGGAAAGCATGCCGTGATATCCCGGAGCAAAACTGTCCAGCAACTCCTTCGGATGCAGTGACCAGCTCGTGGCAAACGCCCATTGTTCTGCTTCCGCCTGCGGACTGCCCGCAGCCACCCCGGCTACTTTGCCGCTTACCAGTTCACTCCCGAACTGGATTTTGGCATTGTGCGCAAAAATCAGCAGCGCAACCAACCCGGTTACCGTCAGCTTTCCAACCCCGGCCAACCGTTGTATCGTTATTAGTTGCCGCAGATTAAAGGGACGTATCTTAACATCGCGAAAAACAAGAAATAGAGCGTACGCGAAGGCGGCAACAGAAAAGTAAAGCCCTCGTTGTACATCCGCATTCATCATCAGTCCCCAGGCAAATCCGGCGGCAGGCGCACACAACCATGTGCGCTGCCCAAGGGCCTGACCATCCAGAGCAACGGTAAGGAAATAAAAAAGCATCGCGGCCAGAGCCGGAACATGAACACAATCAATATGGCCCGGATAAACCAGCGTGATGAAGTGCGGTGTGAATCCGAAGGCTATAGCTCCGAATATTGCAGCCGCCACTCCGAGCCGAAATCTGCGCAACAAAAGCCACATAAAGACGAGCGAAATGAAAATCATACAGGAATAGCCTGCCACCACCCCCAGTCTGACCGGAAACAGTCGAAGAAAGAAATAAACCGAGTTGATTCCAAACGACTGCCCGACACCCAGCCAGTGGGACGGATCCCACCAGCCACACCGTCCATCCGCCAAGTTGTTACGCAAAAGTGTTAAATAGCTGTAATTGCCGTCAATGCCCTGAAGCGCC
>Ga0172380_10009380_pt1 | contig 10439 bp, 7 predicted proteins | sample Leawe162metaG_FD_119747 | JGI IMG/M metagenome (GOLD analysis project Ga0172380, IMG submission 119747) | Leachate microbial communities from a municipal landfill in Southern Ontario, Canada - Leachate well 162 metaG | ecosystem: Engineered > Solid waste > Landfill > Unclassified | place...
CCGCCGTTTGCTGCGATCCACTTCTTTTTTTACACTCATAATTCTAAAATCCCCAATGACGGAAGCTTTGAAATACAAAACCCCGCGATTGTACCCAATTCCCAGGGAAAATTTAACCTGTTTGGATAAAAAAATGTTTATCCAAAAAAGCTGCGGAGCATCTTTACGAGCCTGACAATATGAATTATTGCTCAGGTCATCAGGCTCAGTTCGCGTTCGATGATGTCCATGGTGGCGCGTCCGATATACTCGCTGTTCGGGTCCGAAGTTCTGGCCGCTTCGAGATAGGCATGGCCGATGAGGCGTCCCAGAGGTTGCGGGTTGTACAGCAGGCGTTTGATTATGAATGGGTTGAGCGTGAGCGGGTTATAGCCCGCCTTGAGGTAGCCCTCGCTGATCAACTGTTTTTCCACCGGCGTGCCGGGCTGGATGCCGATGAAAAAGATGAACGGCAGCACGTTGTCGCGCCCGAACATGTCGTAAAGCTCCCTGATTTTTTCGACGGTTTTCTTCAGCGTCTGTATGGTTTCTCCGGGAGCGTTCAACGGCATGTATAGCTTGATCTTCTGGTTGGTGAAGCCGTTCGCCTTGAACATGCGGAAAGCTTCCATCTGCTGGTCCAGTTTATACCCCAAGGTCATCTTGTTGATGATTTCCTGCGAACCGGTGAAAGACAAATCGACGCTGCACATACCCGTTGCCAGCATCTTGCGGGCGATTTCCGGCGTCAGGAAGTTAAGTCGGAGATAGCCGGACCAACTGATGTCGAGTTTTCGCGCCAGCAGTTCGTCGAGAATCTGCTCGACATGCACGGTGCTCTTCTTGGTGGAACAGAATTGGGCGTCCGTGAACCAGATGTTCTTGACGCCGTATTGCTTGTTCAACACCTCTACTTCTTTGGCAACCTCTTGCGGGTCGCGGTAGCGTTGTGCTGCGCCCTCGATTTTATTGTACAGGCAGAAGTTGCACTTCAGCGGACATCCACGCTTGGTATGCACACCAAAGTCGTCGTTGATATAACTGTGGAAATCGGGAAAAATGGATTCGACATAGGGAAAATCGACTGCGGTTAGCCGGCTTAAGTCGAAGTACTCCGCCCTGGCGCGATGCTCCACGCGCCCGTTGCGATCCTTGTAAAAAAACTCGCCGACCGGCGCAGTGAAGCCATCGACAATCGACAGCATGGTGTCTTCGCCTTCGCCGACGACGATCACGGTGTCGTCGGGGCATTTTTCCGCCACATACTTGCCGAAAATCGATACCGCCGTGCCCCCCACCACGATGCGCGACTCGGGAAGCATTTTGCGCACCATTTTCATGTAGCCGAAATTACTCAACCGGCTGAGGGTGTAATCGTAAATGATGGAAAGCGCGCTCTTGGCTGCCTTGAGCCTTTTGAACACGTTGGGCGAGTAGTCGAAGTCCATCACCACATCCAGCGCATCGTCTTCCGGGTGCGGACCAAAGGACTGCATGTTGCGCCAGGAAAAAGCCACCATGTCGGGCTTCATCTTGGTCAGCAAGTCTTTCAATACCCGCTTGCGTTCCGACGGTTCAACCAGAGCCAGATCAAGAAGGTGCTGCTGGATGCCGGGGCGCTGCTTGTGGATGTAATCGGCAACATAGATAACACCGCCGGGATAAATCTTCCAGCACGGCAGGCGTACATACAGGATGGATGATGTCATAAAAAAATATTCAGAATAGCATGGGGGGGGGCGAAAGGAAAGATTGCTGTTCGAAATTGCCGGGTGAACGCATTGAAAAAACCTTTATAAACAATTTATTGGGAGGGTGTTTTGGGGTTTTTTGTGGGGGAGCGCCAATGGCAATCAAATGCGCCATTTCGTCTCGCCAAAAAAAGCCCGTCGCAAGGACGGGCTGTCAAAAATCGGATATGGCACAGTCGCGCCATATGTCACGCTACGTCTTGCATGACGCAAGGGAATACGCGGGCAGCAGGTTGACACCCGGTGACGCCCGGTGCTACTTTGCCGCCCATTCTAAAATAACAATGAAAGCCCCCAGTTTGGAAAAACCGCCCACTTCGATAAGCCCGGAACAGGCGGGCGCCCCGAGCGCCTTGCCTCTTGTCGATTTTTCCCGGCTGCGCGCTTCGCTCACGCAGCGTTGCGACGAAGAAAGCGCTTGCCTTGCCTTGCTCGAACAACGTCCGTATTTGTTCGCCTTGTCGGCGGCGCATCTTGCGCGGGAGGAGGAGGCGCAAATGCGCGCCACTATCGCTGCGGTGGAAGCCGTGGTGGCGCTGCCCGCCTACCGCGATGCGGTGCTTGCCCGTTCCGCGCCGATTGTCCGCTTCGATCCGGGGACGCGCGGCGTTTTTCTCGGCTACGATTTTCACCTCACAGACGGGATGCCCCAGCTCATCGAAATCAACACCAATGCCGGCGGCGGTTTGCTCAATATTCTGCTGGCACATGCGCTGGTGGGCGGCAACGCGGATGCGGCAAGCCGGGAAGACGCCTTTGTCGCGATGTTCCGCGAGGAATGGCGTCTCCAGCGCGGCGACCGACCGCTACGCACGGTCGCCATTGTGGACGACGACCCCGCGGGACAATATCTCTACCCGGAATTCCTGCTGTTCCAGGCGTTGCTGCGACGCCACGGTTTGCAGGCCGAAGTGGCGGATGCCGGCGCATTGACTTATCGGGATGGCGTTCTGCGCCATGGCGAGACGGCGATAGACCTGGTTTACAACCGCGTCACCGATTTCATGCTGGAACAGCCCGCCCACGCGGCCTTGCGCCACGCTTACCTGGACGGCGCTGCGGTGGTGACGCCGCACCCGCGCGCCCACGCGCTGTACGCCGACAAGCGCAATCTGGCCTGGTTGTGCGACGCCGCGCGCTTGCGCCAAATGGGCGCCGGCGACGCCGCGATGGCCGCATTGGTGCGTAGCGTCCCGTCCACCGTCGAAGTCGCGCCGGGCAACGCCGAAGCGCTGTGGTGCGAACGGCGTCGCCTGTTTTTCAAGCCTATCCACGGTTTCGGCGGGCGCGGCGCTTACCGCGGCGAAAAGCTGACGCGCCGCGTCTGGCAGGATATCGTCACAGGCCAGTATGTCGCGCAAGCCTACGTGCCGCCGAGCGAACGCCTGTTGTGCGACGCGGCGACGCCCGTCTCGCTGAAAGTGGATTTCCGCCATTACGTCTACGCCGGCGTCACTCAACTGGTTGCGGCGCGGCTTTATCAGGGACAAACCACCAATTTCCGCACGCCGCAAGGCGGGTTTGCGCCGGTGCTGATAGACGGCTGAAATACGCAGGTGCGATTTGCACGTTTTTCCTGTAAGCAGGACCAGCCGAAACAAAAAAGCTTTACCGCAGAGGCGCTGAGCCGCAGAGATTTCGCTGAGAAAAGCATGGTTTTCCCTTGTGTTGTATTTCTCAGCGCCTCTGCGCCTCTGCGGTAAAATGCTTTATGTAAAGAGAATTTTAGAGACTAAAATAAACATGTCAAAAAAATGGTGGCTGTTTCCCTTGCTGGCGATGCTGACGGTTGGCGGGATGTTGGCTTCACTGCTGGCGTTGGCGGCGATACTCGCCTACCCTAATCTTCCTTCGCTGGAAGCGTTGACCGAGTATCGCCCAAAAATTCCGTTGCGGGTTTATACCGCCGATGGCGCGCTGATCGGTGAATTCGGCGAGGAGCGCCGCGCCCTGGTCAAGATCGCGGATGTGCCAAAATTGATGCGCCTGGCGATACTCGCCGCCGAAGACGACCGTTTTTATCAGCATGGCGGCGTGGATTATCTCGGCGTGGCGCGCGCGGCGCTGGCTAACCTGACTGCCGGCGGTGCGCGCGAGGGCGCCAGCACCATTACTATGCAGGTGGCGCGCAATTTCTTTTTGTCCAGCGAAAAAACCCTCACGCGCAAGTTCAGCGAAATGCTGCTTGCTTTCAAGATCGAGCATTTTCTCAGCAAGGACCAGATTCTCGAACTCTATATTAATCAGATTTATCTCGGCCAGCGCGCCTATGGCTTCGCCGCAGCAGCGCAGGCGTATTACGGAAAGCCGCTGGAGAAATTGAGCGTGGCGGAATTCGCCATGCTGGCCGGCCTGCCCAAAGCGCCGTCGCGCTACAATCCGGTGGCCAACCCGAAGCGCGCCCAACTGCGCCAGCAGTACATCCTGCGCCGCATGCTCAGCCTGCGCTACATTGATGACGCCCAGTTCAAGGCAGCGCTGCAATTGCCGCCGACGGTGCGGCACGACACGCTATCCGCCGAGGTGAAAGCCGATTATGTGGCGGAAATGGTGCGTCAGATGATGTACGAACAATATCACGAGGGAATATACAACAGCGGTTTGAAGGTTTACACCACGTTGCGCCGCGCCGATCAGGAAGCCGCCAATCAGGCATTGCGCCAGGGGGTGCTGGAATACGACCGACGCCACGGTTACCGTGGGCCTGAGGGTTACATCAATATTTCCGCCAACCCCGCCAACCTGGAGGAAATGCTGGAGGATGCGCTGTCCGAGGTAGACGAAAGCAACGATTTGTCACCCGCCGTTGCGCTGACGACCGGCGCGAATGAAATCAAGGCTTACGTGAAAGGCGGCGAGCATATCGTCATCAGCGGCGACGGTCTGAAATTCGCCGCGAAAGCGCTTAGCGACAAGGCCGAGCAAAAAATGCGCCTGCGTCGCGGCTCGCTGATTCGGGTCAGGAAGGGCGAAAAAGGCGCGTGGCACATCGCCCAATTGCCGCAGGTCGAATCCGCACTGCTGTCGATGGACCCCGCCGACGGTGCAATCCGCGCTTTGGTGGGCGGTTTCGATTTCAACCGCAGCAAGTTCAACCATGTGACCCAGGCATGGCGCCAGCCGGGTTCGAGCTTCAAGCCGTTCATCTATTCCGCCGCGCTGGAAAAAGGCTTTACCGCCGCCACCGTGATCAACGATGCGCCCATTGTGCTGGATCCGGCGGAAACCGGCGGTCAAGCGTGGGAGCCGAAGAATTTCGACGGAGAGTTCGCCGGCCCAATACGCTTGCGAACCGCCCTCACCAAGTCGAAAAACCTGGTTTCCATCCGCATATTGCAATCCATCACGCCGCAATACGCGCAGGATTACATTTCCCATTTCGGCTTTTCCGCCGAGCGCCATCCGCCTTATCTGACCATGGCGCTGGGCGCCGGATCGGTGACGCCGATGCAAATGGCGACCGGCTATTCGGTGTTTGCCAGTGGCGGTTATCGTCCCAAGCCGTATTACATCGAGCGTGTCGTCGATGCGCGCGGCGTCGTGCTGACGCAGGCCAAGCCGCTACGCGCCGGCGATGAAGGCAGCGAACAGGCGATAGACCCGCGCAACGCCTTCATCATGTCCAGCCTGATGCGCGATGTGGTGCGCTCAGGCACCGCCACCCGCGCCATGCAACTGAAACGCAACGATTTGGCGGGCAAGACCGGCACCACCAACGACCAGGTGGATGCGTGGTTTGCCGGCTTCAACGGCAGCTTGGTGGCGGTGGCCTGGATTGGCTTCGACCAGCCGCGCTCGCTGGGCGGCGCGGAAACCGGCGCCCATGCGGCGTTGCCGATCTGGATGGGATACATGGGGAAGGCGCTGAAGAACGCGCCGGAAGCAATATTGCCCATGCCGGAAGGCATTGCCATTTCCAATATCGACGCGCAGAGCGGCGCCCGCGTAACCGAAGGCGGCATTCCCGAATTTTTCTACCAGGAAAACCTACCTCACGACCGGGAAGACGGCGAAAAATTCCGGGACGACGTGAAGGATCAACTTTTGTAGGGGCTAGGGATCAGGAATCAGGGATCAGGAATCAGAGATTGTGTAGCACCCCGGTTTTTTCTAGCCCCTGATCCCAAGCCTGACCCCTAGCCCCTGACCCCTTGATTCCTGATTCCTGATCCCTGATCCCTAGCCCCTAAAATATGCCCCCATTCGAACATTCCGGTAAACACAACCAAATGCGCCAGCGTCTGGCGCAGCTCGCGGCACGCCTGATGGCCGAGGACGGCATCCTCGACTACGATACGGCGAAACGCAAGGCGGCGCGTCAATCGGGCGCGCCGGACACGCACAACCTGCCGACCAATAGCGAGGTCGAGCGGGAGTTGCGCGTTTACCAGGCGCTTTTCCAAGGCGATGAACAAGCCGAGCGCCTGCATACGCTACGCACGCAGGCATTGCAGGCGATGCACCTGTTGCAGGATTTCTCTCCCAGTTTGACCGGAGCGGTGCTGGATGGCACGGCTGCCCGGCATTCCAGCATCGATTTGCATGTGTTCGCAAACAGCCTGAAAGATGTCGAGCTATTTCTGCTGAACCGAAAAATTCCTTATGCCGCCACGGAACGGCGGTTTCGTTTCGGCGACGAAGGCCGCATGATTCCAGTATTGATTTTGGAGGGAAATCCGAGCGAAATCGAACTGGCGGTGTTTTCCGTGGACGATTTGCGGCAGGCGCCGCGCAGCCCGGTGGGCGGCAAAGCGATGGAGCGCGCCAAGGCGCAACAAGTACAAGCGTTGCTTGAGACCGCCTAACCACATATACTTGCAAAAATTTTGAGCCATGCGGTAAGGTGATTGCCGGGAATGGCCGCACCAACATACTTGTTTTCTTGTTCATCCACTGCGCTGCAAAAATCGTTGCATAGCCTTGTGGCTGAACAAAAATACGGCACAAGTTTGGCGTGTTCATTCCCGGAAATCGCCTACACGAAAGGCATGGCTACTTGCGGGCACTTTAGTAACGATTTAAAGATGGCAAACCCTGGACAAACTCAATCGCCGCTTGATATCACCGATGACGATGTCAGCAGATATCTTGTTGAATCGAAAAAGGAGGTCGCCTTCATTCTGCGCTCCATCGCGCAAAAGGGCGAGGGGCTTACCGCGCATTTCAATCAGGGCAACGATTTCATCCTGACTTCGATTATCGAAGTCGATGCGGACAACAACACGGTCATACTCGATTATGGCGCGAACGAAGCGCTCGACCGCAAGATACTGGAAGCCCGCAAGATTGTTTTCATCACTGCGCAAGACAAGGTCAGAGTCCAATTCACGGTCAATCGCATCGAAAAAACCCGCTACGATGGTAATCCGGCGTTCAAAATCAGCTTGCCGGAATCTTTGATAAAACTCCAGCGGCGCGAATATTATCGGCTTGCGACCCCCATCTCCAAACCTTTGGTTTGCACCTTCCCGCTGGAAGGCGGCAGCAAGGTCAATCTCGCAATCGCCGACATCAGCATCGGCGGCATCGGCGTGGTCAACCCGCCGTCACACTTCAAATTCGAGATTGGCGCCACACACCAGGGATGTTATTTCGTGCTCCCGGAAACCGGCACCATCGTAGCTGCTCTGCAGATCCGCAATGCCTTCGAAATCACCCTGAAAAACGGATCGCGCGTCATGCGCGCCGGCTGCATGTTCGTCAACCTGCCCGGCACCATGGAGTCCATGATCCAGCGCTATATCATCAAGCTGGAACGGGAAAGAAGAGCACTACAAATGGACGACTGACTTTCAGAAGACAGAAGACAGAGGACAGAGGACAGAAAAAACCGTCTCCTCTTCGAAGTTTGTCTTCTGTCCTCTGATAACCAATCGTGGAGCAGGTCAGGATTCCCCCGACGCCGGCACAGGAGCGCTTTTTCTGTCCTCTGTCTTCTGCCCTCTGACAACCAATCGCGGAGCAGGTCAGGATTCCCCCGGAACCGGCACAGGAACGCTTTTTCTGTCTTCTGTCTTCTGTCTTCTGTCCTCTGATAACCAGCGCGCCGCATCCAGTGCGAAGTAGGTCAGGATTCCGTCTGCGCCGGCGCGTTTGAACGCCAGCAGCGATTCCAGCACACAGGCGCGTTCGTTGAGCCAGCCGTTGGCGGCGGCGGCTTTCAGCATCGCGTATTCGCCGCTGACCTGGTAGACGAACGTCGGCGCTTTGTATTCGTCCTTGACGCGCCGCACGATGTCGAGATAAGGCATACCCGGCTTGACCATCACCATATCCGCTCCCTCCTGTAAATCCAGGCCGACCTCCCACAGCGCCTCGTTGCTGTTGGCGGGGTCCATCTGGTAAGTGTACTTGTCGCCGCCGCCCAGATTGGCCGCCGACCCCACCGCATCGCGGAACGGACCATAAAAGCTCGACGCATATTTGGCGGAATAGGCCAGAATGCGGGTATGGATGTGTCCTGCGTCATCCAGCGCCGCGCGCACCGCGCCTATGCGCCCATCCATCATGTCGGACGGCGCCACGATGTCGGCGCCGGCGGCGGCGTGGGTCAGCGCTTGCTGCGCCAGCACCGCCACGGTTTCGTCGTTCAGCACATAGCCGGCGGCGTCGATCAGCCCATCCTGCCCATGGCTGGTGTACGGGTCCAGCGCAATGTCGGTAATGATGCCCAGTTGCGGGAAGCGCTGCTTCAGTGCGCGCACCACGCACGGCACCAGGCCGTCGGAATTGTAGGCCTCGGCGGCATCCAGGCTTTTCAGGGCAGGCTCAATCACCGGGAAAATCGCCAGCGCCGGAATGCCTAGTTCGACGCAACGCTGCGCCTGGAGCAGCAATTTATCCAAACTCCGGCGCGTGACGCCGGGCATGGACGCAACTGCCTCCTCGCGGCCTGCGCCGTCCAATACGAAAACCGGATAAATCAGGTCGGCGGCGCTAAGCGCCGACTCACGCATTAAGCGACGCGAAAAATCGTCGCGCCGCATCCGGCGCAGGCGTTTTGCGGGATATTTTCCCAAGGGAAGCATGGTTTGTTCCTTAAATTCAATTATGCAAGCAGATTATAACCCAGCCGTTTCCGGCGTTTGCGGGAGACGTTCGGCAGCCAGGGTAAATTTGTTCTCGCACGGGGAAAACCATTCACCGCAGAGGCGCAGAGGCGCTGAGGAAAAACAATGGGTTGTAAGATTGAATGGTTTTGCCCTTTTCATTGATTTCTCGGCGTCTCTGCGTCTCTGCGGTGAATAATTTTTTTCTGGGCGAGAACAAATTTACCTTGGTTCGGCAGCCATGTGATATTTTGCAAAAATTTTTTGAACTATTTTGCATGGCGCCAATCCAATCCCGCAGACGACACCCCTTTCGTCTCCCGCTTCACCTCCCTGAGCGGGCGCCTTAACGCTAGTTAAGGTTTTTTTGCCCCCGGTTCCCCCTTTACCGGGGGCTTTTTTTTGCCTTGCGCGGTGGCAATTGTCCGGGTTGGATTGTTCCTAAGCGGGATGCAACGCGGTGAGTGGCAATCAAACCGGATAGTTGCCATCGCGGGCATATTCTGCGATCACGCCGGACAGCAATTTGCCGATGGCGCTTTCCGCTTCCTCAACCCCCTGCCGCTTCAAACTGGAAAACAACTGCACCGTGCATTGCGGAAAACCTTCGCGCAATTCGCTCTGCACTTGTCGCAAGGTGGCGGTTGCCTCCTGGCGACTTAATTTATCCGCCTTGGTCAGCAGGATATGCACCGGTTTAGCCGTGGTGGCGAACCACTCCAACATCTGGAAATCCAGCTTGGTGAGCGGATGGCGCGCGTCCATGATGAGCACTAGGCCGACCAGCGGGGCGCGCGTCATAAGATAGGCGCTGAGGATTTTTTGCCAATGCAGGCGGATTTTCTCCGGCACGTCGGCAAAGCCGTAGCCGGGCAAATCCACCAGGAACCGGTCGTCACCGAGATCGAAATAATTGATGAGCTGGGTGCGCCCCGGTGTTTTACTGACGTAAGCCAACCGGCTGCGATTGGCCAGCGTATTGATCGCGCTCGATTTACCGGCATTGGAACGTCCGGCGAAAGCGATTTCGAGACCGCCGTGCGCCGGCAAATCGGTGAGCGCATTGGCGGAAGTGAGAAACTTGGCGTGCTGGAACAAAGACATGAACGAACCCCTTGTTTTATGCCTTGCGCGGGGGAAATTGTCCGGATTGGATTGTTCCCAGCGGGATGCAATGCAAGGCGCAAATTGCGCGGCGTGGTTATTCTCACGCAAGCAATTTGCAACGCGGCAGTGCGCCCGCTGGGGGTAATCCAACCGGACAATTTCCCCCGCGCAAGGCATATGAGGCTAGGGACTAGAGGCTAGAGGCTAGTATGCGGCGCAATGCGTCGGGTTTTTCCCAGCCTCCAGTCTCTAGCCTCCAGCCCCCAAATCGAATCTAGCATCATAAGATAATTTTGTTATAGAATGCCACGTTATTTTTCTGAATCAGCGAATTTAAGGCGAGGAGCAATAGAATGAAAAAAGCCATCGCGATGGCAGCGGCAGCAGCTTTGCTGGCCGCATCGGGAGTGTATGCCAACGAACCCGCAAAACCGGCGCAGCCCAAGGCCGATCCGGCGAAAGCGCAATCCATCGCCGGCGGCGTGTGCGTGGCCTGCCATGGCGTCGACGGCAACAGCCCGTTGCCCGCCAACCCGAAAATCGGCGGCCAGCA
>Ga0172380_10009381_pt1 | contig 10439 bp, 8 predicted proteins | sample Leawe162metaG_FD_119747 | JGI IMG/M metagenome (GOLD analysis project Ga0172380, IMG submission 119747) | Leachate microbial communities from a municipal landfill in Southern Ontario, Canada - Leachate well 162 metaG | ecosystem: Engineered > Solid waste > Landfill > Unclassified | place...
GAACATGCACCACATCCGGCTTGAACCAATCCACCTCCTGTCGGACAGCCGCCGCGGCCCAGGGGTTCCAGGGCGTGGCGATGGCCCCCTGTATCGTACCAAATGCCCCCCTGGAACGTATCCCGTCACTGGAACGGACAAACTCGCGCACCTCGTGCCCACGGCGCCGCAGCAAGGCCATTTCCGCCTCGAATACCATGTTTTCGCCCGATGGGGCCGAAGAACCGTAATAGTTATGGACAAAGAAGATTTTCATGGTGATGGCGGGCCATTGACCCCACTGTCCGGCACAATCGCGACTCCCAGGCTGTCCAGAATCCCCTTGCCCATTTTCTCGACCATGTTTTCGATCGAATAACAGGCGGCGGTATTTTTTGCTGCCTGCCGCATTAATTCAAAACGGGCCGAGTCTCGTATCAGTTTTACAACGGCATCGACAAAAACATTCTCATCACCGGATATCATCAGCCCATTTTTGCCATGAACCAAATAATCAATTTCCGGGCCATGAAGAGCCTCGGAAGTGGTCACAAAAGGTAAGCTCGCAACGAAACTGTCCAAAATTCCCAATCCAACGGCACCAGGATGCAGAAATATACCCGCCAGTCTGAAGCAGACTGCCTTATCTCTCCCCCAAAGAGGGCCGGCATACACTATGTTTCGGTCGGATTCACTTATCTTTCGCACCAAGCCGGATTCAGCCCCGCTGCCGATTATAAGCAGGTGAAATCGCGGTTCAATTTGCGCAATAAGTTTTGCAGCCTTCAACAGATATGGGATTCTTTTTCCTGCATAGAGTGCTCCGCAATAAAGAGCTACGCAATCACCGTCGGCAATCCCAAATTGACGACGCATTTCAACTAGTCCATCATCCGTTACCGAATCCAGAAGTGCCCGGAATCGTTGAGTATCGATAGCATTATCAACTGAGGTGATTTTGCCGAGGGGCACCCCGGCGGATAGCAGGTAACCAATGCTTCCGGAAGTGTAGGCAAACCAGGAACTGCTCCAATTAATGAGGTGCCTTTTGCAGCGTTCCGAAAGGCTTGCCGGATTGCCCTGCCGATTGTAACCGTGCCCCCAGAAAGCCACTTTTTTCAGCCCCAGCCGGGATAACAGCAGAAGGGGATAATTATGCAGGCAGCCGGTTGCCTGATCGATAATGATCAGGTCGGACCGCAGCACCTCCGCCGGAGGAAGGAACTGCAGCAGGATGCGGTCATTGAGCAGGTAGATCCTCGGGACAGTCTTTGCCATGGCCGAAGGCAGGTCAATATCATCCTTTTTGCTGGCGTCAATACGCCCGGGGGCACTGTAGGTCACGGTAAGCTCGACGCCATGCCGGGACAAAAGCTCCCGAAGCTGCAGGTAGAAAGATTCCCGGTACTGCTTGACCGTTGCCTGGATGATGGTGACTTTGTATGTCAGGTTCATGATTTGAAAACTTCCGTGGTTAATTCACCGATAGTGCGGAAACTGGGCCGCCTTGTGGCAACCATGGCAAACAGCTCTTCCAGTTTATGCCACAACCCCTGTTCCTCGATCTCCCAACTATGTCCCCAGATATGGAGAACACCCCTTTCTCCCCACTCCGCATCGAGCAGGCGGCCGGCGAAATCCAGCCAGTCATTGCTCCGCAAGCCGGCAGAGAATGCCCTAAAGCGGGAAACAAGGTGGCCCTGTCGCACATAATTGCGCACCAGGACCTGTTTGCCATGGGGGAATACCTGCATCGAGGTGGGCAGGGAAAAGCGGTCGGTCCCGATGTCCAGCCGGAAATTTTCCACGGTTCTCCCATAGCTGCAGCCCGCTTCCCTCACCATGTCACGTACCGATTCATTCCCTTTGCCGCGGGGATAACAGAACCCCGGAACAGCATGTCCAAGCTGCTGTTCCAGTCCAACCTTGCCTTCAACAACCTGGTGGAGACACTCTTCCCTAGTCAATCCGATAAGCGGCACATGATCCAGGGTATGGCTCCCGATCTCGAACCTGCCATCGAGCCTGCGCAGGGCATCGGCCGCCATTACCGGACGCCCTTCACGATTCCGGATCGGGACAAAGAAGGTGCCATTCAGACCAAAACGGTCAAGCAGAGCCCCCAGGCGTTCATCCAGCGGATGCCCGTCATCCCATGAAGTCACGAAGATCACGACAATACACTCCGCAGCAGGTGAAACTGACCGCCAACTTCGTTCAATGTCCAATCACCGACTGACATGGGGCTCCATCATTGCTTTGAACGAAAGGCAAAAGCGATTTTTCCGCCCGGGTACCAGTGCCCGACAGGAGATTCCTGAAACGTAAGCACCGCCAGACCCGACTGCCGGGCGAATTCGGCAAACTTTTCCGTAAACCAGGTACTCAAGACAATGGCGCCGGCTCCGAGCCTGGGCCGCAATGCCGTAAACTGCACCTGTTCATGGGCCGGGTTATTGGCTGTGTCATGAATGAAAATGTCGATGCCGGGCCCGGCTTTACCGAGAAAATCGACCGAATCGCCCATGACAAGCTCACCATGGGAGTCGTAAGGAGCCTCGAACAGAAAAGCGTCCTGGGCTGCCAACAAGGTGAGACCATAGTATTTGCCTGGACTGCCTTCGGCGGCGTTCTTCAACAGGGCCGCTCCGATAATGCATGCCCCCAGCCCCTTATCCAGTCCAGCCTCGACAACGACCTTGGGCTTGACCGCCCGGACCAGCAGGTAATAAAAAAGACGTCTGCCCGGCATGAATTGGGGATCTGCAAAATGCCGGTAGGCGGACCCGGCGGTCATTTCCGCCACGTGCCGGTGCAATTGACCATCGTTCCGGAGTTCCGCCGCATAGCCATGCATGAGTTCCATGGGCTTCCCGGTGACAATAGCGGCCAAATGAACTGCCGCGGCATGGGCAAGGGGCGAATATTCGTAGGTATAGTTTGTGAGCTCTTTGGATCGGACCAGCCAGGGCAAGATCCGGAAACAGGGAGCCAGACATGAGGACAAGGCGGTCCGAGCCCTATAGGGGACCAGCACCCAGCGCCCCAGCGGGTTCGCCAGCAACCGCTTTAACATTATTGATTTGGTCACATGGTATCCTTGGTTGCCGGCTATAGAAAACGGAAGTCATGCCATTCGGGAAAATCGGGCCGTCAGCGTCTCAAAATCAATATGCACCTGGATGACATCACTTGAGTATCCCCCTTAGCCTGTCCCAGGTAGTGGGGGCAAGAACACGTAAATATACTTTCATAACCTTGTAAGGCCATCTCCAACCAGTATGCCGCCGGCAAAACAACGACCATTCCCGTGGCGGCAATCCTTTGGGGCCATTGAGATTCTTGATTCTCTTGCGCAAAGGCAGAGCATTCTCCATCCAGGAAGGTGTTGGATTATTACAGCATGTGCCTATGTATTTGGGCGCAACCCACATGGGAATATTTTTCCCTTTTGCTCGTAAGCCATAGTCCGTATCTCCCATGGCATGGGTGAACTCCGGGCTCAAGTTTCCGAGTTCGCGAAACGCGCCCCTTGAGACCAGCACGCAGTTGCCGTTAAACGTATCGCACGGTTCAAGCGAACCTGACGGCACAACCGGCGTAAAATCAAAGGATTTCTCTTTTACCTGAATACACCCACCATAGGTGCGGACCCCTGTTTCAGGATTAAAGGTCGATCCCACTATGATTCCATTGCAGGCATTGCTTTTTTCCGCTATCACATTAACAGCCCCCAAAAGCGTGGTTAATGCGTCGGGCAATAGAAGTGTGTCGTCATTCAGCCACCAGTAAAAATCAAAGTCCTGCCGCATCGCAACATTCCAGGCCATACGCATCCCCCCGCACCAATAAAGGTTGCCACTACCTGCTATGACATGCACGGCTGGAAATTTCCGTTTAACTGCCTCTCCCGTTCCGTCAGTTGATCCGTCATCGACTAAAAAGACCGCCAAATGAATGTTGCCGGGCAATTCTTGGAAAAAAAGAGCTTCCAGACATGCCAGGGTAATTTCCCGTCGGTTATAACACGTCAGCAAGACGGCAATATTTTTCGAACAATTGGCAGGCTTCATGGACGTCTCAGTAAAATTTATTTCAGATATTCCGGAATAGTTTCAAGTGCTTCTTTTGATGCTCTAAACTCTTTTTGCATGATAATCGAGACGCCGATTACAATCATGTTCGTCAGCATCCCTTCATCGATATTCTTTGAGTTAAGCGGTGACTCAGTCATACAGCGAAGAAATACCAGTAAAAAAAAGCAGAGCGATAATCCGTTAGTCGTGTTTCGCGTTTTCCATGAACTTTTGAATAATGAAAAGAAAAAAAACAACAAAAACATGAGGCCAAACAACCCCGCCATGCCAAGGGTCTGTATAAACATGTTATGTGCCTGGCCGCCAGCACTGTGAAGATTAATCTGATTATGAAATTTGATACCACCAGACCAAAGATCAGGACCATAGCCGAATAATGGATTTTGACTCCACAACCTTATGGTAGCCAGCCAAAGTTCGCCCCTCCCGGATAACCACTCTTGGATGCCGGACTGGCCCAAACTCATCAATACAAATCCCAGCAGGCCAATCACTGGCAGAACAACCAGCAGGACGATAAAAAAACGATAGAACATCACATTCCCAGACTGTCCTGTATTATCATCCAGAGTACCAGGTGACTTTGAATACAACAACAGCGCCATGAAGCAAAACAGAGACACTCCCCAGACCGTCTTTGACTGAGTCATAATTATTACGGCCAATGCTGCAAATCTGAAAACATATCTCAATAGTTTATTTTTGGTTGGCTCTTTATAATCGAGCAGGAGGTAACAGAGCGCGATTGGTGAAAGTCCGTTTGCATTGCCTGATACACCAAAAAGTCTATAAGAGAAATGCGCAAAAACATTCCTACTTGCTGATCCGCCGCCACCAGTTAACAGCGCCCATTTCGGATTTACTATCGCAACCAGCAGACTCCCCCAGATATACACAAGACAAGCCATTTTTGCATAACCGACAAAATTGTTCCATGGCCTGACCAAGGTAAGCCAGACTATGGTCATGATGAGACCAGGGTAAAAGAGACGCTGCGAGAACCCTCCCCCCGGAGTGCCCAGAAATGCTGACGCTACCGGACTCAGGGTAAACATCAGGAAAAACGCCCAGATGCTGAAACCTATTCGGGGAAATCCCTCCTTGACCTGGCTTAATAACAGGCAAGAAACAGCTATCAATAATGTAGCTGTAGTGAGATACGCCCCGACTTGCATAACAATGGTCCATTTTGTTGCAAAATGCCAACCCATGGCATAGATATCACCTTTCGTAAAATCCAAGTTACGTGGAGTTGTCAGATTAATGATAATTGACCAGGAAGTTAATATCCAGAACAACACCGGGCTCCAGTTGTAATGTTCCTTCCTAAACAAGAAACAACAAAACAAAATAAGCAGAAGACATCCGATGTACATTGATACCAGAATATTGATTTGCGCTGGGTCTGTAATCATGATTTCCTTTAGGCTTTATATAAATTAATATATGCGTGCAAACTGCGTCGTACATCATAGATTGCTTTCGTCTGTTCGCTAAGGGAAGACGACAAGTCACTACGTTTTTTGCATGTAAGCACGCTGATTCTCGATATTCTGTCAGCAATTGAGGAGGGGGTAAGGTCTGACCAGGATATACCCTCAATTATTTTTAAATCTTTAAGACCTCGAACATCACTTAAAACAACTGGGACTCCAGCAGCCATAGCCTCTAACGCAGCTATGCCCAATCCTTCGTACAAGGAAGGCATCACAAAAACATCGGCGGCGAAAAGCACAGAAACTACATTATCTGACAATCCCACGAACTGCACCCGGTCTTCGATTCCAAGGTCACTAGCCAGTTTTCTCTCCGGATTGCCTTCCTCCTCCCTGCCTACGTGCAGGTACCTGAAATCGAGAGAGTCTTTTAATAGTGCTAGCGCCCTAAATATTGCCTCATGGTTTTTAACGGGGGAACAATTCCCAACACTTACAACCACTAGAGAGTTTTCAGACAGGGCGTAAAATGACCGTGCGTGTTGCCGTTCTTTCGAGTCAGGAAGTCTGTATTTATTGGCGTCAAACCAGTTTGGGATAAGGATCGTATCGTTATTAAGGAATTTCTTCTCGGTTTCTTGAACTGAATGGCTAATGCTGACTTGCCGACAACTCAGGATATGGAGAGTTTTTCTTTGGAGCCGCCTTCTGAAAGCAAGTTGTCCGGTAAAGGTAAATGTGTTGTGAATCGTTCTTATCGTTCTTTTCTTCTTCACAAAAGCGCAGAGTGCGTAGTAAAAAGCTGCCCGTTCACAGTGAATATGGATAATATCTATTTTTTCACGTACGACTAGTTTTAGAACTGACCAGAAAAAAAATGGGCTCTTTTTAAACGGTATATGATGAATACTGTATCCTGCTTTAGTAAGTTCATCTGAATATGGCCCAACAGTATCCCCGGTCGACAAAATGGACGAGGTTATCCCCGCTTCTTGCCAATATGGAGCAGCGGATATCATCATAACTTCAGCACCAGAAGGCATTAATTCATTGAATATATGAAGAGCTCTCATAATACGAAGATCCTTAAGCAGATAGTATCAACTGGTATTGTTTGAGACATGCATCGACAACTTTCTCAATGCTGAATTGCGCAACAACTCTTTCATACCCGGATTCAGAATATTTCCGCCATTGATCTTGGGATGTAAGCAGGCCTATGGCAGCCTGAGCAATCTTCTCCGGCCTCTTGACATCACACAGTATTCCCGCATTTCCCTCATCAAGAATCCACGGAACAGCTCCAGAATTCATACCTCCGATCACTGGGAGGCGAAGGCCCATAGCTTCTATCAAGGTATTCCCAAAGGACTCTTCCAGGGAAGGATGAATGAGCACGTCAGATTCTTCTAGTGCCCTCTTTACATCCTGTCGTTGAAGAGAACCGAGAAAATCGATTCCGTCATCTAAGCCAGAGTTTTTTGACCATTGTTCGGCTTGTTGATTTGGCCCGAACTCATCCCCAATTAATTTCAACCGGCTGCACGGCATCCTTTGGCGAATATAATTAAATCCGATTATAAGATTTTTGACGTTTTTGTGTTCACTCATTCCATTGTTGATCGAAACAATCGTTGACGAGTCTGAATTGAAATTCTTTTCATTTGTCAGTAAAAAACTATCATCAATTGGATTTGGAATTACAGGAACATTTATCCCGAACCTGCCCAATATGAGTTTTTGTATGTAATAGGAATTGGCTGATAAATTTTGCGCTCTCCTGAATGTCCACCAATCCATCAAGTATCGTAAAGACCGATACGCGTTTTTGTAGAAACGTAAAATAGTTGGTGCCCAATCGCGCACGGTTATGAGGGTCGGGATACCGGAATCGAGTGCGCCCAAGGCAAATTCGTATGTCCAGTGGGCATGTATTATGTCCGGTTTTTCTCGAAGAGCTGCTTGTGCAAGATAGCTACGTTCAGCACAGAACATGTCCATTGCCTGATACCTTGCGCGCGATCGGAAGGGACCGACACAGATGCGTAACTGCGGACCGTCAAGAATTACTTCCTCGTTAACTGATGTATCGAGTGTAAAAATTACCAGTTTGTATCCTCGTGCCAACAATCCCTTTGCAATCAGATTAACGGCAGTCCCTCCAAGGCCAGTGGGAATTGCTTCATCGTGACGGCTTGAATCCTCGATAAATTCCGTGAACTCCGTAACCAGTATTGGCCCTGATATGCCTATAAGCAAAAAATCACCTCGATGGGAAACGACTGCGGCGCTCTCAATTCGTTAGTTTTGAGCATCACCCTCAAAGCACGGTAAAACCAGTAGGCACTTCCAAAAAATACTCGGGGGAAATTGAATGGAGACTCTTTTTCCTAAAGGCCCTTATTAATTCAATGAGATACTCGTATCTGACTCTTGCCGTATGCTTTTCCAGAACCACTCTTTTGCCATTTTCTCCGATTTCTGCCAAAAATGAATCTGACTGGTCCAGTAACCACTCGGCCTTGTTCAAGGCCTCTTCCGGAGTGTCAAAGAAAAAACAATGCTCCTTGTCGCGGAAAAAACATTCTATCCCCTTGCTCCTTTTGCATAAATGTGGAATGCCGGAAATAAGCGAGTTAGGTACCCGGTTGGAGAAGTAGTAGTTTACGTTATTAAAGTTGTTTGTTCCCAGACTGATACGGGAGGATTGTAATATGACCTCCTGATCACCAAACTTTAGGAAGCCTTTTGCCGACTTGCATCCATCCCACCCGTAGCCGAATATTGCAAATCTTTCACCGAATCTTTCGGAAAAAAGCTTTACCAGTTGATCCCTTATATTTTGCCCATCCATGTGATACAGGGGATTTTTCCCCGGCCAGTTGAACGCACGAAACGGGTTTCTGATTCTTAGCCTGTTTGCAATCATCACCACATCAAATTGTTTGCTGTTGCTATCCTTCGGAGGATGCCCGAACCGCACATGATCAGCTTTTTCCGGAAACAGCAATACATTGTTACAGCCACGTTTCTTGAACTCTGGGATTAGACCACCGCAGCCGGCTAAAGTCATATCGAACACACGACCTACTTTCAACATTGCAGAAGGTACTGAAAAATAAGTATCCGCTGTTTCCTGAATCAATACGGCATCAGGGATTGTGAGTCTTAAATCTTCAAGGAATTTTTTGGAAAGAGAAGTACCTGACACCTGATTCCATAACAAAACATCGGGTCGATACGTGCTGATGGTAGCTAAAAGATCAGATTCCATCCTTCTGACAGAACCAAGCTCAACCACCCTTTCCCTGAATGGATATTCCTCGTATGCTGAAAATGCACCTTCAGCTACAAATTCTCTGAAAGTGTGTCTAACATGAACTATGTTTGTAGGAGACGAGTCATTAATTACAAAAAGAAATTTCATCCCTAGTAGTCCTCATTTATTAACTTATAAGTATGTACAATTTAGAAATAAAAATATGGCCATTCATTTTGACAAACGTATTATTGGTTGTCTTAAGTCCTGATCGGTTTAAGAGCAAATAACTTATACATCAATTGCTGTAATTTGTTCGGATTATCACAATAAAACCGCCCTGTAACTAATGTTACTATCTTTTTTTGTGGCCAGACCCTGAAGCTGAACAATAAAATAACTCCACCAACAAGTATTTGTATTAATAATACAAAAAAGTTATTTATCGGAAATGTCTTACATAGAAAGGAAATGGAGTATATAGCTGCAGCGGTTATTATTCCGGAAAACATCGGCCCACTGTAAATACCACTAACTTCACTGAATTTAATATTTAATAACCTGAAAGTAACAAACATATATGCTATATGCCTAAACAGAGTGCCTATCGCCAGTGAAATAGCAATTGCATAAATTCCATGTTTTATAGAACTTAAATACAAAATACCAAGTAAGCTGATATATAGACATTGAATCATTATCTTGACATTAAGTTTTGAAGTAGAATCTAGTACAACACCGGCGAAGTGAGTGAGAAAATGGAAAGGCACTATCAATGCAAGTAAGCGCACAAGTGGAATTGCGTTAATCCACTTGGGACCAAGCAAAGATAATACGATATTATTTGCGGCAGCAGCCATTCCAAAACTGGTAGGGAAAATCAAAGCTCCGGATAACTTGAGAATAATCAAGTAATTTACAGACAGCCTTTCTTTTTCATTGTTCAGTTGGCTGAAAACAGGAAATAGTACGCGCGACAAACTTGATATGGAATTTTGTACTACTATATTTGAGAGCAAAAATGCCCTATTGTATAATCCAAGCCAGACACTCCCTAGAAAGCGGCCTATAAAAAAGGTGTCAAGGCTTGAACCGAAAAATTCGAGTACACTTACGAAAGAAACTTTGCCTCCATAAGAATACAGGGGCAAAAAATGTTTCCATTGGAAAACGAATACATGGTTATGTCGAGCGAATAAATTGAATAAAATAGATGAAATAGTGCTCTGAGTCAGCGAACTGGCAACTAAACTCCAGGCGCCGAAACCATTGTAAGCCATGGAAATACCAACCCCACCATAGCCTATTAAATATGAGACAATCTCCGTCACAGCAATGGATCGAAAGTCAAGATTCCTTCTCAGCAAACTATTAGCTGTTGTTGATAGGCCATTAATTACAAAAGCAAGGGCCATCGCCCGTACAATAGGGATTACAGCTTCGTTTTTGTAGTAAGAGCCTATAATTGGTGCATTCAGCCAAAATATCGCACAAAAAACCAGTCCTAAAATAAATGACGAGGTGAATCCGGCACGAATATCAAAGTCTGTAAGATCGCGTTTCTGAATTAAGGCTTGACCCACTCCCATTTGGGCAAAGTATTGGCCGAAACTAAGTACTACCCCAGCCATAGCAACTAGACCAAATGCATCCGGTTCCAAAAGGCGC
>Ga0172380_10009383_pt1 | contig 10438 bp, 8 predicted proteins | sample Leawe162metaG_FD_119747 | JGI IMG/M metagenome (GOLD analysis project Ga0172380, IMG submission 119747) | Leachate microbial communities from a municipal landfill in Southern Ontario, Canada - Leachate well 162 metaG | ecosystem: Engineered > Solid waste > Landfill > Unclassified | place...
AAAAATGAGGCCGGCGATTAAAAACGCGGTAGATCCGGAATATTCTTTCGTAACATTCATGGCGCTTTCGAACTGCTATGGGGGCCGCCCCGGTATAAGAACACGCAACATAACACAGTGGCGCGCACTTGACCAATCTTTGTTTTTATTGGCATGTATTTGATGATATAGGCTTGTTTTCCTTAAAAAAAAAGGCAGGATAAGCGGCAGTCATGGCAAACAACCGGTTACTCTTATTTGCTTTATCTGCCATCGCCGCCGCGTGGATGATTATTTTGTTTTACCGGGGATTCAACGACCCGGACGAGGGCAGGTATTCAGAGATACCCAGGGAAATGGTTTCCCGCGGCAATTGGATGGAAATGCGGATGCTAGGCTTCCGGTATTATGAGAAGCCCCCGCTGGCCTACTGGATCGTTGCGCCGGCCATTAAAATATTCGGACCGCACGACTGGGCCGTACGCATCCCGCTGCTTTTTTCAGGCGTGCTGGGCTTGATAGCCCTTTGGGCGCTGGCTGTGCGCAAAATGGGCCTGGAGCGCGGCGCAATGGCATTCATGGTGATGGCCTCCAGCATAGGGTTTATCGCCGGCAACGGTTTGCTTCTGACAGATTCGTTCCTCCTCACTTTTTTCACCATTACCTGCGTGTCTGTTTACCGGGCTTTTGACGGGCCGCCTTCGCGGGAAAGGCACCTCTGGCTGCTGGCGGCGGCCCTGGCGGGGGCGCTGGGCTTCTTTACGAAGGGCGCCGTGGCGGTTGTGTTGCCGGCGGCGATCGCATTTTTATGGCTGCTGTGGGAAAAACGCCTCAAGGAATTGTTCAGGCCCGTTGTCTTTGTCGCGAGCCTCCTGTTTATCCTGCTGACAGCGCCGGTTTTGTGGGCGGTGGAGCAGGACAATCCGGGGTTTTTCCGCCACTTCATCCTTGAGGAGCACATCGCCCGTTTCACCGGTACGAGGGCCACCCAGCTTCATCCGGAGCCGTTCTGGTTTTTCCTGATGGTGCTGCCTTTGTTGCTGCTGCCCTGGACGCTTTTCCTGCTGAGGGCGGCGCGGACAATACGGGAAAAGAAGATATTCCGGCACGATTCTTTTTCGCGATTTCTCATCGTCTGGGCCGCGGTGGTTGTGGTTTTCTTTTCGGCAGGCACCGGCAAGTTGATGTCATACATCCTGCCCGCGCTGCCGTCGCTGGGTCTGCTTGTTGGCCGATGGGGTGTTGGCGAGCCGCCGGAGGCAAGGGGCGGATGGGACCGCCGCTTGTGGAACATCGGCGCGGCCGGCCTGCCGGCGTTGCTCCTCGTGATCTTTGCCCTCTGGATAACGGCCTATTTCCGGTTGATCCCGGAAAAAGTTTATGCCATCAGCGGCGCAAGCGTCATTGCCCTGATACCGGCATGTGCCGCTGTGATCTATGCCGCCCGCAGGAAATTCAGCTTTGATTTCAACGGCCTGATGGCGCTGAACAGCGGCATATTGCTCTCATGCGCCATGCTGCTTTCCCCCCTGGCCGGGAAGGATTTCAACGTTTTGTTGCACATAAACTCCTCCCATGTCTACAAGAACCTCGCCCGGGAGCTTAAGCCGGAAGACAGGCTCGTGGTTTTCTGGTCCTACCGGCCCGCCCTGCCGTTTTACACAGGGCGTATGTACGTTCCGTTTCAGGAGCGCAACGAGCTTGAATTCGGGATGAACATTGAGCCGGAGCGCCGCGCCTGGCTCGACGATGTGGACGACCTGGAAGAGCTGCTGCGCGATGCCCGCGGCCGCGTTTTCGCGCTGGTCGAGCCGCAGGACCTGAGGGAAAAATTTCCGGCCCTGAATATCAGCTTCAAGGAAACGACCCTGCCGCAAGACCCGGACACGATAATCTACGAACTGGTCAAGCCGCCGGCGAAATAACGCTTTGCCGCACCTTGTCTTGCCATGCAGCAGAAAAACTTCATGATTATTGCCTGCAATGTCCTGTGGCGTGAATATTGCCACTATGCCGCGCTCTCGGGCAACAGGTTTTCGTTCCGTTTTCTAGAATACGGGCTTCACGGCGATCCGGCCCGCCTGCGCCTCGAACTGCAGAGGACAATAGACGAAACGCCCGAAGCATTTGACGCGATCCTTCTCGGGTATGGGTTGTGCAGCAAGGGGGTTGAGGGCATAGTTGCCCGCAAGACCAGGCTTGCTATTATCCGCGGGCATGACTGCATAACCTGCCTCCTTGGCTCGAAATCAACGTATAAGGAGCTTTTTACGGCAAATCCGGGAACATATTGGTATTCGCCCGGCTGGATTGAAAATCATGTCCCGCCGGGCAGGGAGCGATATGAGCAGACCTACCGGGAGTACCTCGGGAAATACGGCGAGGATAATGCCAGATATCTGATGGAGATGGAGCAAGACTGGTTCCGCAAATATTCCCTGGCGGCCTATGTGGACCTCGGCGTCGGGGACGGCGAGTCTTGCGCCGATTATACCCGAAAGTGCGCCGATTGGCTTGGCTGGAAGTTCGAGAGGATCAAGGGGAATCCTGCGCTGCTCCAGCGGTTCCTGGCGGGCGATTGGAACGATACTGAGGTCCTCGTGGTCGAGCCGGGATGCCGCATAGAAGCTTCCAATGATGAAAATATAATGCGGTCGGTAAATAAAGCATGCGCTCGTGAATAATGCCGGCATTTGCTTTCTTTTGCCCGGACATCTGTAAAATCGGGAATTCTTACGTTTTCATCCGGCATTGAACAGTAAGGCGACGATAATATGACGCAGATGCCTGTAAAACAAATGGCTTTTATGTTCGTGTTTGCGGTGGCGGTGTCCGCTTCTTCGCCTGGTAAAATGCACATGTTAGCGGCGCCCGCCCGGTTGGAAACGGAGGCTGGAGAGTCGGAGAATAACCGGAAGGCGGCTTTATCAATCGAGCAGGCCATCATGAAACCGGTCCATGAATATAATCTGGCTTGCGCATGCGCCCTGTCCAACAGGGAAGAACAAGCCCTGGGGCATCTGGAAACAGCCGTCAAGTCGGGGTTTATTGATGTTGAATATATCGAGAAGGATTCGGATCTGGATTCCATTCGTAAATCATCCCGCTATTCAAAGGTTATCAGCAAGGCGAAAACGTTGTCGGAAAACCGTAAAAAAGAATCGGCCAGACTTGCCAAGGTGCCAGAACCCCGGGATATCGTGCTCAACGCGCGGGGAGTAAAAAGAGGGAAAAAGACGCCCTTGCTTGTTTTCTTGCACGGCTCGGGCGGTTCGCCCAAGGATCTTGAAACGGCCTTTGATCCGCTTTTATCAACATGCGGGTATAAGGTTTATCTTCCATGCGGCAGCGTAAAGGTTGGAGCCAGGGCCGACGGGAAGCCCGGTTACACATGGGAGGCTTTGAAAGACTCCCTGACGATCGTTGAAGCCGTCAAGGCGATGAAAGATATAAACCCTGACCAGGTATATCTGGCGGGTTTCTCGGCCGGCGGATGCATGTCTTACCTTATTGGACTTGAATATCCGGAACTTTTCAAGGGAGTCGTTGTTTTCGGCGGGGCATTTCAAGGTGGATTATTACCGGAGAGCAACGCCGGGAAAACGTCCGGCACCCCGTCTTTCTATATTGTCCATGGCAACCAGGACAAAATGATTCCGCTTTCCCTCGGTAAGAGCGCCCGGGACTATCTTGATGATCATGGTTACAGGGTTTATTTCAGGGAGTTCTACGGGGGACACGAACTCCCCCGGAATTACCTCGATATTATAAAGAAAGCGATTGCGTGGTTTGATGAATAATCTGTGGCGAAATGAACTTCGGGGTCGCAGGCGCGTTCAATGTATCCTTCCAAGCAGCCTCAGAATTCCGTCCAAGATCGTCCAGGGGTGGGGCGGGCAGCCGGGGATGAACAGGTCCACCTTCAATAATTTATCAACTCCGCCGCAAGTTTCCTCGTGCCCGGCGTAGATCCCGCCCGATATGGCGCAGGCCCCGGCGGCAATCACGATTTTCGGCGCAGGGACCGCGTCGTAGGTTTTCTTCAACGCAAGCTCCATGTTCTTCGTGACCGGCCCCGTTACCAGGAGCCCGTCGGCATGGCGTGGCGAGGCTACGAACTGGATTCCAAACCGGCCCAGGTCGAACACGAGAGTGTTGAGCACGTTGATATCGGCCTCGCAGGCGTTGCATCCCCCGGCGCTTACCTGGCGGAGTTTGAGCGAATGGCCGAAAAGTTGCCGCGCCTTCCCGTCCAGCGCCTCAGCCGGCTTTTGCTCTTTCCCGGTTAAAACAAGGTCTTCGCGATTGCGCGCGGCGAGGGAGTGTTCCCTTGTAAATCTCACGCCGTTTCCGGCGCATGCTTTTTCGCATTTCCCGCAGAAAATACAGCGGCCCATGTCGAGCCGCAAGCTGTGGTCGCTCCCCTTGCTCAGGGCCCCGGTGGGGCATCCATCCGGGATTGGGCCAGGGGCGCCAGGCGCGGCGCGATCAATGACCGGGCGGCCGCGGAATAGTTCCGGTAAAACCGGCTTTTGTCTGGGATAATCGAAGGTCCGGTATTTCTGTCTTATCCTTGCCTTTATTATACTCAGCATGTTTTGATCCCCGGTAAAGGTTGTTTGAAATTCAAGGTATTTTCACAAATCGTGTCCGCAATAAGAAAGGTTGAAGCTTTTATTGCACAGCGGAAAGTCGGATATCTGTTCGCCGCGCATGGCCACGGCCAGGCCGAACCAGTTGTGGAATGAAGGATCTATGATCTTGTAGCAGGCAAAAGTGCCGCGGGCATCGGTGATGGCTACGTGGCAGATTTCACCGCGCCAGCCTTCGACCAGCGCCACGGCCATGGAATCAGGCGTAAAGGCGTCCAATCGGGAGGAAACGGCCCCGGCGGAGTCGTCTCCAAGCATGGGGATCTGCTCGCGGATGAAGGCTGTCGAGCGCTGTATTTCGAGCCAGCGCACGAAGGCGCGTGCAAACACATCCCCGCTTCCCCAGGTTGACACCGGTATCTGGGCATAGCGGAATATACCGGAGGGGAAATCCTGGCGTGCGTCGCGCGCCAGGCCGCAGGCGCGCGCGGGGGGCCCGACCAGGCCCAGGGCCTGCGCCGCACCGGCATCCAGTTGGCCCCTTTCCTCGAAGCGTGCCATGACCGAACCTGTTCGCCAGAGCAGTTCCACCGCGCCGGTTGTATCGCGCTCGGCGGCATCCAGGCGCTGCCCAAGCTCTTTGAGCGCGGAAGGCTTCGGGTAGCAGCCTGTGCCCCCGGGCCGGATCAGCCCGCGTCCGAACCGGTTACCGCACAGCAGTGCCGTCATGTTCAGCCAGTCGCCCCGGATTCTGCCGCAGTAGGAGGCGGTGGGCAGGAAGCCGATGTCGCCGGCCAGCGCCCCCAGATCTCCGGTGTGGTTGGCCAGGCGCTCAAGCTCGAGGGCGATGCCGCGCATGGCCTGTTCGCCTGCCCCGGGAAGGGGCGCGCCCAGGGCTTCGAGGAGATGGCAGTATGCCGTGCAGTGAGCAATCGTGCTGTCGCCCGCGGAGGTTTCAATGTAATGGATGGTCCTGTGGCCGGGCCCTCCCAAAAGCCGGCGTTCAATGCCGCGGTGCTGGTATCCCAATTCTATCTCCAGGTGGAGCACGTTTTCGCCGTGGCACTGGAACCGGAAATGTCCCGGCTCGATTATGCCCGCGTGAACCGGCCCTACCGCAACCTCGTGAATGTCTTCGCCTTCCACGCGGAAATAATCGGTTGCGCCAGGGACTCCTGTTTCGAAAACCGGCGCGCGATCCGCAGCCCACGGGGCATGGAACCGGATCGGCTTGAGCCAGGGATGGCCTTCGGGAACAATCGCCCACTGCTCCGCTATTTCGCGCTCGAACCAGTGGGCCTGCGGGCAGTCCGGCGTGAGGGCGGGGTAGGAGTTCCCGGCCGGCGCCGCGGCGGCGGATAGTATGCCGCGCGAGTCATCGGCGAGGATAGCAACCAGTTCCAGTCTATCGGCATGGTCGGGACAGGCGAACAAAGCTGCAATGCGGCTCCCGCGGGCAAGGGCTTCAATGATAGCGCTGCGGAATGCCGGCATTTCCATGCGTGGTATGGCGGCGCGGCTCACTGGCTTGTTATGAACAATGGGCAAGAATGAGCTTTCGTTCATGGCATGCCTCCCCCGGCCACGGCCGCTGCCGCCTTGAGCGCGTTGCGGAAAAAATCGGGCATCCAAATCCCGGCCAGGATAAGTAATGCCAGGGTGGCGAGCACAATGATCCGCTCCGCAAGGCTGCTTTTGATTCCGTGCGCTCCCTGCGGCTTTTCACCCCAGGCCATTTCAATCGCCTGGCGCAGAACTCCCACGAACACGATCCCGGCCCCGAGAAGGAAGACGACAATAACAATGTACCGGTGCGAATCAGCGGCGGCCTTGAGCAGCATGAACTCGCTCATGAAAATCGCAAAAGGCGCCACGCCGATGAGCGCAAGCAGGCTGCCAAACAGGCCTCCGCCCCAGAGAGGGTCAATCCGCATGGCGCCCCGAATTTGGCGCATGTCATGGGAATGGCAGGCCTGGCCGATGCGTCCCGCGCTGAAAAATCCGAGCGTTTTGCAGAGGGAATGGTTGAGGGTGTGGAAGAGGGCCGCAAAAATACCGGCCCCGCCCAGCCCGAGTCCCAGGGCGATGATGCCGATGTGCTCGACGCTGCAGTAAGCCAGCAGCCGCTTTAAATCGTGCTGTGAAATGATGAATACCGCCGCGATCAGGATCGAAGCGAGTCCGAAGAAAATCAGAAGATTGCCGGCCCAGTGCTGGTTGCCGGCCGTCTGCGCCACGATCGGCATGTGGCGCATGATGCAGTAAAGGGCCATATTGAGCATGAAGCCGGAAAATACCGCCGAAACCGGCGCCGGCGCCTGGCTGTGGGCATCCGGGAGCCAGCTGTGCATAGGTGCCAGGCCGGCCTTGGTGCCGTATCCGACCAGGAGGAAAATGAATGAAAGACGCGCCAGGCGTGGATCGAGCCCGGAGGCAATGCCCTGCAGGTGCGTCCATTGCATGACGGAGGCCCCGGCTGCGTTTGCGCCGGCCGAGGCCGCCAGCAGGAGCACCCCCATGAAGGCAAAGGCCACCCCGACTGAGCAGACGATCAGGTATTTCCAGGTTGCCTCGAGCGACACCGTGGAAATGTGGAGGCAGATCAGGAAGGCCGTCAGGAGCGTCGTGGCCTCCACCCCGACCCACATTATGGCGATGTTGTTCGATATGAGCACCAGCGTCATGGCGGCCAAAGCCCCGTGCCAGAGCGCGGAAAATCTCCTGGCCGAGGCCAGGTTCAGCTGCATGTCTTCCGGCTCGTTCCGGAAGTAGGAGACCGCGTAAATCGAACTCATCGCAAAAACGATTATCATTACCGCAAGGTGAAAGGCCGAAAGGGCGTCTACCCGGAACCAGTCGCCGTTCGAAGCCATGGCCCCGCGCGCGAATACCCGGGCGACCGCCAGCGTGTCCAGGGCGGCGGAGGCAAGCACGCCCGCCGCGGCCGCGGACAAAACGAGGCGCGGCGAAGGCAGAAGCAGGCTTACCATTCCGCAGAGCAGCGGAAAGGCGGCCAGCAGCCAGATTGCGTTGTCGATAAACTGCATTATTTCAACCTTTCAGGGTGCTCAGCTGGTCGGCGTCAATATGGTCAAATTCGCGGCTGATATGATAAATGATGATCGCCATGACGAAAATGGCGACGAATGCATCCAGAAGTATACCCAGTTCAATCAGCAGGGGGATTTCAGAGACGACTGCCAGGCCGAAGGCGGCGATTCCATTTTCCATAACAAGGTATCCGAGCACCTGCGTGAGGGCCTTGCGCCGGCTCACTATGAGGAAAAGCCCCGTGAAAACCGTTGCGATGGCCCCGGCCAGGACTATGCGCTCGTTTCCATGCGATGATGGCAAAAGCCCGGTGCCCAGCCAGAAGGAGAGAATGGTCAGCGCCACGCCGATGATAAGCGAAAATCCGTAGCCCACAAATGGTTCCACCTCGCGCCGGACGGACGCGCCGCGTATGGCGTTATGCAGCAGCCGGGGGAAGACGATTCCTTTCAGGACGGCCACAAAGGCGGCCAGCAGGAAACCTCGCGCGGAAAACCCGCCCGGGGCGAAGAGGGGCAGGAGCCCGATCGCGATGCCCTGCAGGGCCACAAGGCCGATGCATCCTGCGAGGCGGCTGCTTGCCATGAGGGCCAGGTTGACCACCAGGAGAACCGCCATTATGTTTTCGGTCATGCCGTGCATATGTCACCTCAGGACGAGAATCAGCGCCAGGATTGAGAATGATCCGGCGGCGACAAGCAACTGCGGCACACGCAGCAGCCTGAAGCGCGCCATGGTAGATTCCACTGTGCCGGCCGCCGCCGCCAGCGCCAGCATTCCGCCCAGGAAGATTCCGGCGCCTGCAATCTCGCCGCCGGCCACGGAGGGGACAAGCAGGTTGACCACCAGCGCCCCAAGCACCCACATCTTGAGGGCGGCGCCCCATTGGATAAGCGCAAAATCAGGTCCGCCGTGGTCAAGCACCATGACCTCGTGAATCATGGTAAGCTCAAGGTGAGTGTTTGGATCGTCGAATGGGATGCGCGAATTTTCGGCCAGGAAGACAATCATCCAGGCCGCGAGCAGCAGGATTGTCACCGGGGCCGATCCGGTCGTGAGGCAGGAGGCAAAGGACTGGAGGGCGCCCGACAACGAGAGATTGCCTGTTGTGCGGACGATCACTGCCATACCCAGCAGCAGGGCCGGCTCAGCCAGGGCTGCGAACTGCACCTCGCGGCTGGCGCCCATGCCTTCGAAGCTCGATCCGGTGTCCATGGCGGCATTGACTGTGCAGAAGCGCATCACACCTAGGAGATAGGCCACCAGCAAAAAATCGCCCTGGAATGAAAAAACGGCCGGCACGGGGCCGAAAGGCACGAAAAGGAGCGCGAGCAGCACGGCCGCCAGGGAGGCCGGAGGGCCGGCGCGGAAAACCGCGGTGACGGTTGTGCTGTAAACCGCGCCTTTGCGCAGAAGCTTGAAAATGTCATGATAGGCTTGGAATAAAGGCTGGCCGCGGCGGCCGGCAAAAAAAGCCTTGGTGCGGTTGATTACCCCGAGCAGCAGGGGCGCCGCAACCAGCGCCAGGAGATATCCGCAGATTTTTTCGATGCTCATCAATTGTTCCTATAACGCGACAAGCAGCAGTGCCAGCAGGGTCACGGTGATATAAAGCACATACACCTGGACCCGCCCTTCCTGTATCCAGAGCAGGCGGGCCAGAAACCGGTCGACGGATCTGAAGATGGGCGCGAAGAAATAGCGGTTTGCCGTGTCGTCCGCATGGGCGCTGAAAGAGGTTTTCCCGGGGAAGAATTCCTTCGGCGCCCTTCCTTGGGTCTGGATGTCGAGCGCGTTCCGGAAAAGGTTGGTGACGGGCTGGGCGAAGGACGCGGCGGTATACTGCATCCGCGCGGTCGGCCTGGCAAAGCCGCAATCCCAGGTGGGCGCTATTGAAATGGCGCGCCGGCGAAGGAGGCAGTGCCTGATCCGCGCCAGAATCAACAGAAGCACCAGGAAGCCGGCCGCGGCTGCACTCAAGCAAAGCGTTATCGCGCGAAGCGTGGCCGACCCCGGCCCTTCCATCCCCGAATCCCCGGCGACAACATTGCCCGCCGCCGCGGAGAGCGCCGGCACCGTTAGTGGCGCCGCCAGCGCAACCGCAAGGCAGGCCGCGGCCAGGCAGATCATGGGCAGGCGCATCCGCCAGCAGCACTCGTGCGCTTTTGTCATTTCCGCGCTGCGGGGTTCCCCCAGGAACACCACGCCGAACGCCTTCGTAAAACACGCCGCCGCCAGGCCGCCGATCATAGCCAGGGCGCCGATGACCACAATCCCGGGCAGAACCGCGCCGGTATGTTGGTTGAGGACGCAAAGCAGCGCTGCGGTGTAAATCATGAATTCGCTCACAAAGCCGTTCAGGGGAGGCAGACCGCAAATCGCGGCCGATCCGGTCAGGAAGGTCCAGCCGGTCACCGGCATTTTTTTCAGGAGACCGCCCATCATTTCCATGTCGCGGCATCCGGTGGCATGCAGGACCGATCCAGCTGACATGAAAAGGAGTCCCTTGAAAATCGCGTGATTGATAACGTGCAAAAGACAACCCGCAAAACCGGCCAGCATTACCAGGCGGTCACCGTAGCTCCATCCCAGGAGACCCAGCCCCAGTCCCATGGCGATGATGCCGATGTTCTCGACGCTGTGGTAAGCCAATAGGCGCTTCAAGTCGTGCTGGGCCAGCGCAAATACAACACCGATCAGCCCGGAAGATGCGCCGGCGGCAACGATGACCCAGCCCCACCAGGGCGGGGGCGGCCCGATGATGGAAATGATCCGCAGCAGGGCGTATATGCCGGTTTTGATCATCACCCCGGACA
>Ga0172380_10009384_pt1 | contig 10437 bp, 5 predicted proteins | sample Leawe162metaG_FD_119747 | JGI IMG/M metagenome (GOLD analysis project Ga0172380, IMG submission 119747) | Leachate microbial communities from a municipal landfill in Southern Ontario, Canada - Leachate well 162 metaG | ecosystem: Engineered > Solid waste > Landfill > Unclassified | place...
CGGTCAACGACACGGCGGTCTTCACGTCCAGCCTGGGAACGTTGATCGCGCGGGCAAGAGAGGTCGACGCCCTCGATCACAGCACCGAGGCGTACCAGTTGGGGCTGAAGGACGTGAAGGACCGAGTCAGCACTACTGACACGGGTCTCTACTTCCGGAGATGGACCCGGCTCGAGGGTTTCTGGGGCGCAACGAACCGGAGCGTCGGCTGGGCCATCTGGCACAGCATCCTCCTGCTCGTCGCGGGCATCGTTTTCGATTTGCTGCTCTTCAGCCTGGTCAGTACCCTTCAGGAGAAGGCCTACGACTGGGATGACGGCACGCGAACAGCGTAGCCGCCTCCCACTCAGGGGCGCGCCGTTAGGCGCGCCCCTTCGCTTTGCAGTGTTTTTTCTTGTTAATTCAAAACTCCCGAAGACCTGAGATTATCCAGAGCAAAACTCTCGCCTAATTATTTATACTCTAAACTAAAAACTCTTCAATGTTTGGTATTATTTATTTTGTTAATAATATATTTAATCAAAAGCAAGAAGATTTTATTTTATGCAACCTGGGTTGTGCTTGTAAGGCTATCTTTCGATATACCGTTTATACCGAATGACGGCCCGTCTGCGCTTTTTAAGACTAATATTACTTTTTACTTTTTCATGAATTTCTTTTTTAAGGTTTACTAATTTCCACCTGGTCTTAGTCCCTAGTGTTAAAGAGTTACGATTCATTTGAATGCCGAGAATTTCAAAGCCCCGTTTGCCAAGATAGTTCCCTCTAATGTCGTAGGTTTCTCCGGAGTGATAGATAATTTTAGTTTTTTCTTCATTCAAGGGGAGCTTTTGGTTGTCGTCTAAATCTAAAATCTTTTCTATTTTTTTATAAAGGGCTATCATCTCTTCCTTCGATGTCTTGCTGGCCGTGATCCCAATATCATCTACGTAGATACTAATCTGGGGATCCTTCCCTTTGAGTTCTTTTTGCACAAGTCTTTCCAATTTAATAAAGGTGTCAAGGTTGCACCACACCGCTAGTCGGGAAGATGGCGCAAAACCACGTCCAATGGTTTTGTGTGGACCGGGGCTATCCTTGGGCCCAACCGGAACACAGCATAAGCCAGTAAGTATTTTGGCTCCCTTGTAAGAACACTCACATTTTTGAGCAAAAAATTGTTGTACCCTTTCCGCTCGTATTCGTTCATAAAATCTTTTAATATCTAGTTTCAGAAGAATTCTCCCACGCTTTTTACCCAGTAAGTGCTTAACCGCAGATTTGTGGTCCCGTCCGCTTATGCCGCCAAAAACAAAAGCTGGCAGCATCCTGTCGTGAGGCCCGAGAACCCTATCATTAATTAGTTTATGAAGTTTTGAGAGATTAGTTCTGGATGCATCCCGAACCCATTTATTTTTACTCGGCTCCGATAGTTTTATATGGTCTCTCCAGTAGTGATCGAAATTTTCATGCGCATCCTGTATTAGCAAACTTGCTTCGGGTATAGGCAGCCGCTTGCTGCTTATTTGTCTTGCAAGTTCGTTTTTACTTCTAATATGGAGCTTGGGATATCGCCTAGCATTCATCACGGTGCCTTTAAAAGCTTTGCCCGATTCTGGATAAGATACTCTTGCATCTTAGTGCCGTGGTTCAGAAAACCCTTCTCAATTTTTGACATATTATTGGTATTAACTGTATTATCGTTGAACAAAAAAGGAGTAATTGACATAGGGTTAACATTAAGGCGCTCTGCAACCTTCCTAACAAGATTCTTGGACACATCTTTTTGGCCACTCTCAACCATGGAAATTAGAATTTTTGAAACGCCAATCTCGTCAGCAAATTCAGACTGAGTCAGCCCAGCTTCATTTCTGATCATTTTAATTAGTTGTGGGAAAGTATATATATTCATCATATTTTCGACTACGAGCCGGTTATCGCCTAAACAGATCTATCAAGATGCTGAGTATCTGCAACAGTATTTGCACGATACGTAACACCTTTTTTAATCTTCTCTTCAACGCGCTTTACCGGCTCGCGATACGGATGCCACAGTTCTATGTAGTTACTTAAGTTCTGTTTCATAATCCTCCTTATATCGAGCGTCGACCTTAGTTGGCTAAAAGGGGACAGACCTTATGTTTGTGGTTACCAATTTCGATTGGAAAGGCATCCGGTAATATCTGTATGTGTTGCATTGTGTAACCACAACTCAGATAGTCCCTATAACTTTGAGACAAGAAGTCTCGCGTTAACTTAGCGTTATTGAGTGGGGGATAGTTGAGTAACAGGACACACATCTCACCCACCCTACTACTAATTCCTCCCGCAAGGGAGGCTCAGACCAGCTCATTTCTGAGCAGTCTTTATCTATCGATCTGGTAAACGTCTACCGAACTGAATTTTTTAATGTGCCAACCTCCCCCTATTATACGTAATGTATAACTATTGTCAAGATCTTTTTAATTTCAAACAGATGAGTTGTCCTTTTCGGCTCGTCGCCCCTCCCCAATTTCTAACCGAACGGTTGCCTGGGTCCTGTGCTCTACCACAGCACTATTTCCAATTGTGCTTAGCGGGGGTATAATTCTGGCATATGCCGCTAATAGATAATAATTCTCAAACTATGCAGGTGGCTTTAGCAAACGCCTTGCAGACATCCGACAGAGTAGATATATCTGTTGGTTATTTCTATTTCTCCGGTTTTGAGGCCCTTTCCAAGGAGCTAAAGGATAAACACGTGAGAATCCTTGTTGGGTTAGGGGTTGACCCTACCTGCATCCCGGATATAGTACAGTTTTCCAAGGAGGCTGACGAAAACCTTTCGAGGTGGCAGCCGAGAACACCAACCAGATCCGCACTTACATTGAAACAAAACTATGTGGATGCACTTGTTGGGTTTATGAATGACTCAGACACCTTTGACTCAGCAGAGGCGGAAGCGGCTTTCGAAATATTTCTCGAGAAGCTAGAGAACGGTACTCTTGAGATCAGGAAAACCTTGTCGGATAATCACGGTAAATTCTATATCTTGCACAATAAAAAGGAATTCTCACAAAACGGAGACGCTCCTGGCACTGTATTCATGGGTGCTTGGAACCTTACTTACAGAGGCCTTGTTGGTCAGGGAGAGCTTAACGATTCGTTTCGAGATAAGTCAAAATTCGATGAATATCTGGCGGTCTTTGAGGATCTTTGGAGTAGCTCAAAGTCGATAGCTATAGCCGATATCAGCAGCCGCAAAGATTTTATAACAGAGCTTAAGGCCAAGGTATGGAAATATCAGCTACCTTCCCCATATGAAATGTACATCCGAGTTTTGCATGAAGTTTTCAAAACCGATGTTCAGGAAGACATCTTAACCCCTTCAAAAATAACAAACGGCCAGTACCTAGACCTTGAATACCAAATAGACGCAGTAAAAATGGGCCTAGACCGATTAAACAAGTATGACGGCGTTATTGTGGCTGATGTGGTGGGACTCGGTAAGAGCATCATTTCTTCTGCAATAGCCAGGAATCTTGACATGAAGACTATCATAATTGTTCCACCACACCTTATCCCGCAATGGGAAGACTATAAGGAGCAGTTTGGGATACGAGGTTCTAAAATTTTTAGCTCCGGCAGTATCAAAGAGGTTTATTCTAGGTATCAAGACTCCCAGGAGCCTTTACTGCTAATTTTAGATGAAGCACACAGATACAGAAATGAGGACACTGGTGACTATAAGCTGCTGCACCAAATTTGTAGAAGTAACCCGGGGAACAAAGTGCTAATACTCACTGCTACTCCTTTTAACAACGCTCCAAAAGATATTTTTGCTCTGATTAAACTATTCCAAACTCCGGGTCAGGCAACCATTCGATCAGTTGATAACCTTAGCTTAAGATTTAGGGAGTTAATTGATCGGTACAGAAAGCTACGCATAGACCTTACTAAAGGAATGAAGCAAGCAGACATAGATAAAGAGTCACAGGAGATTGCAGCTGAGCAGAGAAGACTAATTGAGAACGTTGTGATTCGAAGATCTAGGCTAGATCTCAGGCACATTACCAGATATCGCAAAGACCTAGAAAAACAAAACATTGATTTCGCCGAGGTTGTGGGTCCGGAACTAATGCAGTATGACCTAGGGGATCTTTTGGATCTATATCTAGACACGCTGGAAAAAATTACAGGCCAAAAGGACGATGGCTTTACCGGGGCAAGATACAAACCGACTTCTTATGATCTCGACGTTAAAGCATTCAAGGAAAAGTACGGCGATGTTTTAGATGATTCAGACCTTAAAACAGCCCAGCGGAACCTAGCCGATTTCATGCGGAAGCTTTTGGTTATGCGTTTTGAAAGCTCTAAGTTTGCTTTTCAAAGCACCCTCAAGAATATGATTAAGGGTAACAGCGTTATAGAAAAATGGTGGGACGAGCTTGGTGTTGTGCCAATCATGAAGAAAGGTCAGCTTCCAGACTATGAACAATTTACCTCCGAGGATGGCGAGGAATCTTCTGATATAGAAGAAGCCCTAGCTGCCATGGGCCGGGAGAAGGGTCTAGTTACTATACCGAAGGTTATGCTCGGGCGAGGCGAGGAATTTATCAACTGTGTCAGAAGCGATAGAAAGATACTGGAAGATATTTATGAATCATGGTTTGGTGATGGCAGTAAATTTAAAAATTCCGACCCTAAAACCGAAGATTTAGCTGCTAGAATTAAGGTACTGCTCGATGAAGATCCGGACAGAAAGATTGTAATCTTTTCATCTTATGCTGACACGGTTAATGATCTATATCGGGGGCTTGAGGATCGAGGTATAAAGAGGCTTATAAAATATACCGCAGCTGACGCCGCTGCAGCACGGAAGGTGGTTAAAGAAAACTTCGACGCTTCTTTACTGCCAGGTATCCAGAAAAATGATTACGATGTGTTGATCGCAACAGATGCATTAAGTGAGGGCTGCAACCTCCACAGGGCTGGCGTCATTATCAACTACGATATTCCTTACAACCCTACTAGGGTTATCCAAAGGGTTGGTCGTATAAATCGTATCAATAAAAAAGTCTTTGAAAAAATATACGTAAAAAATTCTTTTCCGACAGCTGTTGGTGAGGCCGAAACAAGGGTAAAACAGATTTCAACCCTCAAGATGAACCTCATAAATGCCATCATTGGTAGTGATATGAAACATCTGACAAGCGACGAGGAGCTTAAGTCATTTTTCAAAAGTGAGTTTGATAAAGCAGAAGCCGATACAGATATTTTGTCTTGGGATGCAATCCATAAAGAAAATTATGACAAAGCCTTGCTTGATGACTCATTGATGGAAGAGGCGTTGAACGTCCCAAGGCGGACACGTATTAATCGTCAGGGGCGTAATAATAATGCCGTTGTCGTTTTTGGCAAAAAGGGAAGTGAATCTATTTTTACTTTATCTGAGTCAGGTGCAGAACCTGTCATTGTCAGTGCCGAACAGGCTGTGCCTTACTTTGAGGCCACGAAAGACGAAGAATCCTTTGAGGTAAAAGACAAGTTTGGACCTACCTTTAAAAAAGCTAAAGATAAACTTTTTGCAAAGCATCCGCTTCCATCAATAAAAGGGCGTCGAGCAGACGCATTGAAGGTGCTGCAGGCTATCAAAGAATCTGTCCCCTCGGCCGAAAGCTATTGTTCGGACCTAATAAAGGTTATTAAGGAGTTTGACGATATCAGCGAGGGCACCTTAAAGGATATTGCACAGATGAACCTACGGAATGTCGAGAGTCTGTATGACGATTTGTTGCAGATGGTACCGGTGCAGTTCATTAGAAATGTAATTGACCGGGCACAACGATCGGATAACGATAAGGAACTACTACTCCTGGCCGAGGAGCTTGAGGCATGAATTTAGCAGAAAAATACTCAAGAGAACAATATGTTGAATATTTAAACAGTTTTTTGCCTAGCTTTAAAAAAGACTATAGAGAAGTCACTTCGAAATCAAAATTATTTAAGAACATAACACAGCTTGGATCTGACAGCGATCTTGATATTATCATCCTCGAGGTTACCCTTGTGGGATCGCTAGATAAACGTCTTGCTATAACCACTGACGCCTTTAAGCTCATGAAGCAATACCAGTCATATCGGACGCTAATTGTATTCCGAACAGAAAATGATGAGGCGTGGCGTCTTTCTCTCCTAACATCTAAACCGACAATAGAAAATGGCGAAGTTACGACTAAGTTGTCAAATCCGCGTCGTTTTTCTTACGTACTTGGTCCCTCCTCGAAAATTGCTACTCCGTATAAATACCTTGTCAAAAATGGGCCGGTAAAGAACTTTGTCGAATTAGAAGAACGGTTTTCCGTGGAGGTGGTGAATAACGACTTCTACAAAGAAATCGCAAAGTTGTACGATAGATTGGTGGGAGCAGAAAACATTAAACCTTCTCTAAAATTTCCAGGGGCAAAGGAGGCAAGTTATCAATTCGCTGTACGCCTAATTGGACGAGTAGTTTTTTGTTGGTTTTTGAGAGAAAAACATAGTACTAACGGCAGCCCTCTGGTAAATAAGGAGCTTCTTTCTGGCACAGCAGCTAGGGCTGAAAATTATTATCATACTATCCTAGCCCCACTATTTTTTGAAGTTTTGAACAAGCCAATGGATAAAAGAGCTAGCCGATTTCAAACTGGTGATTTTGGTAAAGTCCCATACTTGAATGGCGGCTTATTTTCACCGCTCTATGATGATTACTACAAATTTGATACGGCCATCCAGCAATCTGTACCTGGTTTAGTGGACGTTGATGGCAATTGGGTTAGGTCATTTTTTGATTTACTTGAGACGTATAACTTTACCGTTGATGAGAATACCAGCGTAGACATTGATCTATCTATTGACCCAGAAATGCTTGGCCGGATTTTTGAGAATTTGCTCGCAAGAATAAATCCTGAGACCGGGGAAACTGTCAGAAAGAGTACCGGTAGTTTCTATACTCCTCGCGAGATTGTTGAATATATGGTTGATGAAAGTTTAGTACAATATCTGCGACGCAAAACCAAAATTGCTTCAAATAAACTTGCAGCTCTGATCAGCTATGATCTTATTGACGACGTGGTCAATCCGCTCTGTGAGGATGAGAAGAAGATGGTTGTGAGATCACTGAGCAAATTAACAATTTTAGACCCGGCTTGTGGCTCCGGGGCTTTTCCCATTGGAATCCTTCAGAAAATTGTTTTTGTCTTGCAGCAGATTGATCCCGATGCAACCCTTTGGTTCGAGGAACAAATTGCGAGTGCCGCGAAAGAAGTTCGTGATTTAATACAGCGGGAGTTCGAACACAAAAACTTTGATTATATTCGAAAGCTAGGGATTATAAGGGAAAGCATTTTTGGCGTAGATTTACAGCCAATTGCAACAGAGATTGCCAGACTTCGATGTTTCCTGACATTGATTGTGGACGAGAGAGTTAATGACAGTGAAGACAACAGGGGTGTTTATCCGCTTCCCAACTTAGAGTTCAAATTTGTTACAGCTAACACGCTCATTGAGCTAAACATACCTAATACGAAAGCTGCAGCCGCTCAATCAACACTGTTTGAGGATCGGGAAGGTATAGATGAACTAAAAAAACTAAGGGATGATTATTTTAACAGTCATGATGCAGAACGCGATGCTTTGAAATTTCAGTTTAGTCAATCTCAGGATAGGATGCTTAAAAACATGATTGCTAATAATAGTCACGGTGTGGCCGGCATCACGCATAAACTTTCAACCTGGGACCCATTCAGCCACAATGAAACAGATTGGTTTGATGCGGACTGGATGTTCGGTATACGAGATGGTTTTGACATCGTAATCGCGAACCCGCCGTACGTTCGCATTCATAAACAGGATGCGAGCAAAAAAGAGCTGATGAAAAAGATATACCGCAGTGCTGTGGGCGACTACGATTTGTATATATTGTTCTTTGAAAGAGGAATAAACCTGCTGGCTGATGGAGGTGTTCTGACATACATTACCCCTGATAAATATCTTGTCAGAGACTACGGCAAGGTTTTAAGGGAGATTTTGCTAAGTAAGCGTATTCTAAGATTAGTTGACATTTCTAGAGCAGAAGATGCATTTCAAGCTTCAACGTACCCCCTAATCTCGATTATTGTTAACGATAAACCAGCTGAAGAAATATATGTAACCACTGTAAACTCGATCAAGAATATTAGAGATGAATCAAAAAGTACCACCTTGAGCCACTCGGCCGCACAAATGAATAATATCATTGAGATTATTAACGCATCAGATCGGTTGATTATGGATAAAATTTACAGCACCAGTTCTTCGTTGGCGGAAGTGATTAGTGGTAACCAATTATTTTGTGGCACTCCAAGGGCTAAAGACTACAAAGTGTGGGGAACAAGGGTTGTTACCGGTAGAGATGTCACTGATAAGCGATTACCTCTCTATGTATGTGCAAGCATTTCCCCTTTCAGGCTTAATAACAATAAAATGGTCAGAGCTTTAGGAAATAAGGTTGTTTCCCCATTGTTTGATAACGAGACAAATCAAATTACTGGCCAAAGATGGGAAGACTTTTCCCATAAACCGAAATTACTTATAAGAGGCAATGACACAAGGATTACAGCGGCCCTTGACACTACTGGCAGTGTTTTTGTTGGGGTATATGCTATAAAAGTGGAATCAAATATTTCAGATATATATCTATCCATCTTAGCTCAATTAAATTCAAAATTGCTGAATTGGGTTTATAGAGTGCAAAACCCGTCAGTCCGAATAGGTGGCGGATTTTTCTCCATCAATGCCCCTCAAATAGTTAAATTACCCTTAATCCCGGCGAGTTCCCCTACAAACAGTAGGCTCAACGTACTAACAGAAAGGCTTATTGAGTCATATAATACCGGAGCAGACGCCAGTGCTACGGCCGGAATACAAGAGCAAATTGATAAGGAAATATATAAATATTATGCCTTAACTCCCGAGGAGGCGAAAACCATAGTCGGAGAAATAAAGGGGTAGACTCTGTGTACACACTTTGGAAAATGTCTGCAGATTTTGACGGGTGGAATCTCTCACAACTGCAGCTAAACTTTTGCATCGCCTCCGGCCTGTCAATTCATTTAAAGGAATAAGGAGATGGAAAGAAAAAAGAAAACAGGCAAATGCCACTTATGTGGGAAGGTGAAGAAACTATCTCTGGAGCATGTTCCTCCCAGGGCTGCTTTTAATGAGTGGCAAAAGAAGCTATATACCGGCGAACAACTGATCGCGAAGCCAGGGTTACCCTGGGATTTCTCAGCTCTTAGCGGTGAGCATCATCAAAATGGTATTGGTTGGAATACGCTTTGCGAAAAATGTAACAGCAACTCCGGGGGCTGGTATGTGAAAGCTTACGTGGATTTTGCCTGTAAAACGTACAAGCAACTCGAGGATAGCCCTCCAACAATCAGTTTGCCGTACGTATACAAAATTTATGGGGTTTACCCTTTGAGAGTTGCAAAGGCTGTGCTTATTATGTTTCTGTCGACAAATAGTGCCGGATTTTTGGATAAGAATAAGAAGCTAAGGGATCTTCTGTTGGAGAAAACCCTTACCGGTATTGACCCGAAGAAGTATGGGATTGGAATGTACATCAACGCAAGTAAGCTTTCTAAGTATATTGGCGTTTGTGCCATACTAAAAGGCAATGAAGTTGAGGCGGTATCCGAGATTTCGCTACTCCCATTCGGTTTTGTGCTTAGACTCGACCCGAAGAACATGGATGGATTCGTTGATATAACCGGCTGGCTGGATTATCAGTATGACGATAAAGTAGATTTAGAAATAACCATACCTGTTTATGATAGCAACACCGTTTTACCGCTAGATTTCCGATCAAAAGATGAGGTGTTGAAACAGGCAGGGCTGGTTGGTAGAAAATAGAGGATTAAAAAAAGAAGTCAAAATGAACAAGAATTTTGAACTAGTGAAGGTTAGGTTTTGGGAGTTTCTAGCAAAACAAGGAGATGATAAGTGACAAATAATAAGAATATGTGGAGGACTGGACCCGCTCGTTTTATCGAATATGCTGATAGAGATTTAGAGGCTGCAAAAATACTATTTCCTGCAGATGGACCAGGTTTGGGTTACATGAATCAAGCCGCTTATCTGTCGGCACAAGCAACTGAAAAATATCTGAAGGCATTTTTGCTAAAATATTTTTGGGATGAAAATAAACTTTGCGATAACGATACTGCTATGAGATATCTGAGTGGTTTCCGTCACGATTTAAAGAAATTGATGAAGGAGTGTCTGGAAAAGGATTCCAAACTTGGAATAGGAATAGACATTATAAATGTTTTAAATATGTACTCTGGTCTTAAATATCCAGACATAGAAGACAGTATGCTTTTCTCCGAGGAAGGTCTAGTCGTTGGGAGTGACCTTGCTACTAAAGCAGAATTAATCGGTAAGATTGTCAAAGAGAGC
>Ga0172380_10009385_pt1 | contig 10436 bp, 4 predicted proteins | sample Leawe162metaG_FD_119747 | JGI IMG/M metagenome (GOLD analysis project Ga0172380, IMG submission 119747) | Leachate microbial communities from a municipal landfill in Southern Ontario, Canada - Leachate well 162 metaG | ecosystem: Engineered > Solid waste > Landfill > Unclassified | place...
GGCGCCGACATTCTGGAAACCAGCGTCGCCATGGGCGGCACCGTCACCGGCGAGCACGGTGTCGGCATCGAAAAACTGAACTCCATGTGCGTGCAGTTTTCAGCCGCGGAAAACGAGCAGATGTTTGGCGTCAAGCGGGCTTTCGACAGCAAAGGCCTGCTCAACCCCGGCAAGGTGATTCCGACGCCGCAGCGCTGCGCCGAGTACGGCAAGATGCTGGTGCGCGGCGGCAAATTGAAGTTCGCGGAGCTGGAACGTTTCTGAGACCTTGCGGGAAAGACCAAGGCTACAGGAGCGCAGCGAGTGAGCTTGCTCTGTCCCCAACTCGAGCCGGGATGTTGGATGTCCGCCTTGCGGGACAGACCGCAGCTACGCGAAGCGAGCCAGCTCTGTCCTCAACTGATACCGGGATGTCGGGAATCCGCCTTGCGGGACAGACCAAGGCTACAGGAGCGCAGCGACTGAGCTTGCTCTGTCCTCAACACGAAGCGGGATGTTGGCTGCCTGTCTTGCGAATCGCGCCATTGTCCGAGGCGCAAAATCACCAGGCACGCTGTGCCTTGAGGTCGGCATCGATCTGACTCTTGCTTCGTCTTCCGGTAGTCGGCTGTGTCAGCAACCACTGTATCGCGGTGAGGCCCAACGGCGATGCAGATTTCTGGCTGGTGAGGCGCTGATAGTCGTCCTCGGAAAGAACAACAGCGGCCATCTTGTTTCGCTTGACGATGTGCACCGGGCCGCGCTTCAGACTTTCGGCGATGGCCGACATGCCACGGCGCTTGATTTCGGCGATGGAGACCGTGTTGTACTTCATATGGATTTGTCCAACAGTATTGAAAGTTTTTCTAACGATACCAAACCAGGTACGTTTCAACAACAACTGTTTCTGCCAATTGCTTCCACCAAGAGTGGTGTGCGATCAGCCGCAAAGCAGCGATGCCGACGACCGCCGATACCTGTTTTCCGGCAGGTTGCTGTCACGAATTTGGAGGCCCGGCAACCGTCGTTCACAGAATTCGTCTTCGTTCCCGTTGCAGCCATTGAAGATGGAGACCTGCGAGACTGCACTGGGACAGTTCCAATCATTCGCGAATGACCGTTATCTGGAAATGGACTAAATAGAGTTTTGCGTGGCCTACGAGAAGGCATCGTCGTCAACCCCGAGGGCCATGGCAACGCGTTTAGGAGTCTACAGGCGACGGGATCGAACTATGGCGTACAGAGCCATGCGCACGCTTGATACAAGCGGGACTAACCTTATCTCAATGTTTCTCAACACGCATTCGCACCAACGAAGGCTTTTATGCGGTCCAAGGTAAATCGGATTCCACGCGGAATAGCCCACGGCGTCCCGGGTAAAGACTAATGTGGACTGCGTCCGGCTATCATGCCTATGAAAATCACTGCGGAAAGCGATTAGGAGGAGAACGGATGGGAGACGGACTGCTGGGTGCCAGAGCTGCCAACGCAGGCACCGATTTTCATATCGTCTGGGCCGTCGCGCATGTGCTGCGCCTTCTTGTGCCCGGCGCTGATCTGAACGCAGTATCTGTGGAGGGCGTTGGGGAGCCGGATTCCGCCGACGAAGCCGACAAGGATGACCCATGGCAAGGCGTGGATCTCGCGCTCTTATTCGGTGGCGAAACTCTTACCACAGCGAAGCGAGTCGAGTTTCAACAGTTGAAGTACTCGACTAGCAACCCAGACCAGCCATGGTCTGTAGCACGCTTGTGCAAGGCGCGGGACAAGGACGGCACAAACTCCGTGATCGGAAGATTGGCGCAGGCCTATGCCGGGGCCGTTCGCGCTGGCCTTGCACCAACGGCAATTGCGCTCAAGCTTGTAAGCAACCAACCTGTTCACGCCAACGTGCTGACAGCCGCCGAAGCCATTCGCAATGGCCAGCAGACCGGTAGTGCGGAAACAGCCTCCCAGCGACTCCTGAAGGCGACAGGCTTACCGCAACCGCAAGCTGCAAGCTTCTTCAGTCGGTTTGATCTGTCCGAATGCGGTGCCCCCTCCCGGTTCGAGATGCACGCGCGCGTTGCCCATGCGATTCAAGAGGTGTCAACGCCATACTCGCGGCAGATTCAGCTTGAACTCTGGAACCTGATCTACAAGCGGATGATGCCAGGAGATCTGACGCTGATCACCAAGGAATCGGTCATTGGCGCCATGCTGTTCGGGACTGCCACAGCACTGCTGCCCTGTCCTCCCGCTCTGATCAAACCGCTGCGACTGGTGTCGCGTAATGTCAGTCGTGAAATCGCGAGTGAAATCAAAATCTGCCGGAGGCTCTGCGTTCACGGGCAGGGTGGTTGCGGAAAGACAACCACGCTTTTCGAGCTGGAGTCCTTGTTGCCTTCCGGGTCGGAAATGGTGGTATTCGACTGCTACGGTGGTGGCACGTATCTGGATTCCGATGGACAACGACATCTTCCCAAGCATGCGTTTCTGCATCTATGTAATGAACTGTCGGCGCGACTAGCAACGCCGCTGCTTGTCCCTCCGTCCGGCGATGTGGACTATGTGCGTGAATTCGCTGATCGATTGCGCAAGGCGAGCCAGATCATTTCTGCCCGAGATCCGAATGCGCTGCTTGTGGTGGCGGTAGATGCAGCTGATAACTCTGTTACTGCAGCGAACTCCCTCGTACCGCCTGAGCGGAGCTTTGTTCATGAGTTTGCGTCGCTGAGTGAACTTCCTGAGAACGTGCGCCTGGTCGTCAGTGCCCGCACGGGCCGACTGGACGAATTGCGGCTGGGGAGTACCTTCTATCCTGTCAAGGTGCCACCGTTTACCGAGGAGGAACTCGGAAAGTTGTGCGTGCTGCAAGGACGTACGCCTTCGCCAGCTTGGCTCACCGATGCGCACAAGCTGTCAGGGGGAAATCCACGTGTGCTCGCCTACGCATTCAAGTATGCCGACGAGACCGGGAAGGATGCGCTCGAATACTTGCGCCCCACTGGCAAGACATTGGAAGGGGTATTCGAAGAGCGGATGCGAGAAGCGCTCAGCAAGTCGGGAGACGAGGCCGCATTCGACCGCCTTTGCGCGGCACTATCGGCACTCCAACGACCAATTTTGGTGCCGGTGCTGGCCCGGGTGGCCAATCTTTCTGAACCTGCCTTGCGGGACGTCCTGAGTGACATGGCCCCTGGCATCCTTGAGCACGCTGGCGCAGTGATGTTTTCGGACGAGGACTTTGAGCACTTTATCGATACACGTGCAGCGCCGCACCTTCCAGCGGCACGGCAGGCGGCCGCTGATGAGCTCATGCGCCAGCATACGGCGAACGCATATTGCGCGGAGCATGTGGCGAACGCACTGCTTCTGGCGGACCGCGGCCCCGAACTGTTGAAGCTCGCGCACGATTTTCCCGAGCCAAAGGCGATCCCGGATCCTGTCAGACGCCGCGAAGTCCAGCTGCAGCGCCTCAAGCTGGCGATGCAGGTCGCGAGGCAGGCAGGCGACACAGTAAAAAGCATCACGGTCATGTTGCGTGGGGCCCGTGCACTGCGGACTGACTCCGCTGTCCGCAAGATGCTACAGGACAACATGGATTTGTCAGCCAGGTTCGCGGCTCAAAGCCTGAAGCGGAACGTGCTCTTGAACAGAGACGCGGTGTCGCTTCAAGGCGCGGCCTTGTCGCAGCTCATGCTTGCCGCGGCAAAGCGAGGGGACTTATCGGAAGCCCGAGCGACGCGCAGACAGATGGAAGAGTGGTTGCAACGCTGCTTTGAACACAATCGGACCTGCGAGCGCAACCAGAGATGGCGACTGGGTACTGACGAAATAGTTGCCTTGGCCGAAACAGCCTTCCTGCTCGATGGTGTCGAAGCCGGGGTCAACTCGCTCGCCCGGTGGACACCGAGGTCTGTCATGCTTCCGGCGGTTGTGAAAACCGCTCGGAGATTGGTCTTGAGCGGGCACGCTTCCATGGTGCAGGCGGCTCTTACTCAGTCGGTCGCCTCGATCTGGATGGTCTTGGTTCAAACTGTTCTTGCACAAGCGGGGCATGAGGTCGATCCAATCTCAATGGACCGCCAGTTGAAGCGATGGGTGACCAGGGGTTGGCTGACCAATGCCGCGACAACACAGCATCTCTCATTTGAGGCAGGTGCGAAGGAAGCAATATGGCCACTGCTTCTCCAAGCGGCCGAGATCGTCGTTTCGAAAGCGGGCATGCAGCCTGGCGCGCAACGGATCTTCGAAACATTTGCCAGTGGACCCGTGCGTTCCCTTGGCGAATTCCTGGAGGGGCGTACGGAGACAGCGGATTGCGCGCTACGGTCCTTCGCTCTTTTAGAGGCCCATCTCGGCAGACCGGTTACTGTTCAAGCGTTCTTTCGAGTCGATGCAGAGATCCCGGCGCTTTCCGCTACCGCTTCCCGCACCGAACGGGAACAGTTCCATAAAGACAAAAAGAGGCGGGAGGAGATCACGGGCTTCGTGCAACAGTTGGTTCCGTTCTATACGGCGCGTGCCGCTTTGCTGCTTGACAGCGGAAATCGGCTCAAATCTCTGGAATCCGTGGGTTCGGCGCTGAATTCCTACAGCAGCTCAGACTATCAATCACGCAACGACTACGACCGGCAGCAAATGCGCAAGCGGCTTAGGCAAACCGTGGCCGAGTCGATGTTCATCGACGGCGATCTGGTTGCCGACATCGTGCGGCTTGCGACCATAGACGGGGAGGGTTCGTTTTTGGCGGATCGCGATCTCGCCGCACTGACCTCCCTTGCTCTGCACAGTGACGCTCAGGACCATGTGCTGGGTGTCTCCCTCAAGCGCGCACAGGGGATTCAGCAAGCCCGCGAAGCTGCGACAGACAAGGTTGCGCAGTTGGTCAATTTCGCGCGCCTCGTTATGGATATCAGTAACTCGGAGGCAGCCGCGCTCTTGACGCTGGCTGTGGAAAGCCTCCAAGACGTCGACTATGACGTCAACCATGAACTGAGCATGTTTGGCCCGTTTGCCAAGCGCGCGGTGGCAAGTGGAGGCGCAGTCAATCAGCGGCGAGTGCTGGCAAGCAACCTAATTGATGTGACTGCCCGCACATGGAGCTTTCTGGGCGAGGCCGACGCGATACCGTGGGACACACTCGTCGAAGCGCTAGCGCATCTGGATGTATCGATGGCACTGGCTGCCGTTTCCAGATGGGCCGACGAAGGTATAGCAGCTCTGCCGGGCACGCTTAATGTTGTCTTGAAAACTGCCGCAACGCAGGGGACGATCTGCAGTTCACTGATCGCAGCACTCTCACATTTGACCGGTGAGCTAAGTCTCGACTTGTTGAAGCCACTCCTCAATGGGTTAAGTCTCGCGCAACTGCATGAGCGTGCAGATATCCTGGAGGAATTGGCACGTATAGCGGTGCTGAACATCGACGGCAGTCGTCAGCTTGAGCAGGTTCGCCTAGTTAGGCTGGCAGGTTCAGGTTACAGCACGCGATGGCTCACGCAGGCTGCGAAGGTGGTGGCGTTTGCAGCTAACAAAATGCATGAGCCCGAAGACGTGAAGATCGAAGACGATCCCCCGACGAGTTGGTTGGGCAGACGCTTGGGGACGCCGCTGGTGGCGTCTTCAGCAAAGAACCCTTTCACTACTCCGGAAGAGATCGGCGACACGCTGCGGGAGAACTTCAAGCGAAATTCCGCTGCCAACGACGCGCCTTATGTCTCTGAGGACGATGTTTTCAAGGCGGTGCGAGAAAAGGTGAAGCTTGCGGATCGCCGGAAGCACCTGGAGGCACTCGAACAACTGCAGGCGACGAGCCGCTACACGGTTCCCGATGCAATTGCCCAAGCCGTTGTTGCCTGGGCGCCCGATTCGCCGGCGGTTCGCGCGTGGTGTTCAGAAAGGCTTCCGGCCGTCCTTGTGGAGCGACTCCCGTGGTTCATCGAACACCTTGCCTCTGGTTACCACCGTGGGTCGAAACTCGGGGCGGTAGCTGGTTTGTCCAACACAGTGCTTGCGGCAAGCTTTCTGGAGGGTTTGGAGAAGCATGCTGCCGTGTGCGATTCGGCAACAATTTACCGCACACTTGGCTTAGTAGCCGACCTGATACAGCCAGAAGAAGCCGCAGCCGTACTGTCCTACCATCTGGCGGAACGGGCGGTAGATGTCGATCCCGGCTATGTGCGCATGGATCTTAGCGGCATTCCCATTGGAGTAGAGGCTGCCGCAGCCCGATTCATAAACGCCTCCTTCGGCGACATCGAACTTTCCGTGCGCTGGCAGGCTGCGCACGCCTTGCGAGCTTGCGCAAGGATGAAGGTGCCGGAGGTCATTGACGGGGTGTTCGGTTTGTGGCGCAACACCCTGGAAAGAACCTTCCGCTCGCCTGAAGCTCCTTTCTATTGGCGCGCAGCGCGCCTTTGGCAAATGCTGGCTGCGGCGCGAATTGCGCGCGAATGTCCATCCGCCGTGGCCTCGCATCAACAATTCCTTTTGAACGTGCTGAAAGATGCCGAATTCCCCCATGTCCTGGTTCGCGACTACGCGCGTGAAGCCTTGATGGCACTCCGGGAACGTGATGTCGCACGATTTACCGCAGAGGAAGAAAAGTCAATCGCCGAAACGAATACTCCGAAGGTGCCATTCACGAAGTCTGCAAAGCGTACTGAACGGGGATTTGACCGGTTCGGATCGCAAGAGGGCTTCCGATATCACTTCGACTCTACGGATACGTTGCCTTATTGGTACGAATATGCGCTGAAACCATTCGCCAAAGTCAAATCCGGCGCTTTTCTGGAGCTGGCCGAAAAATGGATTATCGACCGGTGGGGCACCGTGCCGACCATCTGGAAGTGGGTGGACGAACCTCGCAAGAATCGCTTTGAGCGCAATCGCCTATCCACGGGTCACCGCCACGGGTCGCTTCCGTCGGTCGAACGATACTCGACGCATCTCGAGTGGCACGCCATGTTCTGTGTGGTTGGCGAGTTGCTGGAAAAGGAACCGCTTGTGAAGATCAAGCCAGGTGAGTACGAGAGCTTCGAGTACTTTTTGGCGCGTCACCAGCTGACCGAAAGTCCCCGCTGGCTCTCCGATTTCAGGCAATGCAAGCCGCTGGAGCGTTTTCTTTGGGAGGACAGTACGGATGACGACAGTAGCGATTCAGAATGGCTGTCCGATGTCGATGAAACGAAAATGCTGGCGCATCTGGGCCGTCCTGACAGCCCTGACCTGCCGGTATCTGCACGTGAAAACGGAAGTCGTGGGCACCATCGCTGGAGCACCGATGTGTCCAGCGCACTGGTCCACCCGGCCACGGCGCCGGCGCTCCTTCGGGCATTACAAGGCGCCAGGACATCTTGGGACTATGCCTTGCCGGGGACGGGCCACAATGAGGACATCAACCAATCGCCCTTTGTACTGAAGGAGTGGATAGCGCACCCGAGCAGGGACGTCGAGCTCGACCAGGATGACCCGTTACGTCGGGAGGTGCGAGACAGGCAGGCTTCGCCAGGCCAGCGCATGCGAGCGTGGCTGAACCTGCCCTCCGAGTGCGATGATGAATTGCGCTGGACAAGCCCGGACGCGCGCTATGCCTGCGCCTATCAGGCTTGGTCCGATGAAAGAACCGAAACCGACCGGTACTCTGGCGCGGAAGGATGCGCCGGGTATCGGTTGGTGTTGAACAAGGAGGCTTTGCGGCGGGTCCTGCACCAAAGCAAGATGGACCTTCTCGTCGAGATTACCTTTACGCGCAGAACCAAGGAGCATTCAATTGACAATGACGATCAAGAAGGGCCCTCGGAGGCAGAGTTCGACTTCCTCGTCGTCCTCCGCAAAGACGGCACCGTCGAGTCCGCAAGAGGCCCTGTGGGAATTTGGTTCGCACCTGGTTCAAACGCTGGGCCTGAGTGATCGCAGCGACACGTTAAGCCATTGGATCGCTCACCATCTGGCCGAGCTCTTCATGGCCGAGGAGACCGCAATCGGAGAGGCCAAAGTAAGGCTGGGCGAGAAAATCACAGAGACCGTCTTGTTGCTCTGGAAAAACCGCGAGCATCTTCCGCGTTATGCAGACCCCACGGAGCGCTACTCGAAAGCTGTTGAAGCCCTGCGCGCGATTCACTTGGGAATGGGGGCACGGTCGAAATGGGATCAGTTCCTTCCTGGAAAACCAATGCCAGCGACATTGAAGTTTTATGAAAAGAGCTCTCAGCTGGGCATTTTGGGCGTTCTGGAGCTGATTCCTGAGGCTTCAGAGGACATCCCTGCATGGCTTGCTCAATTGATCGTCTCAGAGGAGGCCAACTTCGTCGCTGTCCTTGGCGATGCGTACGCCCGGCTCTCCGCGGAGCGCTCAGCAACCCAGCCGCGGAATGCCCCGACGCAGAAGAAATTGCGGGAGATGCGGACGAAGCTCTTGGACGAACTCCAAGAATTGCTCGACGAGATGCGCAGAATGTCATCTTCCACCGCTACACGATGATCACGGTGTACCGCATGGACCATGATCGTTAAGTAGTCGATGCTTTTTGGCGGCAGTTGAGTGCCCATCCCCGGTCGATTTTGAATGTCGGCTACTGGGCGATGATTTCGTCAAACTTTAAGACAGCAATGGGTCGCGTGCTGCCCAATGGCCGACGCCCAGTGATCGCCTGCTTGTGGTCCAGGCTGTGTAAGAACGTTGGCACGAAATCCATTTTCGGTGCAGTCAGAAAAATCGGCCTCATAGAACGGCCCACAAGCGACGATTGGGTTCTCGGCAATGGTTTTGGCACTATCCAATTTTCAGCATTTCCGCTTCATTTTGTGTCTTTACACACTCTCGGTCGTTGGCGGGTACTCAGTTTGACGAACTAATCGCCACATTGCCGACCTTCCAAGGCCTATCTGAACAGCCGGTTTTGAGCGAGCAGATCTGAGGGCTGAAGGTCGAGAGCGTATCTTGATTCGGCGGTCGCGCCGACAATGACGGGCCAGAAACGAGGGCAACCCGCAGCTCAGGCCCGGCGGCCGATGCGGGCGCCCAGGCTGAGCAGCTTTTCCTCGATGCGCTCATAACCGCGCTCTATCATGTTGGCGTTTTGCACCGTCGACTTGCCCGTGGCGCACAAGGCGGCACCCAGCAAGGCCATGCCGGCCCGGATGTCGGGTGAGCTCAAGGTCGTGGCGCGCAGTTTCGAGCGTCCGCTGATCACCACCCGGTGCGGGTCGCAGACCACGGCGTTGGCCCCCATGGCAATCAAACGGTCAACGAAGTACAGACGGGACTCGAACATCTTTTCGAAAAAGAGCACATTGCCTTGCACCTGCGTCGCCAGGGTAATCATGCAACTCATCTGGTCACTCGCAAACTGGGGCCACGGACCATCGCCAATCACCGGTATCGAACCATCGTAGTCGCGGGTCACGCACAACTCCTGGTTGCCGGGTAGCAGGATGTAGTCTTTGTAGAGTTCAATCTTGACCCCTAGCGTGGCAAAAACACGGTGACACATCCAGTAGGAGTGCAGGTCGGTTCCCTCCACCTTGATCTCACCGCCAGTGGCCGCCGCCAGCGCCAGGTAGGACGCAGCTTCGACGTGATCATGGCAGACCCGGTGCGTGGTGCCAGTCAGCGACGGGACCCCTTCAATGCTGAGCTGGTTGGTGCCGATGCCGCTGATCCTGGCCCCCATGGCGTTGAGCATGTGGGCCAGATCCTGCACATGCGGCTCGCTCGCCGCATTGCGGATCAAGGTCTGGCCGGCGCTGACCACCGCCGCCATCAGGATGTGTTCGGTGCCAGTTACCGAGGGTTCGTCAAAGAACAGTTCGGCACCGGTCAGGGGGCCGGGCAAGGAAAAATCGTAGCTGTCGTTCAGTGACACGCTGGCACCGAGCTTTTGCAGGCCGTAGAAATGCGTGTCCAGCCGGCGCCGGCCAATCACATCGCCACCCGGCGGGAACAACTTTGCCTTGCCGGTGCGGTGCAGCAAAGGCGCCACGCACAGGATGGAGGTGCGCACTTTGTTGCACAGTTCGCGACTGATTTCGCTGGTCTTGAGCTGCGCCACATGAATGCTGACGCGCTCGCCGCTGCGCTCCACCGTGCCGCCCAGATCGGTGATGACCTCCAACATGTGGCGGACGTCGATGATGTCGGGCACATTGTCCAGAACCACCTCCTGATCGGTCAGGATGCAGGCGGCAATCATGGGCAGAATGGCGTTTTTGTTGCCGGATGCGCGCACCGTGCCGCGCAGCGGAACACCGCCTTCGATTTCAAAAATGGACATATAAATTCAGAACTGTGACGATCAGGCCGGATTATCACCCGCAACCCCGTCGGCGGCTCCTGCAACACCCCGGGTCGTGCTGCGTCCTGTGCCTACACATAGGCCAGCGCATCGCGCGTCGACAACTGGATGGCGCGCCGCGCCGGAACGCGACTGGCCAGCCAGCCGAACACCAGGGTGGTGGCGAGCACTACCAAC
>Ga0172380_10009386_pt1 | contig 10434 bp, 7 predicted proteins | sample Leawe162metaG_FD_119747 | JGI IMG/M metagenome (GOLD analysis project Ga0172380, IMG submission 119747) | Leachate microbial communities from a municipal landfill in Southern Ontario, Canada - Leachate well 162 metaG | ecosystem: Engineered > Solid waste > Landfill > Unclassified | place...
CTGCAACGTTGCAGGCTTGTGAAAGCGTTCACAAAGTCTGTCGTTACACTTAGATTTCACTTACTTTTGGATAAGTCCCGCTTTGTGGGACCCCAATAATCTGCCTGTTGGCAAAGGAGCCTGGCGCGTGTCGAAGCCTATTGTGCTGATCGCTGAAGAACTATCCCCGGCCACGATCGAGGCCCTCGGCCCCGACTTCGAAGTCCGCAACTGTGACGGTGCGAACCGCGAAGAGTTGCTGCCAGCCATTGTTGACGTCGATGCGATCCTCGTTCGGTCAGCGACGCAGGTTGATGCCGAGGCGCTCGCAGCTGCGAAGAACCTCAAGGTCGTCGCTCGTGCGGGCGTTGGCCTGGACAACGTTGACGTCGACGCCGCCACACAGGCTGGCGTCATGGTCGTGAACGCACCGACCTCCAACATCGTCTCCGCCGCAGAACTCGCTGTTGCGCTCCTACTCGCGAGCGCCCGCAACATCAGCCCAGCGCACGCTGCCCTTCGCAATGGCGAATGGAAGCGTTCCAAGTACTCGGGCGTCGAACTTGCCGACAAGGTCGTGGGCGTCGTTGGACTCGGACGCATCGGCCTCCTCGTTGCTCAGCGACTCTCCGCATTCGGCGTCGAACTGATCGCCTACGACCCGTTCGTGCAGCCAGCCCGTGCGGCGCAGCTTGGCGTGCGCATGGTTGACCTCGACGAACTGCTGCGCACTAGCGACTTCATCACGGTTCACCTGCCTAAGAACAAGGACACGCTCGGCCTCATCGACGCAGCCGCGTTGGCGAAGGTCAAGCCGACCGTCCACATCGTCAATGCTGCCCGCGGCGGCATCGTCGACGAGCAGGCGCTGTATGACGCGTTGGTTGCCGGTCAGGTTGCGGGCGCGGGCGTCGACGTCTACTCGAAGGAGCCGTGCACGGATTCGCCGCTCTTCACCCTCGACAATGTCGTTGCGACGCCACACCTTGGCGCCAGCACTGACGAGGCGCAGGAGAAGGCGGGCATCGCGGTGGCGAAGTCCGTTCGCCAAGCGCTTGCCGGTGAGCTTGTTCCGGATGCCGTGAACGTGGAGGGTGGCAGCATCGACGAATCGGTGCGTCCCTTCATCGAGGCCACCGAGAAGATCGGCCGTATCGCCTCGTCACTCGCGCCGTCACCGATTGCGTCTGTCGACATCTCGGTGCTCGGCGAGATCGCCGAACAAGACGTGCGGGTGCTGCAGTTGTCGGCGCTCAAGGGCGTCTTCTCGGTGCTGGTGGAGGATCCGGTTTCCTACGTCAACGCGCCAGTCTTGGCTGCTGATCGTGGAGTCGAGTCAACGTTGACGACCGATCTGGATAGCCCCGAGCACCGCGCAGTTGTGCGCGTCAAGCTTGCGTTGACCGACGGCCGCAGCATTGTTGTTGCTGGCACCGTCACTGGTCCCCGCGACACTGAGAAGCTCATCGAGATTGACGGCTTCGAAATCGATGTGCCGATCAGTTCGCACATGGCGTTCTACACCTACGACGACAAGCCGGGCATCGTTGGTGTTGTTGGTCAGATCCTCGGATCGGCGAACGTCAACATTGCCGGCATGCAGGTCAGTCGGACGAAAGCTGGCGGCGAGGCGCTCATCGCGCTCACCGTGGACTCGGCGATTTCGGCCGACACCCTCGATGCGATCGCAGCCGGAATCGGCGCAGCAGCGGTCAACGCCGTCGATCTGGACTAGCTTCTCGACCGGGTGGATTCCCGGATGGTGAGTTCGTAAGGCAATGTCAGGTGCCGCGGGCGCTTGGTGCTGACGAGTTTCGGATTGCGAATTTGGTGGATCACTTCCTCACCGATAATCCGCCCCGATTCCCGTCCCATCAGCGACACCGTGGTCACCGGTGGGTGAGTGAGCGAGTCGATTGTTCCCTCCGATTCGGACACGATCTGCACGTCTTCGGGGACTCGTCGGCCAGCCTGCGCAATGCCGGCGAGAACTACCTGGGCGTCGCCGTTGCGAATGAGGAACGCGTCAACACCGGATTCGACGGCCGATTCGATCACCGACTTTGCGTCTTCGTTGTCATGCACGGAATCGAGCTCGATGACGGTCGGTTCCATCTCATTCTCTTCGCACCAATTTCGGTACACCGAGGACTCGTAGCTCACCCGCTCGAGGCTGATGTTGGGGATGAGCGCGATCTGTTTGGCGCCGCCCTCTCGCAGCAGGTCTAGCCCAATTCGGTGCATCGTCTCGACGTCGTGCCCGGCGTAGCACGAGGCGATCACCCCAGGTCGGGGTGTCCCTGCCGCAACTACGGGGATTCCGAAGCCGACTCGACGTGAGGCGGTCGCTTCCTCCGGCAACGCCGCGAGAATGACGGCGTCGATCGCGGCGCCTCGAAGGGATTCGATGCTCGCGGCCGGCAGCATGAGGAGTGCGATTCCCTCGTCCGTCAGGGTCGAGATGATTGCGTTCACGAATCGCTGCCAGAACAGTCGGGCCGCGCGTGGATGGCCTTCGAGGATCACCGGATCGAAGACGAATGCGACTGTCGAGAGTTGTCCGTCACGAAGAGCTTTGGCTTGTAGGTTGGTTCGGTAGCCGAGGCGAGCCGCAACTTCTTTGACGTGCTCGCGAGTGGCGTCCGATGGTCCGGGTACATCACGCAGGCAGGCAGATGCGGTGCTGATGCTGACGTTCGCGGCCTTCGCAACGTGCGCGAGTTGTGGCCGGGCTGGACGTGGTTCGCTCACTCGATCCTCCGTTCGCAATCGTCCCGTTCTGCACGGCGACTTGCAAGGTGGGGCGCGAGTGGGTGTCCCTCTATGGGTGGACTAGCGGGTGGGCTTGGCCAACCACGCCGACCAACCGGCAGGGAAGTCGAACCCGTCGTAGCTCGACAGTTGGGAACCGGCGAGTCCGTTCGCGGCCATCGTGGAGGCGAAGGTTGCAGCATCGAAGAGTGCGAGTTCGTGCGCCTCGATGATTTGCACTCCTTCCGCGAGCGGGTCACGCCGAAGGAGTTGCGACTGCCAGCCGGGTTCAACATCGATCGTGATCGTTCTGGTGAGGGCGGCGGCGTTCGCGCTCTCGGTGGCGCGGTAGTGCATCGACCAGTTCGGACCGCTCGCATGTGCGCCTGTGCCCGCGCTCGCGGTGGCGCGGCCAGGCTCGGCGATGTCGCAGAGGAAGAAGCCGTCGGAATGCAGCGAACGCGAGATGTTGCGAAGCAACTTGGCGACCGTCTCAGGCGTCCGGTCATCGCTGGTGTAGTTGAGGACTTCGCCGATTGCGAGGACCGCCTGGCAGTCCGGGATGTCAGCTTCATAGATTGATTCAATCCGGAAGTGCCCGTTCGGAACGCGCTTGCGCGCGAGGTTGATCATGTCGGCCGAGGCATCGACCCCGACAACCGAGTAGCCAACCTCGTCAAGGATCTGCGCGGTCACGCCAGATCCGCACCCCAGGTCAACGACGATCCCGGACTCCGCGGGTGGGGGCAGCAGCGCAATCGCCGATGCCGCCCCCGCCCGCGCAAGAAACGTGTAGTCACTGTCGTGAATATCCGCCAGTACCTCCCGGTACCACCCCTCACCGCTCACCGCACACCCCCTACGAATGTGGTGCGACTTGCCGGCAGGCCGCGCGATTCCACCAAAACTCGCTGGAGGGGGTGGGTCATTGGGCGGATGCGTCGCGGTCGGCGCGGTTGAGGGCGCTAACGACGGCCTTCAAGCTCGAGGTGACGATCGACGAGTCGATTCCGACGCCCCACAACACGCGGCCGTGAACGGCACATTCGAGGTACGACGCGGCCTTGGCGTCGCCGCCGGACGACAATGCGTGCTCGTGGTAGTCGTGAACCCGCACGGCGACGTCGTGGTTAGACAGTGCGTCACAGAACGCGGCGATCGGACCGTTCCCGTGCCCGTTTAGCGTGACCTCTTGCCCGCGGTCGGTCATCACCACGTTCACGTGAGTCTCGCCGTCAACTTCACTCGCCAGGTCGTGCTTGATCAGCGCGAACCGTCCCCACGGCGCGGCGGGATTCGGCAGGTATTCGTCTTGGAACGTCTCCCACATCTCCGTCGGCGATACCTCGCCGCCTTCGGAGTCGGTCAACTGCTGCACAACCTGGCTGAACTCAATCTGAAGCCGACGCGGCAAGTCCAGGTTGTGTTCGCTCTTCATGATGTATGCGACCCCACCCTTGCCGGACTGGGAGTTCACCCGGATCACCGCTTCGTAGGTGCGGCCGACGTCTTTCGGGTCGATCGGCAGGTACGGCACCGCCCACTCGAAGTCGTCGGTCGCGACGCCCGCTTCGTCAGCGTCGAACTGCATCGCCGCCAGTCCCTTGTTGATGGCGTCCTGGTGTGAGCCGCTGAAGGCGGTGTATACCAAGTCGCCGCCGTACGGGTGGCGTTCATGCACAGGCAGTTGGTTGCAGTACTCAACTGTCCGACGAATCTCATCGATATCGGAGAAGTTGATCTGGGGATCGATGCCCTGACTGAACAGGTTCATGCCCAGGGTCACCAGACAGACGTTGCCAGTGCGTTCGCCGTTGCCGAACAGGCAACCCTCGATCCGATCGGCGCCGGCCATGAAACCCAATTCGGCAGCGGCCACCGCGGTGCCTCGGTCGTTGTGCGGATGCAGCGACAGCACGACGGCATCGCGGTTGTTCAGGTTGCGGCTCATCCACTCGATCGAGTCGGCGTAGACGTTCGGTGTCGCCATCTCGACTGTCGCAGGCAGGTTGTGAATCACCTTGCGGTCCGGGGTCGGCTGCCACACGTCGGTGACGGCATTGCAGACCTCAACCGCGAACTCCAGTTCCGTGCCGGTGAAGGACTCGGGGGAGTACTCGAAGAAGACGTCGGTGTTGCCCGCGTTTTCCGCGTGCTTGGCGCACAGTTGCGCACCGTGGACAGCGATGTCCTTGATGCCTTCGCGGTCCAACCCGAACACAACGCGGCGCTGGAGGGTCGAGGTGGAGTTGTACAGATGGACGATTGCCTGGTCGGCGCCCACGATGGACTCAAACGTGCGCTCGATCAGGTGGTCGCGCGCCTGCGTCAATACCTGGATGACAACGTCGTCGGGGATCAGATCTTCCTCGATCAGCTCCCGGATGAAGTCAAAGTCCGTCTGCGAGGCGGACGGGAACCCGACCTCGATCTCCTTGTAGCCCATGTCAACAAGCAGTTGGAACATTCGCTTCTTGCGAGCAGGCGACATCGGGTCGATCAGCGCCTGGTTGCCGTCACGCAAATCGACGGCACACCAGCGAGGTGCCTCGGTGATGACGGCATCTGGCCAAGTACGGTCCGGCAGGGTGATGGGCGTGAACGGCTGGTACCGGTTGATCGGCATGCCGCTGGGCTTTTGCGAATTGCGTTGTTCGTAAGCGTTCATGGTGAAGGTCTCCAGAGGTGAAAGGTGTGGGCTGGATGACCGGTGGTGTTGCGTCAAGAGCGCAACAAAATCGCCGCGGTTAGGGGACCGGTCGGTCAGACCCTGCCGCGGCGGCTAAGGAGGAGTCGCAAGCTCGCCACAAAAAAAGAGTAACAGCCTGCCTGCGTGGAATGTGTTCGTGACCCAACCCGTAACCTCTACCGCTATGGCTAAGACGTTCAAATTGGCAGTGATCCCAGGTGACGGTATCGGTATCGAGGTGACGGCGGAGGCACTGAAGGTGCTCAACGCGGCCGTTGCTGGCGAAGACGTCACGTTCGAGCAGACCGAGTACGACCTCGGTGCACGCGCCTATGCCCGGACGGGTGAGGCGCTGCCGGATTCGGTGCTTGAAGAAATCCGCGGGCACGACGCAATCTTGCTCGGCGCAATCGGCGATCCGAGTGTGCCGCCGGGTGTGCTCGAGCGCGGGTTGTTGCTGAAGATGCGCTTCGAGTTGGACCATGCGCTCAACCTGCGCCCGGTGAAGCTGCCTGAAGGTGTTGAGTCACCCATTCGTGTTGGTACCCCCGAGACCATTGACATGGTCGTGTGCCGCGAGGGAACCGAAGGCCTCTACTGCGGCGCCGGTGGTCACCTGCGCAAAGACACCGCACACGAAGTCGCGACCGAGGAGAGCATCAACACCTGGTACGGCGTCGAGCGGATCGTTCGTCGGGCGTTTGCGATCGCTGCCGAACGTCCGCGCCGCAAGCTCACCCTGGTCCACAAGACCAACGTGCTGGTTCACGCGGGCGGGCTCTACCAGCGCGTGGTCAACGCAGTCGCGCCTGAGTTCCCGGACGTCACGGTCGACTACTGCCACATCGACGCGGCAACCATCTTCTTCGTCACCGATCCGGGACGTTTTGACGTGATCGTGACCGACAACATGTTCGGCGACATCATCACCGACATCGGCGCCGCGATCGCCGGTGGAATCGGACTCGCCGCATCAGGCAACGTCAATATCGATGGCACGGCGCCGAGCATGTTCGAACCGGTTCACGGATCTGCCCCGGACATTGCTGGCCAGGGCAAGGCCGACCCAACGGCGGCCGTGATGTCGGCGGCGATGCTGCTCGACAACCTCGGGCTGGCGGCCGCTGCCGCGAAGATCGAGGCGGCAGTTGCTGCGGACCTCGCAAGCCGTGGCACGGCGCCTCGGTCAACTTCGCAAATCGGCGACGCGTTAATGGCTGCGGTATCGGGCGCGTAATTCTCGTACCCTCGTAGCTGACCCCAAGGAGAAGACGTGTCGGATCTGTTTGAAGTTGAGCTCACCACCCGCCCGGTGACCGTTGACGTGCGCGACGCAATCTTGGCTGAGCCTGGGTTCGGCCGGTACTTCACCGATCACATGGTCAGCGCCCGCTGGACCGCTGACAGGGGTTGGCACGACACCAAAGTCGAACCGTACGGCCCGCTCGCAATTGACCCGGCGACGAATTTTGTTCACTACGGACAGGCAATCTTTGAGGGGTTGAAGGTCTACCGACACGCGGGTGGCTCACTTGCCACATTCCGCCCGGAACGTAATGCCGAACGCTTCCGCTCGTCGGCACGTCGCCTTGCGATGGCCGAACTCCCCGATGAGCTCTTCATTGGCTCGATCGATGCGCTCCTCGCCGTCGATGGCGACTGGGTGCCTGGCGGGGAAGACCGCTCGCTGTACTTGCGGCCGTTCATGTTCAGCACCGAGGTGGGCTTGGGTGTCCGGCCGGCCGCCGAGTATCAGTATCTGTTGATCGCTTCGCCTGCCGGACCGTACTTCCCGCGGGGCGTGAAGCCGGTCAGTGTGTGGCTCTCGGAGGACTACGTGCGGGCGGCGCCCGGCGGTACCGGCGAGGCGAAATGTGCAGGCAACTACGCGGCATCGTTGGTCGCCCAGGCCGAGGCAATCGACCACGGGTGCGACCAGGTGGTCTGGCTCGACGCGAACGAACACCAGTGGGTCGAAGAGATGGGTGGAATGAACCTGTTCTTCGTCTTTGGCTCGGGCGAGAACGCACGACTGCTGACGCCGTCGTTGTCTGGCGCGTTGTTGCCCGGTGTGACGCGTGATTCGTTACTCACGATCGGCAAGGACCTCGGATACCAAGTCGAAGAGGGCCGGATCAGCGTTGATGAATGGCGCAAGGCATCCGAATCCGGTGAACTGACCGAGGTCTTCGCGTGCGGTACCGCTGCGGTCATCACGCCGGTGGGTGCAGTGAAGGGTCGCCAAGGCGAATGGACCATCAATGGTGGCGAGCCCGGCCCGATCACCATGCAGTTGCGCGAGTACCTGCTGAATCTGCAGACCGGCGCAATCCCCGATCCGCACGGCTGGGTCCACACCGTCAGTTAGCGGTTGCGCGCAGGGGTTTGCAGGTTGCCGAACCCCTGTGCGACACTAAACGGGTGACTCTGGTCGCTCGCATCATTATCTAGCGCGCCGTCGCTTCGTTTCGAAGCCCGCGGTGCGCGTGCCCCCTGCCCTGTGCCCGGGGGCATTTTGTTTGCCGGGCGAGCCCAGAGACCACAGCGAGACTTCCACGTAGGAGACAAGACCATGGCCGACCTTCAAACGGCATCGAACGGCGAGTTCCACCTGTACGACACGACACTTCGCGACGGCGCGCAGCGCGAAGGCATCTCATATTCGGTCGCCGACAAACTTGCGGTGACCCGACTGTTGGACACCCTCGGTGTTGGCTTCATCGAGGGCGGCTGGCCCGGTGCGATGCCCAAGGACACCGAGTTCTTTGCTCGCGCTCGCGACGAGATCGAACTCGAGAATGCGCTGCTTGTTGCGTTCGGCGCAACGCGCAAGGCCGGCGTGAATGTCGAGGACGACAAGCAGGTCGCCGCTTTGCTCGCGGCCGAGACGCCTGTCATCACGGTGGTGGCCAAGAGCGACGTGCGCCACGTGCGCGACGCGCTGCACACCACGCTCGATGAGAACCTCGCAATGGTTCGCGACACCGTGAGCTACCTCGTTGCCAACGGCCGTCGAGTGTTCGTCGACTGTGAGCATTTCTTCGATGGCTACAAGCGCGATCCCGAGTACGGCGTGACGCTGCTCGAAGTTGCCGCTGATGCAGGTGCCGAGGTGGGCGTGCTGTGCGACACGAACGGCGGGATGCTGCCGAGCGGAATCCACCGCGTCGTCACCGGCGTGGGTGCCCGCACCACACTTCAGCTTGGCATCCACTGCCAGGACGACACCGCTTGCGCGGTTGCCAACACGTTGGCCGCGGTCGAGGCCGGTGCAATGCACGTGCAGTGCACGGCAAATGGCTACGGCGAACGAACGGGCAACGCCGACCTGTTCTCCGTGATCGGCAACCTGCAGTTGAAGATGGGTCGGCAGGTGCTGCCCGAGGCTTCGCTGCAAGAGATGGTGCGGGTGTCGCACGCGATCGCTGATCTCGCGAATCTCACCCCTGACACGCACCGTGCCTACGTCGGATCTTCGGCCTTCACTCACAAGGCCGGGCTACATGCGAGTGCGTTGAAGGTTGATCCCGAGCTGTACAACCACATCGACCCGGCGCTTGTTGGTGGCGACATGCGGGTGCTCGTGACCGAGATGGCCGGTAAGGCGTCCGTCGAGCTCAAGGGCCGCGAGCTTGGTTTCGACTTGGGTGCCGAACCTGAGGTACTCAATGAGGTCGTCAAACAGGTGAAGGATCGCGAGGCTCATGGCTGGACGTTCGAGGCCGCGGACGCCTCGTTCGAACTCCTCGTTCGCGATGCCCGCGCGCATGCCAAGGTTCGCAACTTCACGGTCGAGTCGTGGCGGGTCATCGTCGAACAGTCGACGGATGGCGTCGTCCGCAGCGAGGCGACCGTCAAGGTCCAGGTCGGCTCGGATCGAACGGTCGCCGTCGGCGAGGGCAACGGCCCCGTCAACGCGTTGGACAATGCTCTGCGTTCGGCTCTCGCGACGGCCTACCCAGAACTCGAGAAGTTCGAGCTCACGGACTACAAGGTCCGCATCGTCGAGGGTGTCAAAGGCACCGGCGCGGTGACCCGCGTCCTTGTAGACACCACAGACGGCACCACCGACTGGACCACCGTAGGCGTCCACGAGAACGTCATCGCTGCCAGCTGGATGGCCCTAGAAGACGCAGTAGCCTTCGGTCTCCTAGGCATCACCGCCCCACCCGTCCCAACCACGTAGGAACGTGGCCGATCCGCAACCCTATAGGGGTGCGGATCGGCCACAATCCTGTGCGAATCGACATATCAGCGGAGGAAGAACGTATGACGCAGGCAGTGAGAGTGCGGTTTTGTCCGTCGCCGACGGGGGATCCGCATGTGGGGATGCTGCGGACGGCGCTGTTTAACTGGGCGTACGCGCGGCATACCGGCGGCACCTTGGTGTTTCGGATTGAGGACACCGATGCGGCGCGCGACTCCGAGGAGTCGTACAACGCATTGCTGCACTCGCTGAAGTGGCTCGGGCTGGACTGGGATGAAGGGCCCGAGGTCGGTGGCGACTACGGGCCGTATCGGCAGTCTGAGCGCGGCGAGATCTACGGCGACGTCGTGACCAAGCTTGCCGAAGCTGGCTACACCTACCCGTGCTTCTGCACCCAGGATGAGCTGACTGCGCGCCGCGAGATCGCCCGCAAGGAGGGCCGCAACTCCGGCTACGACGGCGCGTGCCGCGACCTCACGCCCGAGCAGGTCACCGCTTACGAAAGCGAAGGCCGAACGAGCGTCACACGCTTCCGGATGCCTGACCAAGACTGGACGTGGGACGACCTCGTCCGCGGGGACGTCACTTTCGGCGCCGAACACGTGCCGGACTTCGTTATCGTTCGCGCGAACGGCGACCCGCTCTACACCCTCGTGAACCCCACCGACGATGCGCTCATGGGGATCACTCACGTCTTGCGTGGTGAGGACCTCCTCTCCAGCACACCCCGCCAACTTGCGCTGCACGGTGCGCTCGCCCGCATTGGCGTCGGCTCCGGTGAACTGCCGAAGTTCGGCCACCTGCCGTA
>Ga0172380_10009387_pt1 | contig 10433 bp, 9 predicted proteins | sample Leawe162metaG_FD_119747 | JGI IMG/M metagenome (GOLD analysis project Ga0172380, IMG submission 119747) | Leachate microbial communities from a municipal landfill in Southern Ontario, Canada - Leachate well 162 metaG | ecosystem: Engineered > Solid waste > Landfill > Unclassified | place...
CGATGGCGAGATACTGAATCACATCACAAATAAAATAGTGACCGTCAAAGCCCAACCAACTCAAAAAATGATGGAGCTTATCGCAAAATTAGAGTCACCGCACTAAAAGGGACAAGTCAGGAGCAAATTCGTGGTTTGCTATCAGAACTCATGGGTACATCTGAGTTACCAGCTAGTAAAAAGTTTTCAAAAGAGGCAATCGCTAAAGCGGCGAAGGAATTCCAGAAACTTTCCATAGAACGAGGTGAATGGTTACAAGATCATAATATTTCCAAGGTGATCAGAAATGCACCATATCGCTCTGGGAAGATCATTGTCGAGAAGTTTGGTTTCACTAACTATTTTAGACGGGGCGCGGGGCTATATTTCAATAGAAAAGATTTGGTAGCCCTAAACAAAGAATTAAAAGAAAAAAATATAAACCTGCACGATTATGTTGAGCTGCTTGAAGATCAAGCCAAATTTCAGAAATACCTTGCCAGCATCAATTTATCGAAAGGGAATCGGAAACACTATAAAATTCCTGAAGGTCTACAAGATATTAACACAAAACCATATTCCCCACCGCTGGAAGAACTTGTACGGGACGAGATTGCAAAACTCATGGAAGAATATGCCAAGTTCGATTTATCGGAATACATTAGTCTATATGAGTCGAAAACCTATGCGTACTTTAAGTACAACTATTCATTCGATCGGTATCTAAAGCCTGAGCTTAAAAAATACTGTAAGGATTGGTGTTTTAAATTTAACTACGCGAATAATGCCCTGAAGATGATTTTAGAATTGAAAGCCGAAAACAAAGAGTAAGGCACCAATACACTTTATATAATAGGTATATCATTATTATAAATTGACCCTTAATGTTCTCAACAACTTTTATTTAACTAAGTTTGATGAATAATTGATGTTCTATGAAGGTAAACAATACTGCCATTGAAATACATAAAGCATCTGGCGATAATAAATCTGAACTGGAGGACTATCAGGGTGCCATATTGGAATACAACAAGGTACTTGACCTCGATCCGTCTATAAGGGACGTATATCTAAATCGCGGACTTGCGAAATTTGCGATTGGCGAAAAGCTAGAAACAGTAAAAGATTTTTCCAGAGCAATTGACCTAGACCCCTTAAAGCCTGATGGATATAACTATAGAATTATTGCTAACCGATTATTACATGATTATAAATGGGTGGTTTTTGATTATTCCCAACTGATAGAAATAAACCCTGAAGACGCTGAATCACACAAAGAACGGGGTGAGATAAAACTTGATTGGGGAGATTATCAATCTGCGATCGGTGATTTAACTACTGCTATAAAGTTAAATTGTGATTACGCAGAGGCCTACAAACTTCGTGCGGATGCAAAAATACAAGTGAATAATATGATTTCTGCTGTAGATGATTTATATATTGCGGCTTATCCAATACCTCCATCATTTATATGTTCCACACCTATGATGAGATAAAAAAATATAGCAAAAATCAATTCAAATCAATAGTTTGTGTCATAGGAATTCCCCCGCACGTTGGAATATGCTGTAATGGACGAGCTGTATAATTTCCAGAATGATCTATACCGCAATCTATTATACGTTCTGCTATTGTTTTTAATGGTGCTGCTTTCATGAGATTATAAGGCTGTTTTCTACGGGAATTAATTGATTTAACGGAACTATCATCACCTGCAAGTCCTAGTGATTCGTATATTTGGTGATTAGAAGCAGAAAAAACACCATTGGTCTCTACAACGTCTATTCCCCACTTCTTAAATGCACCAGTAGCAATATTCGTTCTTCCAACAATTAGAATACTTATATTTTTGTCAGGTGCATTAATCGTTTGGATATTTAGATAGGCTTCTAATTGATCGTTAATAAATTTAACTAGGTCTGATAGCAGTCTGAATGGTTGAGCATTTGTCACCCAATTTATAATTAGATCACTTATTTTAGTTAGTCCATTTTTTAATAAGCCTATTTGAACTGCAATTACATTTTCATCTAATAAGCTAAATGTCTTATCAAAATTATCATTAATATTTCCACCATTATCCACTTCACGAGAATCTGAAGCAACGATGCCACATTTATTTCCAATAATCGCTATTGCAATTGACATTTAATTTGATTTTAGTTATACCTGTTCAACAGATTACAAATATAGCTATTATAATTCCAAATTAAATATAATTATGGAGTAAGTATAAGATGAATACATCAAGAAAAGAGGTTTGACAAATCTACTTTATCATACTTAAGGCTATCCACGCCAACCATCCTCTTGTCAATTTGTGTTCAAAAATCCAGTTAGATAAACCTACATTGTATATAACCATTAACCAAATATAACACTAAAATCTTAAACAAGTCATGTGAGGAAAAAAATCCAACTTGTCAACAGAATGGGCATTATATGAGATATTAACTGATCTTAAGCCCAAATTTTAATATATATCGCTAATCTAGAAAAAGGCCAAACTACTTAATATTCATAATCAAAAACTAGCATTGCGTGTTTCTTTATTTTTGGTATATCCAATTCAAATCCCGTAACATTTTTTGATAAAATCCGATATGAAGATTTTTTGCCCCTACCTTCGATTATTTCGACCTCAAAAAAACGCCGCAGGTAATAAACCAATCGTTTGCTGTCTAGGTTTACACCTTTAAATAAATGTGATTGTTTCTGCAATTTTTTCAACTTCATCAGGACGCCTGTTCTGGTATAAATGTCCCCGATCGTAAAATTTTTCATCATTCCATCTAGTAGGACTGGTTCTTTGGCTTCCTTATGGAGCTGAGCGTAAAATAATTGGGTTTCCAATCCTTCACAAAAATTTCTATACGCCTGTTGTGAGGTCCCATTTCGCCAAAAAGCTGTTTCAATATCTTCATCTTTCAGGTGCTTTGATATGTGGTAAAACCTCGCTATAACCTCGTTAACTGAGGCATCTCCAGTATCAACTTGAGCCAACTCTTCTAACGTTAAATTACCATACAATTCCAGAAATTTAGAAATCTGCTCTGCCGTCATTTTATCCTTAGTAATTGAATAATCGGTTAACGCATCTACATCATCAGATTCAACAGAGAACTTGTAATTATATGGAGCCAACTCCATCAGCAATTGCTGTAGGTTGGTGTAATGGGCAATCTTCATCTGGATATAGGCATCGTTGATGGCTGCAAGACGATTCACCGTATATTCATAATCCTCTATATGAATCCAATTGAATGGCGTACGATGCTCCTTTTCGCATAATAACTTACGTTCCTTTTCTAGGTCGGCAAGGCTGCTTCCCGTGGAGGCTTCATCCATTCTTGCATTAAGTAGGTCTACTATCTTTTGGGCTTCATTCAGTCGCTGTGCAATGGCACTGTTTATGTTAAAATACTTATAATAAAATTTGGCATCTTTACCAAAATACATATGAATTGGCGGATTCATTATACGGTCACGGCTACCAAGCTGTTCGATATCCACCCAAGAAACACTACCCATTATATGAATGCCTGCAAAATCAAGGTTATTAATCGAAATACCTTCTTTGAAACTGTCGGTGACAATTAATACTTCAACATTTTCATCTACCATTCGACTACTAATAATCGATTGGTGCTCATCAGTTTCTTTGGTGTCGCGATTAAACAATTGAACTTTGTAATTATGTACTTTATTCAGATATTTACCAAGGTTGTCCCCTTCCAATTTATTGTTGTAAAAAATCAGGTTCAGTTTTCCCCGCTCTAACCGCTTAAGTATGCTAGCTTTTTTATCTGGGGTTTCCACCAACACCAAATGTTTTTGTAAACGACCCTCCTGTTTTATAACAACCTTCTCAAACCCTTCCTCAGCGGTGAATAGATAATCGTTGTCGATGTGAGTTCCTGTCATTGCTACAACGCGTTTGAAGTCTTGAATGGCGTCATATATTTCTGAAAGTTGTTTATTTCTGAAGCTGGTTGAAGATGAAAGGAAAAAGTTCTGAACTTCATCTATCCAAAGTTCATATCCTGACAGATCATCTAACCGTATTAGTTTATAAATCGAATCATATGTGCCTATTAGAATGGGTTCATCACCTGTTATCTTAACACCTTCGTAAACAGCCGTAATAGGGTTATCTTGGGTAGAGTTGTCATATGCAAGTTGTTTGGCTAAATCTTGGGTTGGAACCAGCATAATTCTTCTTCCCGATGCATGTTTTACAAAGTACTCAGATTTACCTGTATTTGTAGGACTTTCCAATAACATGTTAGTGCCAGTATCAAACTGAATATCTGATAGATATTGTGTTTCATTTAAGTGTGGGAAATGGGCAGTGGGAATCTTTACTTTATTAATTATTTCCCCATCAAATTCTAACTTCAGATCACTTAATGAATATTGAAAATCATATCCATTCTTTCTGGCTTCGCCTATTATTTTAAGGATCGAATTCCTACTATCGCAACTATCTATAATTAATTCCATGACGGATTGGAAATCCTCTGATGCCATTGATTGATATTTGGGTGATAAATCTGAAAACTGACGGAAATAGAGCTCCGCTGTTTCTTCATCATGTTTGAAGGTATTGAAAAGTGCGTAGCCGTAGGAAATCCATTGATGGTAATCATCGCAGACGGTTATTTCCCCCAACTTTGATCGGTAGAACTCCAATATTTTATCCAAAACTATGACAAGGTAATTGTCCGATGACTTAAAGGTGGTATTGTAAAATGGAATCGCTTGCGCCATTGAATCCAGCTCAATAGGTATTGGGTCAGGATTGTGATAAATTTCTGGATCATACGGTACGAAATGGCAGCGGGAAACATTGCTTGCGGATTTGTCCGCCACAAATTGCCCATAGACTTCATCTGATTTTAATCTGTCCAACAGGAGATAATATGCGTGCTTGTAGAAAGTGACATCTGTCACGTCGGTAAGAAATGCCACCTTAAAACTGTACATTGTGGGTGTTTGGAACGCGGTTAAAACTGATGGGTCATATTTTGCTCGATCCTTAAGGATTTTTTGATTAATTGCTGATCCAACATGGTCAAAATCCACAACCATAATCCCATTTATTTCGTTTATGGATTCATCGTTGCGTATTGTTGTTGAGGATGTCCACACCACGGATGGCATGCTTCTTTTAAAGCTTTTATTTCCCGTTCTGCGAAAATTCCACTGTTTATCGGTAGTGTTATGGCTACCGCTACGTATAAGATCGATTATTTCAGTATGGGGCTTAATTATTCCATTATCGGTTATTCTGAGTTTCGGGAAGAACGAAACATTGAAAATTGGTGAGTTCACAGATCGCTATCATTTTAATCTTTTATTAATGCCTCGCTGTCTTTGTGGCAGTTGAAGCTCCCAACAAGGCAGACAGCGAATCAGAACCTTGTCGGGAGAATTTCTTCAGCCATTTCTTATAAATAGTTCGATAAACACCAAAGTTTCAAATCGAACTGGATTAAATGTAAGCATGAAATCAAAAAAGTCAAGGGCAACACGGAAATAAATATCGCTTATAAAGGTGCAGATTGAAATATTATTTGATATCAAGCTTGATACAAGCTATGGAAGCACATTAATTCCAATCCTTTTAATAAAACATCCAAAAAAAACCAAAAAACTGATCATTCGGCATATCCCTTTTAAGGTCCATCAACTATTTATGAATAGCCAATAAGCTTTTAAAGACGACCAAAATGTCCATATTCTTTTTCATATTAAGTTTCAGCTGGTTAATTACCTGTTACCCATATTATATCTATTATGCCCGCTTCATAAAGACAACGGCAAAGCGAGGGAGAAAAAAACTATTTGGCCGCAATGCTCCCAATAAGTGGCGGCAATCTCACAGCGGGATAATATGGCCATTGTCAGCTCTTTTCTTCAATTTATATCAATCAATAAGAATTAATTGTAATTTTAACCCTGTTCTTATTTCCTAAATAATAACTAATAATACGTTTGTTCTCAGTAGCTTTTAAAGATGGATTATAAGATTAGGGATAAAAAGTTTTTATATCAATGAGTGTGAATGTTACATGAATTATGAATAAAGCAGACAAATTATTTGTGTTTTTTCTTTTCCCCATTTTGATTTTATTAATCGGATGTGAGAAGAATAAACAGGAACCTATTCCTAGCGTTGATGCAACTCTTACTGCATCAGCAGTACCAGATACTGTAGACTTTGGTGGATCATCTATGATATATTATAACTCTTCAGGATTAATAGCATTAGTAGGTGAAGGAAGAAGACTTTCACTCAACTCCCCTGGTTATTTTTATGTAACGGGACTTGAAAAAGATACAGTTTTTACCTTTCTTGGTTTTACAAGCTCTACAGGTCAACAAGGCCAACTAGGAGGAGCAGTAACTTTAGAAAAAAAGGTAAAGATTACTATTAGGCTCAAGTGATATATCCACCACCGACTATTACTTTAACTTTTGATACGCTCATTCCCAACAAAGTAGATGTAATAATATTCCATAAGGGTCGGGGAGAAAAAGATGTAAACCTATATCATTAGCAAAGAAAGAATGTACAATTGCTCAATCCGTGCCACAAAATGATGATCTATTTTGTTCGCATGAAGCGCACAGAATGCTGCCCGAGAGATTGAGAAGCGTGATCAAATATATGATTCAAACCCCCCATGCTGACATAAAGCAAAGGGGGGTTGTTTAACCCCTGTACAATATTACCAATCCTCGAAATAAATCAAAAAATAATCTGACGGCATGGAGTTTTTGAAGGCACCATGATATTTATATAAAACAGAAAACATTATATGGATACCTTTTTGACAATCGCGCTTTATATCCTTTGCACCCATTTTCTCATTCTAATATTTCCCCAAAACAATAGATTCGCCCACTACATAAACTCCACCTATGAGCGACTGATTATCAAATTAATTGACCGATACGACAGACGATAAATGGCGGCATTCATGATGCTGGCCAATGTCCACATGATTTGCGTTATCTGTGGGCTTCAAATAACACGCAATATAAGGGCTTGTAACAACCTTAAATACTTGCCCAAGGGATAATCTGCATAAGCCCTAAAGCAATGTTGTGGGGGTCATATCAGCCAAAATAAATTGGTTATTGCATGGTTAGTATTGGGCAGAATGAGCGTTAATTGGGGTTTATGTAATGCTAGTTTGGAATACAAACAAAAAATTGCGATATATGTATATTACTTCAAGTAATGTAAAAGGGTCAACATTTTGTTTAATTTAGTGGCATGAATAAATATATGATGTAAAAACTCACAAAATAGCTATATAAAACAACCTTATACAATTTCAAACAGTTTTAACCGCATGTGTTGAAGGCACTTTTAAATCAGATTAATATAATCATTCACCTTAATCATAAAATCTTTTAAATGAAAAATCTAGCTTTAGTCGTTGCAATAGCATTCACAATAATACTACAAACGACCTCTTGTAAAAAGGACAAAAATGACGTCCCTACAATACCACAAAACATTTATCAAACAAGTTTAACCAACCCATCGCTTGAAGAATTACAGGCTTTTTTTGAGGCGGGATATGATACTATTAATGGCAATGTAGAACTAACCAATATTGTCGGTCTATTAAATTTGAAAGCATTATCAAATGTCAAGAAAATAAGAGGCTATTTAGTTATTAAAGACAACGAAGACTTAATTTCTTTTGAAGGGCTTGGCAATCTGATGTCTATCGGCAATAGTTTAGCTATAGTAAATGATAATTCGTTAGTTAATATTGACGGAATAAATAATCTACTTACTATTGGTGGTCAATTAATACTACTTGATAACGATTCGATTATTAATATCGATGGACTGAGCAATCTGCATTCAATCGATGAAGATTTAGTTATTGTTAATAATACTCCCCTTGTTAATATTGATGGATTAAGTAGCCTACAATCCATTGGTGGAGGTATCGAATTAACTGTCAACATCTCACTTGTTAATATTGATGGTTTAAGCGATCTGGAAACCATTGGGACTTATCTGAAAATTAAAGGGAATCATAGTATATCAGATTTGTGTGGAATCAGGAATGCTTTAGCAAATGGCGTTTCTGGTGAAATTATAATAAAAGATAATTTATACAATCCAACGGTAGCAGATATCATTGCAGGAAACTGTAGCCAGTAAAATCAGAACCCACCAACTACGATCTGCCTCCAAGTTCGCCAAATAATATACTTTTTGGAACGCTCCAATTTATAATGCTTTTAAACTGTTCAACCAGTTAGCTCCAGAGCAAATAATGGCTAGATTTATGCCCAATAAGGACTTCAGGCTCGGCTTATCTTTTTTAATAGCATATAGTGACATGAATTGTTCATTGCCAACATTCTATGTGACTTACGTGGCGAAGCTGTGTTTGCTGATTAAAAGAATAAGTCCAAACATATTATCAGATTTCCAGCGGTTTTAAGTTTAAAGTTTGAGATTACAGGTTCAAAATCAGAAGAAACTGCTTACAAATATATATTGAAGAAGAAATTGCACTGCTGGTAACACAGCATTTATTTTATCGTGGGCTTCGGTTTGAAAATGGACTTCTTGGTTCCAAATATCAATTGGTGAGACCATAAAGATTTGTCTTTTGAAGTCTGCCACAATCAAATGGTCCCCGTTAACAACAACTATAAGTCATAGCCGCTGCTACGGTGTATTACCAAAAGGAAGAAAATAAATTTGAACTGCGTAACAAATTGAAAATTAAATAAAATAGCGGATAGAATGCATCGCCAAACCGTTACACTTAATGAATTGACAAAACAATATACTATACTAAAATGTTGAAATCAAAACACAATTTAATTCTTCCATTATTTTCAGTAATTTCCCAAGTTCCGTTGGCATTTTTCCCTTTTATCATCTATATTATTTTTAAGGTTAATATAGCTGATTTGTGGGAAATTGAATTATTTATCACGGTTCTGTTTTTATTAAATATTTGGCTCGTATTTGAATATATACTCCTGTTTATGCTGAATAAAAAAATTTGGATAAAAGATGAACACATTGAAATAAAACGATTTTTTGGTTTGTTTTCAACGAAGTATGAAAATGTTAACTTAGTAATTTCTAAAAATAATTTTGGTAAAGGTGGTCTTATACTTGAAGCTGATGATGGTTCGCAGATTATAATTGGCGTGAAGGAGTACAAAAATTATACTGAAATTGAAAAACGATTAAAACAAAATATAAAAGGGGTAGATAATATAAAAATAAGATATATAAATAAAGACCTGAAGATAATTCTAATTTTAGGATTTATGCCATTGTTAATATTGTTTTTGCATAAAATAATAAACATCTTATAGGAATCGACATTGGTTGTAGGCTGAAAGAAATGTACCCTGAAAACCCGCACTGCTCATAGCCGAGACCATTGTATCCAATTGAAATCAAATCCTCTTCTCTCATTTAACAAATGAAAAAAACGCTTGCAATATTTTTTGAAAAGTCTATTGAACTTGGAGATGAAACATTTTCTGACGACCAATTAAAATCAAAATGGATCGGTAATCCACCTACGACAATTGAAGAAATAATGGAAACTGAAAATCGGTGTTTTTTAGACAGACTGCCGTTGGGGCAAATGGTAAAAGCGACCTGCAAAAGATGAAACTGTTAGTTAAAATATTATTATTGACTTTATTTATAAGTTGTTCGAACAGGAATAATGATAAATACTATAATCTCGCATGTCAAGCCGAGGAGAATGATGATTTAGAATTAGCTATTCAGTATCTTGACAAAGCACTTAAGATTAAACCAACAGATTTATATTCATTAAATAACAGAGGTTGGGATAAATATTATATGGGCGATACTCTTGGTGCATTGAAAGACTTTGAATTAATGTTAAGCATTGACTCGACATGTGATAAGGGTTATTATAATCGTGGAGATTTATTAATTCATCAACAAAGATACCAAGAAGCTTTATCTGACTTCAATAAGGCATTGAAACTAAAAGGAGGAGGCCCAATTTTTATTGAGCGGACAAACAATAATTTCATTGGACAACCTGAAAAACCAGAATGTTCATTAGCAGATTTGATTTATTGGAAAGGTGTAGCAAATTACTATACACAAAATTTTCAAGATGCATTTTCGGATTTTTCATTTTGTATTGAGAATGGGCAATATTTACCCGATTCTTATTATATGAGAGCTTTTCTTTACTATAAAGCAGGTGAGACTGAGAAAGGTTGTAACGATTTAGAACAATCAATCATACTTGGATTTGATTATGCAATAGATGAATATAATAAATCACTATCATCCGACTAAACTACATACACAATCAAATATTATCGTAACATATTGATTATTAACGGTCATATTTCTGTTTTTGAAAAGTACCCCCCACTAGAATTGCAATTGAATTTGCCCA
>Ga0172380_10009388_pt1 | contig 10433 bp, 15 predicted proteins | sample Leawe162metaG_FD_119747 | JGI IMG/M metagenome (GOLD analysis project Ga0172380, IMG submission 119747) | Leachate microbial communities from a municipal landfill in Southern Ontario, Canada - Leachate well 162 metaG | ecosystem: Engineered > Solid waste > Landfill > Unclassified | place...
CTCTTTATTGATAAAGCACGTGACCTTCACGAAGAAACCCTCGAAGGATTCCATGGATAATACAATACACACTGATATATCATTTGCATTCTTTGGAACACCAGAGGTTGCATCAAAAACACTTGCAATCCTAAAAGAACACGGCTATCTTCCTCGGGTTATTATCACATCACCAAACCGCAAACGTGGACGAGGGCTTATTGAAACAGCATCACCTGTATCTGATTTTGCACACGCAAACAATATCCCCTGCCTCAAACCAGAACGAATCGATGAGGAATTCATGCAACAATTCAAAACGTACGCCTGCGATATAGCAATCGTTGTTGCCTATGGCGTGATACTCCCTCAGTCACTTATTGATACACCACCAAAAGGTACGTACAATATTCATTATTCACTCCTACCACAATACCGTGGTGCATCACCACTTGAACAAGCACTTCTTCACGGTGATGAAAAAACAGGTATTAGTATCCAACGTATGGTCTTTCGTCTTGATAGTGGACCACTTATATCACAGGTACCGACACAAATCGACGAACACGATACCAAGGAATCACTCAAAGAAAGACTTATCATTCTTGGTGGAGAAACACTCGTATCACTCATGCCCGAGATACACCGTGGCACCTATACAGAAATACCTCAAGACGAATCTCAAGCAACAATATGTAAGAAGATAAAAAAAGAAGATGGAGAAATCGACCCCGACAACCACTCACGAGAAACATGGAACAAATACCGTGCATTTTCTGGCTGGCCAGGAATATTCTTTTTCAAAAATGGAAAACGTATAAAAATCACAAAAGCATCATTTACAAACAATTCATTTACCATCGAACGAGTTATCCCCGAAGGTAAAAAAGAAATAGAATACACTCAATTCCTCTCACAATAAAACCCTTGTACATTTGTACAAGGGTTTTATTGTGAGAATATTTATTCTTCGTATTTTGAAGTAAATGGATTACGTTTTGAGATGCCTTTCAACATCTTTTTAATACTAACCGCGCCTCGCTTGAACAATGTCTGATTCCTGTCTTTTGCATGTGTGATGGTGCGAACAATTTCTTCTTTTGCGTCATCAATTGCAGTATACAGATTATCTTGTTCTGAACTCGCAAAGAAATGCGTACCATTAATCACAATATCAAATTCTGCTTTAAAGAATTCACCTTTATTGTGATGGTGTGTTGTCTTCCCAACTTCAACATATCCAGATACCTCACCATCTCGAACATATTTCTCGAGAGATGAAAGTTTCTTGTGCACATAATCAGTAATAGCATCTGTTAACTCCATATTCGTTGCCTTTATATTTATGTTCATAGATATTTTTGATTAATTATGCGAGTAATACCTTTAGTATATCACGACTCTCGTATTATTTCTTTTTCCACTCTACCGATGAAGCACCAATACGTTCTATCTGATCAGCCTTGCGAAGGGTACGAAGTTGAGACGATGGAACAATATCATAGTGTTTTATTGTATCAAGAGCAGTATCAATACCCCACAGATCACGAGACTCCACTTCCCACCCATCCTCAAAAGCCCGGAGTGCAACAGGTCGAGAATATTGACGAAGTGTCTTTGTTCCATCATCAAGAAAATATTCGTGAAAATACGACAAGACAAGTTCTCGGATTGTTTTATAAATAGGTTCTCGGTATCGCAAGACAGAGTGATTTGTTTTCGAAAGTGCCCCCCAATACCCCCGCTCTTTAAAAGGTGTAATCACATGATCAAGGTCATCATGTGTTGTTTTGAGATGGAGCACGTATGGTTCATATCCATGGAGCGAGAGTATGTACGCACCGAGTAGTGCACCTTCGATACAGTGAGCATTCCATTCGCGGAGCGTTCGTAGTGGTGATTTGATAGTATCGACACCATCATATTCAAAATTAAAAGGAATGGTATTAAGAAAATCTTGCACCCGTGCGGGTGTTTTAAGTGATTGTAATAATTTCATTTCTTTCTTCGTGAATCCATCCATACTTCTATTATTTCATAGAATACATATTCAGCAAAAGAAAAACCCGAGGCACATGCTCGGGTTTTATACAACTGCAATACATCACTATCTATATCCATGTGGAAGGCAATTTGCCTTACGCATACTTGATGAAGTTGAAGGAATAGCCATCCGCTTTCGGTACTGTTTACCTTGTGTCGTTGTACACGATGAAAATAGAATAGATACGATACTGACAATCAAAAGAACTCTTTGTCTCATTTTATGGATACATTATATGGTTATACTTGTAAAAAAAGTAGCATAAATAAGCATAAAAATCAATATATATGGCTAAAAGATATTGACAATTTATGTAAAATTTGGTATAATAGAGACAAATAAATAGATCAATGAAAATAAAATTATGCATTGTAGGTATCGCTATTCTGGGAATAGTCACCTCGCACACGTCCTCTGCCCAAATGTTCTCTTCTCTTCAAAAAGAAGAAGACACTACGGTGGTTGTATCACACCAGTCCCCTCCTCTTTCACTCGCATACAAGGCAACATGCCTAGAGTGTGCATGGGGAGTACGACTGCTTGATGTTACTGCTCGGCTGACAGACACAACACTTGAAAAGTATGTTCGTGTTGAACTCGTAGCAAAGGAGAAACTTATCGGGTTACTCCTCAATGGCAACGAGAAACCAGTCCAGTATGTTGTAACGATTACAAAACCCTTCACTGGTACGATTGAACTCGCAGTGAGATTTACAGTGTTCATTGAGCGACCATCAGAAGTACCCATCACAACGATTCCTGTGATATCACGAAAAATACACGTCAGAGCATTTGACGCGGTACTGTACGCAAACCCATCAATCAAGAACCTCTATATACCTCCCGTACAAGGGATGTATACTGTTGGAAGTTTTGTTCTGAAGAACAATCATCCAACAAAGAGACTCTTATTTAGTGGTGTTCGGTACAATTTCGTAGATTCACAATCGTCAGCTTTTGTGCAAGGTGTTGCGGACAACATTCGCACCAACTACGTTATGCCAGGTGATTCGATTTTATTTGATGTGTATTTACAATTACACAATCTTACTGAAACGAAAATCCAAACATATTTGTATTTGTACGGATGGTATGAAATGGAAGGAAATACTCCTTCATTTATTGGTGACACACTTGTCGGATTGAGCCAAGAAGCGATTGTTACAAAAATACTCGGAACAGAAGGAAAAGGAACACCAGCAAAAGATATCATCCTTTATCCTAATCCGTGTACCACACGCATCGTATGTCAGACAGATGAACCTCCTCGCATTGTAAACATGCATGGTTCGTATGTACTGGCACCAAGCACACACACGAGCAACGGGTATGAGATCGACACTTCACTACTCCCTGCTGGTATGTATTTCATTGTCACAGCACACAAAAAACAAGCATTTATCAAAATGTAAAGCAAAAAGCCCCTCACATGCGAGGGGCTTTTTTAGTCCATATACAGAGAAAGTATTTTACTTGGACTTTGGTGACCGCTTATGATACGGACACGAGCAACTGGTAGTGTATATTCTCGTGCGATTAATTCTCGAACACGAGTGTTTGCAAGATTTCGCTCTGCTTTTTCACACACAGAGATATGATACTCACCATCTTTAATCTTTTCTACCTGCTCTCTCCTTGCACCCGCAATCACTTTTACCTTGATATACATTAGTGTGTGATACTAGAACAACACCTTGTATCGGTCACGATTCTGCCAGAGGAAGTAGATATTGAGAAGTAGTAACACATTCCCCATCATAGCTCCTGCTGTGAACAATCCTCCATCGAGGAATATATGAAATGCGACAATGTTGATTGTGATAGGGAGAATTAGAAGCGCAACGAGTGCCATCTTTTTTGCAAACATTAACACAAAAGAAAGAGCAAATACGAGAGACATGATCCACATGACATATTTTGCATTTGTAAGTGCTATGATGAAATCATACGCTTCTGTCGTATTGTACATATCAGGTGTTGGTGGAGGGAAGATTCCCATTGTTCCAAGCACTGGCATGATAAGAATAACCGCGAGCACAACTTTTAATATAATATGTATTACTTTTTTCATAGGGACAGTATACCATTAAATTATTTTGATATGTAGACTAGGTTCATTTGCTATACTATGTACATAATGAAGAAAATCATTACAACTAAAACCCCACATACCCTACCGAAAGACATGCGAGAATCTCTTTCCTCTACTAAAAATGCATTCATACTGTGGAAACAAATCACTCCCCTCGCACGCAATGAATGGATATGCTGGATTACCTCTGCAAAGAAACAAGAGACAAGGAATCACCGAATCAAAAGAATGTGCGAAGAACTCCAAAAAGGCAAACGCAGGCCTTGTTGCTGGGCGGGATGTATTCATCGAGAAAAATAAAAAGCACCATCACTAGTGCTTTTTAAAATACCTCTTTATTATTTACAAAAGATAAATGTATGATATAGTTACAAGAAATAAATCATAATACTATGCTTATTATATCAAAAGGGAAACGCGCTTACGGAGAACAAATCGTAGAATTTCACTCCGAAGGAAACACTCACACAATCAGATCGTACTACCTTCAATTTCCTTCCCAAATAAACTCAGATGATTTTTTTGAAATCCCTAATGAATTTATGCAAAAAGAAATTGGTCTTACAAGAGACCAAAATCCTGTTGCGTGGTATAAGGAAAAAACAAAAGACAACCCAACTGAAAGTAATATCATTTTTGAAAAATTCATGGACGCAGTAGCCAGATTTTGCAAATATGACCGCAGGGGTAAAATGGAAAAAAGACAAAAATGGTACGAGAATAATTTTGAGTAATCTACAACAAAAAGCACCACCACTGGTGCTTTTTAAATATCTTACATACAAATTTAAATGTATATACTATTTCTTGAGATATTTACCGGCAAGACTGAGTGCAAATGAAGGAAGTATAATAAAAACAGTTGTGAAGAGGAGTTTGATAAACATCTCAGTTTGAGGTGTATCAGGAGTGTCTGGTCCTGAAGCTGTTAATACGATACAGATACCAATAATTCCAAAGGCAATAGATGAATAAATAAAGATTTGTGTGGCTATTTTTTGCATACGTTTAATATAGCAGTTGAAAAGATTGATGTAAATATAGACTTATATTGAAATAAAAATAAAAAAGCCCTGAACATCACAAAGTGAGAGGTGGGCTTTTAAACTATTTTAGTATTCTAATGTGAACACGCAATGGTCTTGTTTCAGAATCATTGAATTGATGAACACAAATATCGTATCTGCTCATTGCTTCATTGAATTTTTCAAATAATTCGAACAAATCAACAGAAGAATCCATATTAAGGTGTTTTGATACTTCAGAGCGGGCAATTACAAAGTGTCCACCGGCATAATTCAACTTTGCATTACTTTCAGATTCTTCTCTTCCATGCAATCGAACAACAGACCGGGCAACAAGTAAACAAATAGTATCCAGTAAATTCTCCTGATGAGTAGGCTCATCTACATGATTTGAAACCATCAAATTAAAAAAGGGAGCAACTTCTTTTAAACTTTGATCATTTAGTAAAACTTGCTTCACCTCCTTAAAAAGTTCTCCTTCGTTTTGTTTAATTCTCTCTTGCAGTTCTTGTATATCATCCATACGAGAGATAATTAACTGCTTGATTAAGTGGGCTTTAGAAGCATAATGAAGCTCTGCTAAAATTATTTGCTGTTTCATAATTTAAAATATTTTTCTTTACATTATAACTAATTCATATTTTTGTCAAATGGCAATAATAAAAGGCTGAACGCATATTTGCGAACAGCCTAAAATTGTTTTACTGGAGTGTATATGGCTCGATTATTCTCCATACATACTTTGATTCATAAAATCTCGAATGAACCCCTCTAAGAAAGTGCATAATTCCTTTATCTTTAATTTCACTCATTGTATTGAGCATACTTTTAGCAAAAGGCCAAGAAGCCCTTCTCTATTTAATATTCACACTATCGAGAATAATGTAATATTAACTTCTTCATGCTAATAACTGTTTTTGAGGCTACCTTAAACAATTTCATATATCTTACATTATTTTTAATAAAATGAAAGTTTCTAAGATTTTTGAGATGCTTCCGGTGATAACACTCCAGAACTAACTACTTTGCTTTTACGATTATATGCAACCATTTATTATCATCTGCGTGAGATATACTAACTATTTCAAAAGGTAAACTAGATAACAGTTCTGTGATTTCTTCTTTGTTGTGGTAGTTAAAATATCTAGGAGCGTCCATTTTTTCCTCTGTTACTTCTTCACCTTCGCCAATTTTTAGAGAAAATCCAGCTACTCCGTCCTTTTTAAGAACCTTTGATATGCTGGCTACCACTTTTTCAAAAACATCTTTTGGTGCGTGCAATAATACAGCATTTGCAAAGAAGCCATCAAAATGATTATTCCACTCTTCTTTTGGTTCATTCCTAAAATCAAACTCACTTGTTTCAAATCCTTCTTGTGAAAGTTTCTCTAACGCTTCAGGAATAATATCAGTACAAGTTACCCTGTAACCTTTTGAGGCAAAATAACGAGCATCTCTACCAGTCGCAGAACCAAGTTCAAGAATAGTTCCATTTTCAGGCAAATGACTAGTGAAAGAGTTCATCCATTCGGCAAACTCGCCACTTACTTCCCTTGGTGTTCTTTCTTCATATTTACCAAAGCCCTCTTTATAGGTTTTAACAGTAAGATCGTTAACATTTTCCATAATTTTATCTTAACATTTTTTCAATAACAGTGTTACGCCTCCACTAGTACCTCAAACCCGCCAGTAGCGAAACGCTTCATATCGAACGGCATCGTAGAGGGGTCGAAATTATTCATACTAGGATCGCTCATCACTTTCTTATTTACCTGATCACGGTGTGCTTTTGATTTGTATACAATCCACGAGAAAACGACTGTTTCAGTTGGTTTTAGATTCGCAAGTTTAGCAAAACCCAATCCCCCACCTTTTTGTACTTTTAAATCATCCCCTATGCACTCGAAATATTCCAAAGCACCGTACTTCTTCCAGATCTTCGCTCCCTGTTCTGCCATCTTCTTGTAGGCTTCTATATCTTTCTTCTTTATTGGTATGACGAATCCATCGACATATTTTTTGCTATTTGTTTTCATATATTTATTTTATCATAAAACGTTCCGAATACAGGAGAATATTCGAAATATATTTATTACACTGTGATATAATTCTATTTATGAACAAAGAAAACACCCAACCATATTCTCACATAGGTGTCTACGGAATTTACATCAAAAATAACGCTGTTTTGCTAATAAAGAAATCACGAGGACCATACACAGGAATGTATGATTTACCAGGAGGAAAAATTGAGGCGGGAGAAACAATAGAAGAATGCCTCAAAAGAGAGTTCGTTGAGGAAGTTGGGTGTGAGATCGCTAATCAAACATTTTTATCTGAAAATGAATACACCACCGAACAATACAAAGGTAAACCGTTTCGTCATTTCGGCACATACTTCACTGTTTTTATATCTTCAGATGATATTAAAACTGGAGCTGATGGAGAAGATTCACTAGGAGCAGAATTTATTAATCTTGATACTCTCGATCAGGTAAAAATCTCTCCGATAGCTAAACCGATGATAGAAAAAGCTATAAGTTTTTAAAAAATAATAAAGGGCTGAACACTTAAAGTGAACAGCCTTTTTATTTTACAAATTTTTTAATAACCTAATTTCCTCTTCAGAAAAGTTTGCTTTCAATTTTTCTAGCAGTTTCTCTTTTTTGATTAATTCTGAGTTCTCGTCTTTTAAAATACGATTTTTAATTTTTTCAGGTAATTCATCAAAGCTTTCATAAGCTATAAGTTCTTTGATATCACCTAATCCTTGCCCCATAGCACCTTGATTACAAGCGACTCTTTTAGCTAATTCTTCACCTAAAACAGCACAAATAAATGAGCCGTCTGTGCCATCTTGACCCCTATCGGAGACACTAAAAACTGTTTTCATAATTTAATTATTTTATATTTGCTTTAACATTATATTTTTAGATGTATAAAGTCAATAACCCAAAAATGAAGTATAGATTTTGTAGAATTTTTGAGATGTTTCCGATGATGGCACTTCATAACTAAACAAAAAGAAAATCCACCTCAGTTTAATGAAGGGATTTTCCCTCCACTGAAGTGGATGCGTTTTAACTACAACTTAATCTCCAAGACAATAAAAACCTTTGGATCTTCGTTAATGGTTTTTCTGCCAATAACTGACGGAGAATTTCTAATGGATGTTTCATTACCTGTTTCTCCTCATAAGAAAAAGATGGGGCAATTCTACCAGCAAGTATTTTGAAACGGATTCGGCTGAGGTCTTCAAGGCCCTCAAATGAATCGGTGCTGGCTTCTAAAATGTAATCCTCATCAGCATCCCTTGTGACTTCACACTGGGCTTTACCATAGTTGTAAACTCCACACTTACGTTCCGCATATGGAATGCGTTTTTCTCTGTGACGTTCAGTTGCCTTCAGAAATACTTTTTTCAGATCCTCTGATTGCATAAGAACATCACAAGGTGTGTCATTCATAACAATACGAGGAGCAACACCATACTCAGCCACCGCCTTTGTAAAAAGATACGGGAGTTGTTGTTTGCCGTCCATTTTGACCATTTCTTTTAAGTCATCATTATTCTTTAAGTAAATGTACATTTAACTGTCACTCTTCGATCCGTAATGGGTTCATTCCCAAAATCAGTCTCCGATATAACATTAATAACAAGTATAGCATAATAGTAATTATTTGTCAAGTATGCTCCCCTGGTAGGGAATCTTCCTCTACAAGGATAGTATACCTTTCGTATTTTTTCGAATGAGTACATCCTCAAAAATACACTCAAGGTCTTCGATCCCTACATAAAAAGTCGTTTAGACTTTTCTCGGGGGAGCATAAGAAAAAACACCACTTCATGTGATGTTTTTTCTTATGCTCCCCTTGTTGGATATGTTTAGAACTCTAAACTGGTCTGCTATTAAAAGAGATTTGGAGTTTTCTAAGATCTTTGAGATGTTTCCTGCGATCACACTTCAGAACTCATAAAAGAAAAATCCACTTTGCAGTAGATTTTTTCTACCACAAAGTGGATTGATTTTATTTCAAAATTGCCTGATAGTGAGAATACGCACTGTCAGTTAAATAAATATAAGGGTAAGGTTTAAACCTTGAATGAACTACCCAAATAGTATCTCCCGCGACTTTATCTTTTGGTACATCTTCAACTACAATAAATGTTTCTCTGCTATCAATTAACTGTGCAGGAACTTTTTTTGTATCAAAAATAATATCAAGACCTCCGAAGACAAAAATACTAAGGATAAATAGCATTGCCCCGATTGGCAACCAGAAAGTTAATAATCGTTTCATTTTTTTGTTGTTTAATTGTGAATTATTTAGTGAATTATCTTAACCTCCAAAATAGAAGCAAAGATAATCCACCAAATACAATTAAATAACCAAAAATATCAAAGAACTATATTAATTTATATAGTATAGCATATTACAACCTATTTGTCAATATCTACTCCCCGGGTAGGGCCGTGAGTACACATATCGACCCTTACAGGGTCAGTACACCTTTTGTACTTTTTTGAAACAGAGTTTCTCAAAAGACACAAAAGCTTTTCGCTCCCTACACGCGACTAAAGCAGTTTAGTCGCTCCGGGGAGCTTAAAAAATCAAAAGCCGCCATTTCTGGCGACTTAAGATTTTTACAAGCTCCCCCGGTAGGGATCGAACCTACGACCAATCGATTACATTTATCCTAAAATTACTTAAAGGGATGGACTATATCATATCCATGTTTTGCTTGTGCAAAATTTAGGACCGAGGCGCTTCGAATGTAAATTATTTACACCCTACTCCCTTACGGGATAGTCTCTACACCTTCCCCCCACTATTTTTTTAGTGGGGGGCTTGGCTCGGGATTGCCCATGACTTGTTTATTCGTCATTTGGGTTTCCCCGAATTCACCTCGTTTTCAATCTATTTTTCAATAGAAAGCTGCGTGACGCCAGATGCTACTTCTCTGTGACAATTTGCACACAAGAGAACACATTTATCTAACTCGTTGCGAACACTATCCCAAGATCTTGTGTATCCTTTTGCTCCAATAGCGAACTTCTTCAAAGAAGGATCGATATGATGGAATTCTAAAGCATCTACACATTTTGAATAGTGACAAATAAGGCATTTGCCTCCTTTGTATTCAATCGCAAGATTTTTTACTTTCTTACGTCTCTTCACAACGGCTTTGATTAACGCTTCGCGTCTATCGGCGTATTTCCTTTTGTCAGGCATAATACTAATTATACCAGTGGGAGGAAAATGTCCACAGTCGATTGCTCTACCGCTGAGC